>Ga0070764_10001553_pt1 | contig 10039 bp, 7 predicted proteins | sample HubBroMetageWRM4_FD_67287 | JGI IMG/M metagenome (GOLD analysis project Ga0070764, IMG submission 67287) | Warmed soil microbial communities from the Hubbard Brook experimental Forest, New Hampshire - Hubbard Brook CCASE Soil Metagenome WRM 4 | ecosystem: Environmental > Terrestrial > Soil >... | reverse complement strand
AGTCGGCTTATTAAATCTGGTCATGCTGACTAGATTATCACGCGGCGGCCTTTGTACTCAAGACGGAGGCGGAGGAGGTTTTTCAGGAAACCTGGATAGCGGTGATCCGGGGTAAGGTGAAATATCACCCTTCGGCTCGGTTTGCGGCTTACCTGTTCTCGATCGCCCACCGGCGACTCGCCGATCGGTGGCGGCGACTGAAACGCGTCGATACGGTGCCGGAGAATACCGTCGGGCGATGGATGAAGGCGCAATTCAACGCCACGGATGTTACGTATTCGCCGTTTCCGTTGACCAGCGATCCTCCCAAAAAGCTGCTCGCCTTCACGCTGGAGACGACGCACTACTCTGCTTTGTTGAGTCTCACCCCAGATGGCGCTCGACTCGTGGCTCTGCGGCGCTGAGCGGCGCGGCAGACAGTAACAGCAGTACGCAGGCGACGAACGCGGGTGCGATGACGGTGACGATGGAGAGGCCCACGGCTGAAGGGCTGTGATACAGGTGATCGGTTGCCAGGGCGACCAGGGTGGGGCCGCAACCGAGGCCGAGGAGCATATTGCCAAGGGACAAAATCCCGGAACCGAGGCCGCGTAACTCGTTGGGTAAGCTGACCTGGATGGCGATCACACAGATCAGCGAGCAGGTCGAGGAAGCGATCGACTGAAAGAACAATACACCTATCAGCAGACGCGGATTCGGCATCAAGGCGAAGCTCGTACAGACGAGCGCTGCGACTGCGGCGGCCAACGCGACGTGGAGGACGCCGTTGCGCCCTCGCCGACCGCGCGCCCAATCGGAGATCAAGCCCGCGAGGAGCGCGGCGACGATCCCGGAGAGGATGAGACACCCACCGAACCACAAGGCTATCTGCGTGCCGCTCCAACCGAAGTTACGTGTCAGAAGTGTCGGGGTCCAGGAGCCGATCGAGAAGTCAGAGATAGCCGCACAGGCAAGCACCAAGTACAGCGGCAACACTACCTTGCGACGCGCGGCTAGTTCAACGAAGACCATACGGAGCCCGACTGAGCGTGTGGCATTGCTTTCGACGGCGCGCCCGTGAGCTAGATCGACGGCGGCGTGTCCTGGCGTGCGCTCGACGGCGCGCCCGTGCGCACGTTCAACGGCGCCTCCTGGCGCACGCTCAACGGCGTGTCCCGGTGTGAGCTCGATGGCCTTTTCACGCCTTGTTGGCTCCTTGAGGAATGACAAGCCCAGGAGCAGCAACACGCCCGGCGACCCGACGATGACGAGCACCATGCCCCAGGGTGGGAGCCCGCCCAGGATCGGGATCGCATCGAACGAGTGAGCCTGGGCGAGATCGAGCAGCACTCCCCCAACAGCGACCGCCGCGCCGCCTCCGAGCATTTGTCCCATGACGAACAGGCCGAGCGCCAAACCGCGACGACGCAGTCCGACGCCATCTCCGATCATCGATGTCGCCGCTGGAAAGAGCGCGGCCTCCCCGATTCCAGTACAGAAGCGCGCCAGCATGAGCTGCGCGAAGGTCGCGGCAAAGCCGCTTGCGATCGTGGCACCACACCAGACAGTTATGCTGGCGATGATGATGTTACGGCGCTTCATCCGGTCGGCAAGCAGGCCGAGTGGCACTCCAGCGAGCGCATAGATGAAGGCAAACGAGCCTCCCTGCAGCACACTCACCTGGGTGTCGGTCAGGTGCAGGTCACTCGCCAGGGGCACGAACAACACACTCAAGATGAGCCGGTCCATGTAGGCAACAACGGCGGCAATACTCAGTAATGCCACCATGGCCCAGCGGTCGGCCGGCTCCGCGGGCTTCATCCCCACAGCTCGGATGTGTACGGACCGATCACACCCTGATCGTAAGACAGGCCCGCAGCGCAGTCCCTGACCAACAGCAAGGGCGCATCCAGGTCGGCGACCGTCGCATTATCCTGGGCTACCAGGAGTGCGGGCGCCATGGCCAGCGAAGTTCCTCCCATACAGCCAACCATGACGCGCAAACCCATCTCCCGCGCAACCCGTTGCGCGCGCAGTGCCTCAGTGAGCCCGCCAGTCTTATCGAGCTTGATGTTGATGCATTGGTACTTTCCCAGGACGGCATGGATCATGGAGGTGTCGTGGAATGATTCGTCCGCAGCCAAAGCGATCGGACACAACACGGTGCCTAACCGGTCGTCCCGGCCGGCCGGCAGGGGTTGCTCGATCAACTCGACGCCGAGGCCGGCGAGTAGTGGCGGGAACGACTCGAATTGCGCCGGTGTCCATGCCTCATTCGCATCGACGATCAAGCGGGCTGCGGGGACCGCGGCACGTACGGCACTCACGCGCTCAATGTCGCCATCGCCCGCGAGCTTGAGTTTCAACAGGGGCGAGCGCGCTAGCCGGGCTCGCGCGGCCATTGCATCGGGAGTATCTACTCCAATCGTTTGCGCGCTGAGGATAAATCCCGGAGTCGGCAGGCCCGCCAACTCCCAGACCCTCTTACCGGCACGCTTGGCTTCCAGATCCCACAGCGCGCAGTCGACGGCGTTACGTGCAGCCCCTGGAGGCAACTGCTGCTGCAACTCGGCGCGATCGAGGCCCTCTTCCAGCGCCGGCACCAGTCGCTCGATTGCGGCCAACGCCGAAGCAGGCGTTTCTCCATAGCGAAGGCTGGGACAGGCTTCCCCTCGACCGGATGCACCCGCCTCGTGAATAGCGACAGCGATGACGGTCTCACCCGTCACGACACCTCGTGAGATCGCCAATGGGTGCCGATAGGGCAGATAGGTTTGCTCGAGGGTCACGCGCCGCAGATTCAAAGTATGCACTCCACCGGATCTCTCCTGGGAGCATAGGCGGCGGGGCTGCGCCACCTATTGTATGGCGCCGGGCTTACTTTGTACGCGGTTCAGGCGCGCTGTTTGCCGAACTGCTTGCGATACTGCAACGGCGTCGTGCCCAAGGCGGCGCGGAAAGTGCGGGTGAGATGAGCCTGATCGTAGAAGCCGGCATCCTGTCCGACAGCCTTGATCGGCAAAGTGCCGTCTACCAACAATTCCCTGGCGCGCTCGATACGCGCACGCAGCCGGTATTGCTGCACGGTAAGCCCGGTGGCTTGTCTGAACGCGCACGCGAGATGGATCGGATCCTCCCCAACGGCCCGAGCCAGTGCGCCAAGGTCCGCTTCGTCACCGAGATTCTCCTGCAGAGCATCCGTTATCCGACGAAGTTGGGTGGGCACCAGCGCCCGGCGCCTGAGGTTCTCGCCATTCCCAGCCGTCGATTCGCGATTCTCCGCTTCGGCAAGCGCGACCAGCAGCGACAGTGCCAAGTCACGTGATTTCACTTCGCGGTACGCGCGTGTGAATTGCGGTGGGCACGGCGGTCGCATCAACTCCACAACCGCGCGTCGCATGTGTGCCGTCAGGCGCGCTCGGCGGAATGCCCGCGGAATCTCGCGCTGCTCCAGAAAGGCTCTTATGGGCTGAGGTGTTGCCTCGGGCGCCAACCCAAGATCGCGCAGGAAGAACGCCGGTAGACAATGCAGGGTAACCGACCGCTCCGCCAGATCGCGAGTCAGTCGCTCGTGCTGCAACTCCCGGGGCGAATAGACGCTCACGGAGCAATGCTCGCCCAACATCGGCTCTTCACCGTTCGTGAAGTGCAGCAGGCTGCAGCCACTCAACTTGAAACGCAACTTCAACACCGGCGCGCGCTCGCTCGCAATGCTCAGGCACTTCTCGTCGAAGCAGCGGAAATCGCTGATGTCCACGAACAGGGTGCGACTGATCTGGAGAAAGTCGACTTGTCCGATACCCTCGCCGTCGCGGAACCGCCAACCCAACCCGTTACAGCCCGAGAGCTCATCGAGCGGCACCATGTTGAACAGGTGCGTCTGGTCGGCGACCCGCCGCAGGATGGGGTTGAAACTCATCGGTCTTTTACTCGCAGCGCTCGTGGCGGACCTAAGTGCCCGCCGTACAAAAGCCGGGGGCCCGAATACAATACTGCCCGAACATTTCCGAGAAATCTGCACACCTTGCATCGTAATCGGTCAGCAAGGGTCAGTAATGAAACAGGTTTCTCTGGTAGAGCATGTACGGCGAGTCATAACGGGCCGGACGGCGGCGGCCGTGGGCTGCGCCTGTGTGTCGGCTGCGGCGTTCGCGCAACAAGCGGATCGGGATACGGGCAGCCCTTCTGGAGAGGCCCCGCTAGCGCTCGAAGAAATTGTCGTGACCGCGCAAAAGCGTGAGGAAAGGCTCAACGACGTGCCGATCAGCATCTCGGCGTTGAGTGAAGCCCACCTCGAGCAGCTGGGTGCCAAGGACCTGACAGGCTTTGCCCGCGAGGTACCGGGCCTCAGCGTGCAGCCGGCGACCAACGGCGGCGCGCCGGCCATCGCCATCCGGGGCATTTCCTCCTCAGCCGGCGACGCAACGGTCGGGATCTACATCGACGACACGCCGGTCCAGGCCCCCAATTCGAGCTTTTCCGCAGATCCGCTGCCGAAGTTGTTCGATATCGACCGGGTGGAGGTGTTGCGCGGTCCGCAAGGCACCCTGTATGGAGCGAGCTCGGAAGGCGGCACCATACGCTACATAACGCCAGTTCCGAGCCTTACGGAGTTCAGCGGTCGGGTTCACAGCGAGTTGGCGTTCACCCAGGACGGCGCGCCCAGCTATGAAGTTGGAGCCGCCGCCGGAGGTCCGGTCGCGACAGACGTGCTGGGCCTGCGCGGCTCGGTCTATTACCGTGGGGACGGCGGCTATATTGACCAGGTCTCCCGTATTACCGGGGATACCCTGGCTCACAACGTCAATCATTCCGACTCGTTATCCCTACGTCTCGCCGCAAATATCGCCCCGACGGATGGATTGCAGATTCTCCCTGCTGTTTACTACCAGCGGGTCCAGAGCCACGCCCTCCCTCTTACGTACTCGTCGCTGCCGCCCTTCCAGCAGGCCGACACGTCGGGCACACCGGGGGAGGATCGGTTCGTGCTGCCCAGCCTGACGGTCAACTACGATTTCGGGTCGGCACGGCTGACTTCTGTCACTTCGTACTTTGACAGACGTGACTCGCAGGCGTTCGATTACTCCACCATAACCGCGAACGCGATTACGAGCGCGCTGGCGCCTCTCACAGGTGCCCCTCCAGTGGCTATCGTGCCCGGATTCGAGAACTATCAGTCAGTGAGCGCCACCCGGACGACCCAACAGAATTTCACCGAAGAAGTCCGACTGAGCTCCGCGGCGACAGCGAGCCGCTTCACCTATACGATCGGAGCGTTCTACCAACACGCGCGCACCGGTTTCAATCAGCAGGTCATCGAGCCCGGGCTGGATGGCCTGGTCGAGGCGCTGACGGGCGGCTTGACACCCGCGCAGATCAACGGCGGCGTGGGCTTGCTGCCGGGTGGAATCAGCTACGAGCAGACCTCCTATGCGATCGAGGAGCAGACCGCCGGTTTCGGCGAGCTCAACTACAACCTCACCCGCCAACTGAAGCTCACCGCCGGGGTGCGGGTCGCCAATATCAAGGTCCGCAGCGAGTTCGATGCCAATGGCTTCTACAACGGCGGACCGACCGCGCCGGATCTGCTCGGCTTGCAACGGTCGTCCGAGACACCGGTCAACCCGAAGGGTACCGTCTCTTACCAGATCGATGAGAACGACCTCGTGTATGCCACCGCATCGCGCGGTTTTCGTTCGGGCGGCCCGAATACTCCAGTACCGGTCAACCAGTGCGCAGCGGACCTTGCCGCCCAGGGCACCACACCGGAGCAGCTGCGGACCTTCAAGTCGGACAGCGTCTGGAATTATGAGCTCGGTGGGAAAACGCTCACCCTGGATCGTCGGTTATCGCTCAACGGCAGTGTCTTCTACATCGATTGGCGCAACATCCAGCAGGCGCTGTCGCTGCCGACCTGCGGCTTCGGTTATGTCGCCAATCTCGGCCACGCAACCAGTCGCGGCTTCGACCTGGAAGGCCAGTACAAACTTCTGGAAGGACTCACACTGGGTGCCAACGTCGGTTACACGCACTCCGTTTTGGATAGCAACATCTATGGTGGGTTGAATCCGGTGACCGGTCAGAACTCGCTGCTTGCCCGGGATGGAGATGCGACCCTACTGAGTCCGACGTGGACCTCGAACGGGGTGATCACCTATGAGCACGGCGTCGGGGCGGGCTACATGGGGTACCTGCGGGTGGATTTGCAGCATTCGAGCAGTTTCCGTCGCACCACCTCGGAAGGTACGGTGAGCTACGATCCCGCGCTGTATCGAGGCCCGTCATACAACACCCTCCAGCTGCGAACCGGGGTGACACGCGACATCTGGGACGTCTCCTTTTTTGTCGACAACGCTACGAACACACGGCCGCCGCTCTATGCCAGCTATTCGTTCGACGCGAACGCCAGGATGATCGCGCAGGAGACAACATTACGGCCGCGGACGTTTGGCATCGACGCCGACTACAAATTCTAGGCGGGTGAGCCCCCACGGCGAAATCGCGGCAATCGCCGGTGAGTCTTCGGACCGGCGGGGCCGTGCGAAGTTACTCCATTGGATCGCGCGACACCGCTCGAATGCCGCGGAGGCCGAAGATCTGTTGCACGAAGCCTTCCTGCGGTACGAGCTACGCAAGCGCCGGGGACCGATCACGAACCCGGCGGGATTTCTACTGCGGGCCGCCGCGAACCTCGCGGTCGACGAGCACCGCAAGCGCCGTCACCTCGCCCCGCAGCCGTTCGAGCTGGCCTGCCAGTCATGGCCCGATCCGGCGCCGGCGATCGACGAGACGCTCCAGGTCCAGGCCCGACTCAAGCGTGTCTGGCAGGGGTTGGAAACGCTCGGGAAGCGAACTCGTGAGGTGTTTCTAATGCATCGACTCGAGGGCTGCAAACAGCAGGAGATCGCGGCGACGCTGGGAATAAGCCGCAGCGCCGTCGAAAAACACATCGCCAAGGCCGACTTGTTTCTAATCAGTTGGGCCGAGGGCTGGTAAGCGGCGACGTTACCGCGACGGGACCGGCAGCACGGTGGCGGGTCCGATCGCCGCGGCCTCGATGGCCTCACGCGTAAAAGGCAGGCGAACCCACTGGTGGCGCGAATAGGCCCAGGTCTGGTCGTCGTAGAAAGGTGAATCGGGATCCGGTGTTTGCGAGCTGGCGAGGATCGCATCCGCGACCGGACCCGTGGCATCGAAGGTGACAACCTGGATGTAGGAATTGGAGGGCTGAATGGGCTCGGAATAACCGAGCTTCGGAACGAGAGTGGCGTGCAGCGCGCTGTAGGTCGCTCCGCCGGATAGCGGGATGCGGACATCCTTGCGAACCACGAATTGCACGTCGCCCAACTTCGCTTCTAGCGGAATCTGGGCGTCGTCCAAACGACTGACGGCGCGCCCCAGTGCTGCGAACACCGCCGGACTATCGGCGTTGAAATCTCGCGGAGTGTGTACCGGATCGGCGGGGTCGAAAGGAACACGCCAGACCTCCGGTACCGTACCGAGATCCTCACTACCCGGGTGCAGAAGTTGATTGACGAATTCCGTGAATACGTGGGCTCCACTGCTGCCGAGATCGTAGTGCTGGTTCCACCCCACCAGTGCCGCGCAACCCCTTTTCTCCGCGGGTGCTGTCCGTGTCTTACAAGCTTCCAGGAGGTTACCCAGAACCAACTCCGCCTGTAGCGAGCGACCGGAGAGCAGAATCTCCTCGAGCGCGCCTTGCGACATGCGATTTCCCGGCAGTCGATCCCGGCTCTCCAGACGGTCGGCTACCTGCACCTGACCCTGTCGGGTCCGTAAACTCTGCGGTATCCGCTCCGGTCCGACCACGGGAGAGAAGCCTTCCAACGGAGCCGCCGCATTGGTGAGCCAGTAGCTGCCATTCGAGTTCGCGACAAAATCCGTTCGTGTCAACGCGGGCCGGGCGACGGCCGGCAGCAGCCCGGGTTGCGGCGTCGTTTTGTTCTCGGTTGGGTGGCAGGCGCTCCGCGAGCCATCGAGCACCGCCAGGAGCTGGGAGATTCCGGACCGGTCGGGTACGGCACAGTCATGCAGCTTCGCCGCATCGAAATCGGGGACGACCGAGAAGTCTCCATAGAAAGCGTTGCCGTCGCGATCCGCGGCAATCGTGTTCACCCAGGGAAGCCCCAGCCGGTGTCGCAGGCTCTGCTCGAGTGTGGCGACATTTTTGCTGCGCCCGATTTCGAGCCACTGTTGCAATGCCCGGTCGTTCGACTGATTCGCATCGTTCAGGACGTAGGCAAACTCCCGTGTCCAACGGAACGCCGGGCCGGACAAAACCGGGCCGAAATCCGTCATCCAGAAATCATGGGTCCGGGACTCAATCGTCCCCGCGCGAGTGCGCACCTGGATCGTCACGCTCTTGCGCTTCATGGGCGTCGAATGGCCATCCAACAGGTAGCGCGTCGGATTCGCCGGGTCGAGCGACAGCCGGTAGATGACACCGCGCCGATCGGTCGAAACAGTGTGAGTCCACGCCAACGATTCGTTGAACCCTAAGGCGACCAGCGGAATGCCCTGCAGGGTAACGCCCATGACGTCATATTCGCCGGGAATGGTGAGGTGAAGTTCCACAAACCGGTTGGGCCCGTCCCAGAAAAAGTGCGGATTGCCGAGCAGGAGGCCCTTGTGGGTATCGGTAGCATCCTTGCCGAAGGCATAGCCGTTACTGCCGGCGAGCGCCGGTTGATCGGTCGGAGACTCGCCAACGGGAGGTTTTTCGGCTGAAAACAAACGGCTCGCAGCCCGTTCGTCGGTGGGGGGCGCGGCGTCATACAACTCCTGCAGAAGGAGGCCGGAGCTCAGGAGCATCGAAGACCCCGCCACGCGGCGCTGCACGTCGTCGGGTGTGATGGGTCGCACGATCCCTTCTTCGCGACACGCACGCGGCCTCGCGTCGTGTGTGCCGCCATCGTGTGTACGAAGATAATAGTTGAACCCTTGCGCGTAGCCCGCCAGCAATGCGCGGATCTGGGGCGATGCATGACTATCAGCGCGCTTTACGACAGCGGCGTCGATCATCAGCCGCTGGCTGAAGTCGCTGGCGGCGTTGTTGATGGGCCGGCGGCCGAAGAGGTAGTTGAGATCCGTACCCTCTTCGCCAAAGCGCAACGCGCGCTCGCCGCTATAGGTGGCGAACATCGCGATCATCCCGCACAGATCGTTCTGTGCCATTGCGTACCCGTACCCATAGCCGAGTCCGTGGTAATCCGCTGCCGTGATATGCGGTATGCCGTGCTCGGTCATGGTGATCGAAACGGTCGACTGCTTCGACAGGGTTGGGAAAGCCGCCGCCAGGGCGGAACAGGCCAGCAGGACCACTTGGAGGGGACGCAACGCAGACATCGGAAGCACCTGCTTTGTTCGAGGCTCGATGAGACGGGGCTCCTCACAAGGACGCCGCAGCCGCCATTTTCCTCACCACGCGAATCGGCCTCGTCGAGATGAGGAAACCGCCGGTTCATACGTCCTCGATTCAGGCGATGCCACTGTATCGCCGCGGGAGATCGGAATGACGAGAAATATAGCCCTTGGAGTCCTTTTTCTGGCGTTCGGATTGAGGGCCGGCACCGCCGTCGCGGCGGAAGCCACCGGCGACGCTGCGCCGCCGTCACTCGCCCACTCGGACCTGGAAGCCTACTTCGATGGGTTTCTGCCTTTCGCGCTTCAACGCGCCGACATCGCGGGCGCCGTCGTCGTCGTGGTGAAGGACGGGCAGACATTGTTTCAGAAAGGCTATGGCTATGCGGATTCGCGCTCGGGGCGGCCGGTCGACCCGGATCTCACGCTCTTCAGGCCCGGGTCGATCTCGAAGTTGTTTACCTGGACCGCCGTGATGCAACTCGTCGAAGCGGGCAAGGTCGACCTGGATCGGGATATCAACGATTACCTCGACTTTCGTATTCCGTCGACATTCGACCGGCCGATCACCCTGCGTCATCTTCTGACCCACACGGCGGGCTTCGAAGATACCTATAAGAACATCCTGATGAAGGATGCGCAGTCCACGCCCTCGATCGAGACCTACGTGAAGAACACG
>Ga0070764_10001551_pt1 | contig 10051 bp, 8 predicted proteins | sample HubBroMetageWRM4_FD_67287 | JGI IMG/M metagenome (GOLD analysis project Ga0070764, IMG submission 67287) | Warmed soil microbial communities from the Hubbard Brook experimental Forest, New Hampshire - Hubbard Brook CCASE Soil Metagenome WRM 4 | ecosystem: Environmental > Terrestrial > Soil >... | reverse complement strand
TAGCGACACCCACGCAGGCCGGCTGTTCCGCCGTACTGCCTTCGCTGAGCGCATGCATAGCGACACCCACGCAGGCCGGCTGTTCCGCCGTACTGCCTTCGCTGAGCGCATGCATAGCGACACCCACGCAAGCCGGCTGCACCGCCGTGCTTCCCACGCTGAGCTCATGCCTATCGACACCCACGTTGGGCGGTTGCTCCGCTGTGCTACCCACCGTGACCCAGTGCACCACCAACCCCACGCTTGCCGGCTGCACGGTCGTGCTACCCCCAGTGACGCAAGTCGCCACTTCAAAACCGGTCACCCAGGCGGTCAACCAAACTGTCGCCGTGATCAACACGACGATTCCAAACATCAACTTCCTCCTGGACGGTGGCGGGTTGACTTCCGGCACCAGCTCGACCACTGCCAACTCGACTTCTAAAAATACGGGCGGAAATGGTACGACCCCGACAAGCACCAACCCCGGCACTACCAATGACACCGCCAAAAAAATGTATTGCGATTAAGTCCGGCGCCCTGCTGGCGCTGCTCCTGGCGAGCCGGTTAGCGGTCGCCGAGCCGGCTGGCGTCGTCAGCGATTCGACCGGGCCGCTGCTGGCAAAAAGCGCGAGCGGCTCGATCAAAGTCCTCGCGGTGGGCTCGCGGGTGGAACCGCTGGACACCCTGGTCTCCCGGCCGGGTGTTTACGCGCGCGTCACGCTGACCGATCACAGCGAGCTAGCGCTCGGTCCCGACACGGAGTTGGCGATCGAAAACTACTCGTTCCATGACAAGGGCTCGCAGGCCGACACGAACGGAACGCAGAGCGACGCGGCGGTGCTGCGCCTTTCGAAGGGTAGCGTACGAATCAGTTCCGGCACTCTCGGCACGCGCGACACGGACACATTTACTCTCGCGGCGGGAACGGCCACGATCAATATTCACCGCAGCGTGTTCATCGCGACGTATGTCGACGGGGCCCGAGGTCAATTAGCACAGCGTGATGTCTACTCGCCAAAGGCGATAGACGGCGCGGTGTCTGTAGATGACGCGGCACCGATAGAAGGCAAGCTACCGGCCGCAATGGCTCGCACGGACGGCGGCCACAAGTACGTCCGAGTCGCTTCCATCACAACGCACCCGGCGCAGCCGCTGGAACTAACCGACTCCCCACTGCGACTCGCGCAAATCGCGCCGCCCCCCGCCCCCACAACTCCCAACTCACTGCCCCCCGGCCTCTACGTCCAGGTCATAGACGGCCTGATAAACGTCAGCAACAGCGGCGGCTCCACGAACTTTACCGCCGGGCAGTTTGGCTACACCCCCAGCATCAAACAGCCGCCCGTGATAGTTCCCGTCAACCCGGCCATCCAATTCACGCCGCCGGCGAGTTTCTCCGCTCCTACCACGCAGGGCGGCGCCACCAATGCCAACTCGGGCCAAGTTGATTGCATAGTCCGCTGAAGTGCGGACAAAAGAGAAAGCGGGGCAGGCACTTGGCCTACCCCGCAAAGTGAAGACTCGCCCGCCTGGGGGGGAGGGAGCAGGAGTCTTCGAGTGCGGCCTAGCCAGCACTCGCCGCTACTATTTCATTCCAGCACTCAAAGAGCTTGTCTATTCATGCCGGCAATGTCATTTTCATGCAGCACCGCATGAAATTTGCTAATGCCCGATCTGGCTGAAGCTCAGCAGTAGAGAGGCGATCGCGAGCGGCCCATACGGGAACTACTCCCGATAGGGAAATTCCGCGCCAGCGAAAGTAAGAGCGGTATCTACCGCCTCGGGCTTCCCGTATGTGCGGAATTTCTCGACCACCCGGAGCATTTCCGGCTCACCGAGAATCCTGACATCGCCCAGGGTAAGCGCCGCGCAATACTGCGCGGCCAGATTTTCCACCTCTCCAGCAATAGTCAGTGCAGCCGTGACGTCCGCACCGAGCGCTATGACTCCGTGGTTCCCCAACAAACAGGCGTTATGGGTGCCGAGCGCCGCGAGCGCCACATCCGAAAGCTCCTGCGAACCGAACGTACGGTAGGGAGCGCAGCGAATCTCGGTACCACCGGTCACCGCGACCATGTAATGGAATGCAGGAATCCCTCGCCCCGTGCACGCAAGCGCCGTAGCGTACTTCGAGTGTGTATGTACGATGGCGCCAACGTCGGCACGCGCTTTGAGGATGTCTCGATGGAAGCGCCACTCGCTCGAAGGACGACAGCGCCCAAACCACCGCCCCTCGAGATCCATCAGGGGAATGTCGGCCGACTCGAGATCCTCATAAACCGCCCCGGTAGGGCTGATAAAGAAGCTGCGCTCGTCACGCCGGATGCTGACGTTACCGGAAGTCCCGTGGGTCAATCCGCGGCGTGTCAACTCCCGACACGCCGCGACCAGTGCACCGGTAACGGCACCATCCGCCCCGGCCACATCAACCCTCTGATCGGTCGCGCTCAATGCTTTTCCAACGCCTGGTGAAGTTCGGGATTCGCCAGCAAGTTGTGAGCCGCGCGCAGCAGCGTGTCGGAGAGCACTTCGTAGTAGTTGTCAGCCCGATACGATCGGCCGAATCGCTCGGCGTCGCCAACGATGACGCCTGTCCAGAGCTCCTTGCCCGCTGCGTCCTTCAGGTGAAGCACCAGCGACGCCTCGCCACGATACACATTCACTTCATTTACAAAGAACTGACGGATTTCACCCGTCAACGTAACATCGCCCGCATCGTCGACGATGTTGAGCCCGCCCGCGCGCAGCGTGTCTTTCAGGTGCTCGGTGACGAAGGCACCGACGTCGCTCGAGGTGGTCACCGGCCGGGGCTTGTCGGGTTTCTCGGTGTTCTGCGCGATCAAAGTCGGATTCTGGCGGGTATCTACCAGTGCCTCGACGTGCACCTTCACGGTGAGATCCGCTGCGCTGAGATCGAGCGGCCCCATCTCCGCCAGGGTCGACGTCGGCGACCATTTCAACGGAATGTTCTCCAGTACGGCCGGGGCGGCGGTGGCAGCGCCGCTGGCGATGAGGCAGGCGAGTAACGCAATGGCGGGAACGCGGTACGACATGAACGACTCCCTTGGTGGTGAAACCGCAAGTGCCGGGGTCTGGGCCGACGACTTCTTATAGGTTGCGCATTCTAGCGGCAGTGGCGGCCTATTGCCTTGTCGAAGCCAGCGCTGGCCCCCCTAACCCATTGAAAATATTGTCGCCATTCACCGCGCCAGCCCGATAGTCAGTTCCTCGTCCGGCTGCGGCACCTGGACTTCCAGGACGGAGCGAATGCGCTTGCGGCGTTCGAGCAGTGCGTCAACATCACTTGAGATTCCTTCGGTTAATTAAACCCTGCGGCGAGCGCACGCAACGCGTACCGGCACCACCGCAGCTCGCACCGGGAGCGAAGCTCGCGAGCCACACCAGGCGAGCCACGGCAAAAGACCTTTTCCGGCACTCGCCGCCGCACGCGGCCCTATAAATCAAGCCATTTGCCGCACTTTCCTCACACCGGTCACCAGCCCCTTCCGTCCGCCGCCCGCGCAGGCGTTTAGGCATACTCAGCCTCGGCCGAGTCAACAATCCAGGCCCAACACCGAGAGCCCAGTATGTTTAAAAAGGATACTCCACCGTTACCCCCCGACCTGGATCGCTTTGCGCTCGAGCGCCGTCGCTTCCTGTCTGAAGGAGCGGTGTACGGCGTGGGAGCGGCCAGCATCCTGGCTTCTCTGGGCCTGTCGCGTTACGCCGTTGCTCAAACAGCCGCCGCGCCCGCCGGTGGTGGCACGGGGCCGGCGATGCGTCCCGGTATGCCGCCGATGCCTCCCGAGCCGAAAGTATCGCAGCCGGCACCGCTGCACGACTTAAAGGGCAAGGTTGCCTACGTCACCGCGTCTTCCGATGGCATCGGCCTGGGAATCGCACGCGCCGCCTCGAACGCGGGCATGAAGGTCTGTATCGGCTACCGTAATGAAGAGCGCCTGAAGGCCGCACTACCGCTGTTCAAGGACGGCAACGCCGGAGTCTTCCCGGTGAAGCACGACGTCACCGACCGGGATGCCTGGGCGAAAGTGCTCGAGCAGATCAAGGCTCAGTACGGCCGTCTGCACCTCGTAGTCAACAACGCCGGAAGCAAGTTGCGCGCGCAGGTAAGCAAGGCAACGGCTGAGGACTGGGACAACGCGGTGGCCGTAAATTACACGGCCACTTACAACAGCGTCGCGGTGTGCCTGCCACACATGCTCGAGCACGGAGAAGGCTCGCACATCGTCGTCACTTCTTCGATGAGCGGCCTGCTCCCCGGCGGCAACCTGGGTGTCTACACTGCCACGAAGATTGCCGCAGTTGGGCTCATGGAAGCGCTCCGTGTAGAGCTCGAAGGCACGACGGTCGGTACCTCGGCGTTCTGCCCGGGGGGAGTCAACACAGACAACTACATCGGCACGGGCGAGATAAATCCTTACCGCGCCAAGAACCCGCCGCCCGCCGGCGGGCCGCCGCGCCCGCCGGGACCGCCACCGGGAATGGACCCCCTGGAGGCGGGGGAGCGCGTCATGAACGGCGTGATCAACAACGATCTGTTCATCCTGACGCACCCCGAGTACATGCCAGGTACCAAACAACGTTTCGACGCCATATTGGACTCCGAGCCCCACGAGAGTTTTCCGCCCGACCGCGCAAAAATGGAAACACGCGTGCTGCACGCAGGGATCTACGCCCGCGAGATCGTGCACCGAAAGAAGAAGCGCAAGTCCTATAAAAGCGTGACGGTCTGAGGTCGGAGAATCAACATGCGAAAAAAGACGCCCACAGCTCAAACCCGGACGACGCCAGACACGGCGAACAACAACCCCGCGGCGGGCAGCGTAAAAAACCTCGACGCCGCGCTAGCCATCGACACGACACCAGCCCTCGGTCGCCGCCGCTTCCTCGGCACCAGCATGGCCGCCCTCGGCGCCGGCACCTTACTCGCCGACCTCGGCCTGGCCAGGTACGCCGAAGCGCAGAACGCAACGCCCGCCCCCGCCGGAGGGCCGCCCCCTGGCCTTCCGCCCCGTCCTCCAGAGCCGAAGGTCTCACAACCCCCGCCGCTCAAGGACGTGAAGGGCAAGGTGGCCTACATCACCGCCTCCTCCGACGGCATCGGCCTCGGCATCGCACGTGCCGCCTCTAACGCCGGCATGATTGTCGTGATCGGATACCGGAACGAGGAGCGCCTCAAAGCCGCGTTACCTCTGTTCAAAGCAGGCAATCCGGGCGTATTCGCCGTCAAGCACGACGTCACCGAGCGCGAGGGCTGGAAAAACCTGCTCGACCAGGTGAAAGCCAAGTACGGCAAGTTGCACCTGGTGGTCAACAACGCTGGCATCAAGACACTCCGCCAGGCGAGCCAGGCGAAGTACGAGGAATGGGATAACGCCGTCGCTGTGAACTTCACGGCCATCTACAACAGCGTGGCCACCTGCCTGCCGCACATGCTCGAGCACGGCGAGGGAGGCCACTTCGTGACCACGGCTTCGATGGGCGGACTTCTGCCGGGCGTGAACGCCGGCGTCTACACGTCGACGAAGATCGCCGCGGTGGGCATCATGGAGGCGCTCCGGGTAGAGCTCGAATCGACCAACATCGGCACGTCGGTCTTCTGTCCCGGCGGCGTGTTGACCGACAACTACATCGGCAGTGGCGAGGAGAATCCTTACCATCCGCCGAATCGCCCGAACGGCCCTCCCCGGCCGCCCGGCCCGTCGCCGATGATGGATCCCCTGGAAGCGGGTGAGCGCGTCATCAACGGTGTCGTCAACAACGACCTGTTCATTCTCAGCCACCCGGAATTCAAGCCCGGCATGCAGGAGCGTTTCGACGCCATCATGTTGTCCACTCCATCGGTCGAGACTCCGATTCCGAAGGAGCGGGTCGCCTATGAGAAGGTGGTCTTACGCTGCGGCATCTATCCGCGGGAGATCGATCATCGCAAGATCAAGCGCAAGAGCTATCGCAGCGTTTGATTCCTTCGGGCATCTCGCGGTCAGCCCCACCCTGGTCAGTCCCGCACCAGGCGGGGGCCGGCCGGGGGTGTGATCGCTGCCAGCGCAGCACGCAATTCTGACAGATTGGCTGGCTTGTTCAGCATGTGATCGACATCCGGCGGAATATCGTTGCCGTCACGCAGGTGTTGCCCCCAACCGGTCAGCAAGATAACGGGCGTCTGCGGCGACATGCTCTTGACGGCTGTCGCAACCGCCCTGCCGTCCATGTATGGCATACCGAGATCCGTGATCACGACCTGGAACTGCTCGCCGCGATGAGTGGCGGCTGAGAAAGCCTCGATACCCGCGCGGCCCCCATGAGCGATCGAGACGGAGTGCCCTTCTCTTTCCAGGATCGCCCGCATGGATTGCCGGAGCAATTCATCGTCATCGATGACGAGGATGCGCAAGCCACGCACGTTCTTACGAGCCGCGTGCGCTGCCGGAACCGCCAGCTCTTTCTGCGTCGCCGCCGGAAAGACCAACCGGACCACCGTGCCCTCGCCGGCCTCACTGTCGATTTCGATAGCGGCGCTGTGGCGCTCCGCCATGCCGTAGACCATTGCGAGTCCAAGCCCCGTACCGCGCTCTCCCTTCGTCGTGAAGAACGGCTCGAGGCAACGAGCCCGGACCTCCTCGGTCATTCCGATCCCGGTATCGCACACCTCGACGGTCACGTGATGTTGTGTTGCGTACGACCGCAGCGTCAGGGTGCCCCCGGATGGCATCGCGTCCACCGCATTGAAGACGAGATTCGTGACGGCGTCCCGGATCTCACCCTGCACGCCCATGATCGGCGGGACATGGTCGGCGTGCTCCGTCTGCACTTCGACGACGATTCCGCGTGCCTGCGGCATATCCGCCCAGCGGGCCTGGGTGAGCTCGACGACCTGGCCGAGCAGGTGTTTGATATCCACCGGCATGCCGGCGACGTTGGACTCCCGGCCCCGGTAGAACTCCTTGATCCGCGCCACTGTCTGGGTGACATCGTCGATAGCCTGCTGGATCACGGCGAGGTCGTTACGCGCCTCGGCATTCAGGGTCTTGTCGTGATCGAGCAGCGACTGCGCATAGAGCGTCGCCGGGGTGAGCGCGTTGTTGATGTCGTGAGCGATGCCACTGGCCATGCGACCCAGGGCGCGCAGGCGTTCCTGCTGCATACTCGCCTGCTGGGTCTGCCGCAAAGTTTGATAGGCAACCTCCAGTTCCCGGGTGCGCTCGGCGACCCTGGTCTCGAGCAGGTCATTAGCGTGTCGGACCTCGGCTTCCGCACGTTTGCGCTCCGTGATCTCGAGCTCCAGACGACTATTGGCACGCCGCAGTGCAGCCGGGCTCGGCAGGCGCAAGGCCGTCGGGATGAGCCGGACGAGCATAACCGCCGTCGGGACTGACGCTAGCGCGGTCACGGCCTTGACGCCGCCCGAGAGCCAATAGACCGGCTCCCAGACTGTCCATATCTCCATGAGGTGCGTCAGCCCGCAGGCGATGATGAACACGGCGAAGCATACGTACATCCAGTTGAACTGGAGGTCCTTGCGGCGCCGGACGAAGTACAGCAGGGTGAACGGAATCGAAAAGTAGGCGAGAGCGATCAGCGCATCGGCGATGACGTGCAAGGCCAGAATACCGGCCTGCCACTGGTAACACATGCCATGGGGCATGAACCCCGTCGAGGAGAACAGGCGATCGAGATTCTCTGGCATTACGCAGTCCTGGCGATTTTTCTTGAGGGACGGCGAATACCTTAACCGAGCCGGCGGGCCCCTGCATGCCGCCTCACCCCACGGGCGATGCCTGGCGCGAACGTTCTCGGCGGGGCCTGCACTGCGGAACTACGGGGCCGATGGCGATGGGGCGGTCATCGCCCGGTCGGCCGCCGACACGGTACTGGCATCCCCGTAGGTCGCGGCCAGGTAGATGCCCAACAGCTTCACCTCGGTGTCGTCGATGGGCGCACCATAAGTGTGCTGCATCTTCGTCATCTCCGCGGTCCACTGGGTCAGCGTCATCCCGGGGGGCTGGAAGTTGATGTAGTCGGCCGAGTGGCACAGGGAGCATTTCTGCGCAGCAATGACAAAGCCGGCCAATTCCGACGGTCGCAACTGTGCCGTTTCCGGCGGCAACTGGATGTCCGCCGGCTTCGCCAATCCGACGGCCGCAAAACAACCGAGTATCGGCAGCGCTGCGCCAAACAGGAAGCGTGCGAGCTTGCTCATGGCCGGCCCCTCAAACGATGCTGACCGAGGTCGATTCAATGACGTGGCGCCGATAGCCAGCGGGGTTCCAGTCGGCCGTCGCCGGCTGCACTTCGCCGCGCTGACTGGTGGCGCGGACCTGGAGTATCGCAGCCCCCTTGTTCGCGAAGCGCACCGGCGCATGCCACTCGCGGAACGAGTAGCGCCCTAGATTCCTGCCTAACTCGGCAGCGCGCCAACTCCGGCCACCATCGATCGAAACCTCCACCGCAGCTATCCCGGATCCGCCGTCGAATGCAATGCCCTTGAGCTGGATCGTCCGCCCCGCGTGCAAGGTAGCACCCGTAACCACGCTCGTAATGAAACTGCGCACCGGTAGTGTTGAAATGGGCCGGGTTTTCGCCGGAGGCGTCCCCGGGGGCACGCACTGACACTCATTGTCGGGCACGCGGTAGGCCGTGGTCATGAAGAGCGCATCGTGGCCTTCGAACGTGTGATCGATCACCTCAATCGTGGCGAGATGTTTGACCCAGTAGGTCCCGAAGTATCCCGGCACGATCAACTTCACCGGATAGCCGTTCAAGAACGGCAGGTCCGCACCGTTCATGCTCCAGGCCAACAGCGGCTCCTCGCTCAACGCGTGCTCGATGTCGAGCGCCTTGCGGAAGTCCGACGTAGCCGGCAACACCGGCTTGTCCAGCCCATCGAAAGTCACCTGCTTGGCGCCGGGCTTGACGCCGGCCTGCTCGAGCACTTTGCGTAACGGCACGCCGACCCAGCGCGCATTACCCATCGAGCCGTTCGCGAGTTGCGCACCAAATACCCGGGGCGCGAAGAATCCGCGGCTGTTACCCGAGCACTGATTCACCGCAACCACTTCGACGGGCTCGGCCAATGCCTTCAGATCGGCCAGCGACAGGCTCAACGGTGTTTGAACGACGCCCGTCACCGCCAGGCGATAGGTAGCGAGATCCACGGATAGTGGAATATTGGCGAGGTGATAGCGCACGAAGAACGCGTCGTTGGCCGTGATCGCGCCTTCGTTGAACGCCGTGAACGGTGTTTCGAGATGAGGTGGACGCGTCGTGACCCGAATGAGCGGCCGCTTGCCTGGATAGCGCACTAACGGTCGCGGTCCGTCAGCGAAGGTGACGCCCTCCGAGGTATCGACGTCAGCCACTGCTGCCAGCGGTGCAGCCGCGGCCGCCATCAGGCCGGCTGTTTGAATGAAACTACGGCGTGTGAGCGGAGATGACATGACGCTCCTGTGATATCCGCACGAATATCCCGACATGGGATAATGGGCTGCGCGCCGATTCTGCAGCCCCCGCCATCGATCCGTATATTAAATATTTGTGCTATCGATAAGCGACTGGGTAGGTCACTGCGCCTTGAAGGCTAAGCGTCCCAGACCTGCTCCATCTGCCTACGCAGCGCTGCATCGGGCAGCCGACCGCGGCCCGCGAGCTGGTTCTGCTCGAGGTGCTCGAGCTTCGTCGAGCCGGGTATGACACAAGTCACCGCCGGGTGCGCGATGACATACTTCAGCAAGAACTGACTCCAACTCGTTACGTCAATCTCTGCAGCCCAGTCGGGCAACTTACGCGACTGCGCCTGCCGTAACACCGAGCCGTAACCGAACGGAATGTTGGCCAGGACCGCTACGCGCTTCTCCAGTGCGAGTGGCAGCACATTCGCGGCGGCATCGCGGTTGGCGAGCGAGTAGTCGACCTGCACGAAGTCGAGCGGATACTGGCGCATGTATTCGACCATGTGGCTGTGTTGGCCTACACGCGAGGTCGTAATGCCGATGTAGCGTACTTTGCCCTCCTTCTTCCAGCGCTGCAGCACCGGCATCAGCGCCTCCAC
>Ga0070764_10001549_pt1 | contig 10055 bp, 7 predicted proteins | sample HubBroMetageWRM4_FD_67287 | JGI IMG/M metagenome (GOLD analysis project Ga0070764, IMG submission 67287) | Warmed soil microbial communities from the Hubbard Brook experimental Forest, New Hampshire - Hubbard Brook CCASE Soil Metagenome WRM 4 | ecosystem: Environmental > Terrestrial > Soil >... | reverse complement strand
TTGCGTTTTTGTGGGACCGTTCGCCACTGACCCGTTAATCGTGATGGACACGGTGCCGGCAGTTGCGTTCGAAGTCGTGCTCACTGTCATCGTGACCGGAGTGGAGTTGCCGGAAGTCACAATCACTGAGTTCGAAGGCAGAAAATTGCAGGTTGCTCCTGAGGGCAGGTTTCCACACGACAGATTTACCGTGTCATTGAAGGGTCCTGAGCCCGTGACTTGGAAAGCCACTGGGGCGGATGTACTCGCTGGTGCAACTGTGATAGCCGCAGGCGAAGGCGCGCTCAGGTTGAAGTCCACCACATTCAGAGTCACGGGGGAATCGTGCGTAAGCTTGTTCGGATCGCTTCCGACTCCCTGCACGAAGAAGGCATAGCTTTGAGGAGTACCGCTGGCGGTGATGGTAAACGGAGTTCCCGACTGACTCGGCACAATGCTGCCGGGAGAAACCGTGCACGTAGGAGGAGGTGGAGTGGATCCCGCGACGCAACTCATGGTGACCGAAAAGTTATAGTCGTCGAGCGCGAAAACTGAACCGTCGAATTGCGCGGGCTGCTGGCTGAGAAACACAGTCAGCGGCGTGTTGGAGACGGACATCGAAAAATCCGGAATCGTGGTGAGAAGAAACTGCCACACTCCGCGACCATACGTGGACGCGCGCAGCCACTTGTTACCCGCGTCGTCGATGAATATGCCCAGCGCGGTCACGGCAACATTCGGCAGATATCCGGGCTGACCGCTGCCGGGTAGAGGCCCGACTTCGGTCCAGCTTGGCGCGGCAGTGCCGCTCGAAAAGATTCCGACATCCGTGCCCACGTAGACCGTTCCATTGGTTGGAACCGTGCCAGGGTCGACGAGAACAGCATTGGCTGGCGAATTGGGCAGGTTGGCAGTGAAGTTGGTCCAGGAGAATCCGCCGTTGCTTGTCTGCCATACCTGAGAAGTCGGAAAGCTCGGACTGCTGAAACCCATAATGCTGACGTAGGCCGTCAGCCCCTGCACGTCAGAGGTGTCCATTGAGAGCCCGGAGATCGGAAAGTTATTTGGATTAATCGAACCGGTTTGGTCCACCCAAGTCGACGGGCCAGCTGCGACGTTCGTGCTCACCAACACGTGTCCCCCTGGCGGAGTCGTCGGAATGAGCGGCCCATATCCGTCGGTACCCGCATAGATTACTTTGGAAAAGCCTGTGTTGATATCGAGGACCCCCGAGGCAAACGAACGTACCATGTTGATCTCTGTCCCGATGCAGATGCCGTCCCCGCCAGTTTCAAAACTATGGCTGAGAACGGTGAATGTGCCGCCGCTGCTGGGGCCGCGCCACATGCGGCAAGTTCCGACGATCATTTCACCTGAGTTGAGCGGATCAAGAATGTAGGGCGGATAATACGGCCCCGTATCCCCGCCGACGGTTACGCTGGTGACCACGGGATTATTTTGAAAGTCCTGGGTGTGACAATCGATTCCTGAAGCGCAACTGAATATGTTCACTCCCGAGATCGCGTCGGGAGGATTCGAAACAAACCATAAAAGTTCATTGTCCGGACTGATCTGGGTGTATCCACCATCGCCAAAGTTCACGTTTTGCCAAGCGCTGCCGGTGGACTGCGTACCCGGCGATCCGTTTCCCTGGGTTCCTCCCAGAATCGTGCTGGCGTCGCTGGGTGATTGAGAGAAAGAAACGAACTGGGTCATCGACCCCAGCGTCATGTTCAGGCTGTCGAATTGATTCGTGTCACCACACGTGCCTGTGATCAGATCGGTGTAGCCATTTAAGGCGCGGTAGATTCCGCCGTCGTTGGCAAAGTACATGACGTCTTCCGTGCTGTTGTTGACCAGGAATGCTGCGGCGTGCTGCGCGGGATGAACCTCAGCGATGGAACTGCATCCGTATGCGTGCGTGAGGTTCAGGAATGTAGCATCCGGCGGTGCCTGCGGCGCGTTCGGATTGCAAGCCGGGAATCCACTCGATATTTCGCATTTGTAGAGATTAATGGCACCGGCGTAAAGATCGGTGACGCCGCTCGTGCCGTTGGGCACTGCGGCGAGCTCGAGATTGTAGCTCCCTTGGTCGGTCCCGCATCCGATTTCGTCACCGCAATTAAAAATGCCGTATTCGTTGATCTGATTCCAGACTGCGCCGCCGTCAACGGATTGCCAGATGCCTTGGTCGAAATCGTTGGCATCCACGTACCAGGCGTACATCTCGTTGCGGCCGGGAACCACGGCAATCTCGCCGCGATAAATTGGACAGGTCGACAAACTGGGATTCGCTGGACACGCGGCCGTGGTAAGCCCACCCCCGGGTTGATTCGCGAGACGAGTCCAGTTGATGCTATCGGGCGACGAATAAAAACCGTGATAACGCAATGAAGCAAAGAACAGTCCCGCGCCCGCGTTGTAAACCACCGAAGTCGCAGAGCCGGGAGCTGTGGGCGTGCCCGCATCGCTGACGGTGGCATATGTCCAGGAGGCTCCGCTATTGCCCGAGTAATAGAGTCCAAGATTGGCGGTTAGAGGAATTGCCAGACCCTCGATAATTCCTTCCGACGCCCCTGCCGCGGCGGCTACCGCAATGCGGGGAGTAATACTGCTGAACGCGATCTTGCTGAATGCCATTCCGGCGAACGACCGTGTCTGACTGCTGTCCTGTGTGATTAAAGTCCAGGTCGTACCCGCATTCAGCGATTGCAGGATTCCCAAACCGTAATAAGAGTCCGCCGAGCTGTTGGCTTCGCCTGTGCCCACGAGAATCACACTGTTATTTGGATTGTTATTTCCCGGCTGAATGGCGATTGCGCCCACGGCCAGCGTTGCTTGAGTGTCGGTGAGAGCAGTCCAGGTCACGCCGGATGTGGTTTGCGTCACCACTTGCGTAGCATTCGTAGATTTCCAAACTCCGCCGTACGCCCCGCCAATGTAAACCGTGCTTCCGGTGGGATCCGCTGGATCAATTGCGACCGCGGTGGCTCGTCCCGATACCCAGCCGTAGTTGTACTCTCCGACTCCGCTCGCGTCTGATGCCAACGGCGCTGGTCCGAGAGGAGCCCAGACCAATGCAGAAGGAAGTTGGGACTTTAGCTTCCGAGCGTGGCCCGGTCGCGCAGCCCGCATTTGCATCTTCTGCAGGTAAGCCCGATATCGCTCAGCTGCGCCAGATCGGCCGGGAGAACTCCGTCCGCGCAGGTACCACTGCTCCTGCAATGCTCGGCGAACCCGGCCATCTAGTTCACCACGAGGCTTATCTTCTTGTCCGAAAGCCGACTGCCCGAAAGCCGAAAAGCTTCCGTGTCCCAGCCAGATCAATAAAAACAATACCAACCAATGTAGGCGCGGGCGTCTTTTCCCGTGCCTTCGATTCAAGCCGTAAGTTGTGTCCCGCAATAAGACGAAGCGCCGCGCGCTTGCGGAGGTTTTCTTCATGCCACCTGCGGTGGAAACAGCGAACCCGATTTGTCCGGAGCGATCTTCCCCAGCTTGACCAGTCGCACGATGATCGAGGGCACACTACGGTTATGGGTCTTCGCAATGTCATCGAAATTCATTCCTTTGTGTAGTTCCTCGCAGACCTGTTTATCTTCCGCCCGCGACCAGAACTGACCTGCGCTGACCGGCTTTTTGAGTTCGCGCTCCTGTTGCGTTACCAGCGCCGCGAGTGCTCGGTTCAATGCCACAACCACTTGCGGATTCCGGCAAATCGAATCATCCTTCAGCCCCTCGCGAGTTTCCGGATTCACTCCGTCAGCCAGTGCACGGACCACTTTGATAGCTTCCTGGATTTCCATTCCGTAAACCTCCCGAACAAGTATCGTAGCTGGCAGACCGACCATCCCGTTGTGACGAATGAACATCGAGCCTCGATCCGACCCACAATGGAACTGAGCGCGCTTAGCTTTGGCTATACTGGCCTGTGTTTATTGCCTGGTGCGACGGAGAAGAATGGACTGGCAGGCGTTCTGGCTCACAATCCGCTTAGCGGTGCTGGTCGCCGCCGTGCTGCTGGCTCTCGGCTTGCCGATTGCCTACTGGATTGCATATTCGCGTCGGCGCTGGAGATTCCTGGTCGAAGCCATGGTCGCGCTGCCGATCGTTCTGCCTCCCACCGTGCTGGGCTTCTACGTTCTGGTTGCGCTCGGTTCCCGCAGCCCGCTGGGACGTTGGTGGCAGGCGATGACCGGGCACACACTCGCCTTTACCTTCGGAGGCCTGGTCATTGGTTCGATCATATATAGCCTTCCCTTTGCAGTGCAGCCCTTCGCGGCCTCCTTCAAACTGGTGGATTCAAGATTGATTGCGGCCTCGGCGACCCTGGGAGCTTCGCGGCTGCAGACGTTCGCCCGCGTCATCCTGCCGCTTTCGCTGCCCGGACTCGTGACAGGAATCGCTCTGAGTTTTGCTCACACCATGGGCGAATTCGGCGTGGTGCTAATGGTTGGGGGAAACATACCCGGCATCACGAAAACCGTGTCCATCGACATTTACGATAAGGTTCAGGCACTGGACTACGCTGGCGCCAATGAGACCGCGCTGGTGCTGCTGCTGATTTCTTTTGCCGTGCTTTCACTGGTGTACGGCGTAAATCGGAAAGTGGGAGTGGCGTGGCCATGGAAATAATCCGAACTCTGGTGTATTCCTTTTTGAACTTTCGTTTCGTTAGTGGTTCAAGGTTTTCCGATTGAGCCGGATGACGACGCAAACGACAAGTGTCGGTACGCCCGCTGATTTCAGTTTGCGGGATGTTCTAACGATTCAGATCCGCAAGCGCTTTTCCAACGCGGGCCGCGATTTTACGCTCGATGTTGCATTCGCGCTAGCTCCGGGAATCACAATCGTCTTCGGTCCATCAGGCGCAGGAAAAACCACACTGCTCGACTGCGTCGCGGGCTTGACCACTCCCGACTCAGGGAAGATCATAGTCGGCGACCGTATTTTTTTCGACGAGGCGCAAGCGATTGAGCTTCCAGCGCAAAGCCGAAGAATTGGATACGTCTTTCAAGACCTGGCTCTTTTTCCACATCTCACGGTGGAGAAGAATGTCGAGTACGGTCTCGCCGGCTTAAACAAGAACGAACGCCGAAACAAGAGTGATGTCATTCTCGAATCTTTCCGGATCGCGCATCTGCGCGAGCGCAAGCCGGGAGAAATTTCCGGCGGCGAGCGCCAAAGAGTCGCGCTGGCCCGTGCCCTTGTGACCGATCCATGCGTTCTCCTGCTCGACGAACCGATGGCGGCTCTGGATGCCGCGACCAAATCAAAGATCATCGACGACCTGCGCGCCTGGAATGCCGCCCACGACATTCCGATTCTCTACGTCACGCACAACCGCGAAGAAGTTTTTGCTCTCGGAGACCGCGTGCTGGTGCTTGAAAATGGCCGCATCATCGCCGACGGCACTCCGCACGGGGTCATGGGGGCGCCGCGTCGCGAATCCTTGGCGCAACTCATCGGCTTCGAGAATATTTTTCACGCTGTCGTGATTGCCATCCAGGAAAAACGCGGCACCATGCGCTGCCGTATTGCCGAAAGCGATGTAGAACTGGAAACGCCGCTGGTGCGAGCGGATGTCGGATCGACCCTGCTCATCGGGATTCGCGCCGGCGACATCCTGCTGGCTACCGTTCAACCCGCAGGCTTGAGCGCCCGCAACATAATTCCCGGATGCGTGCTTTCGGTTACGCAACGCGACGTGATCGTGGCCGTGCGGGTCAATTGCGGAGTGGAGATGGAAGTCCATCTCACCCTGGCCGCGCGTGATTCTCTGCAACTCCAACCGGACCGCGAAGTCTGGCTGATCGTGAAAACGTACTCCTGCCACCTGATGGCGGCGAGTTGAAGGGTTCGGTGCCCTGGCTTTGCCACGGAATGAACTGCTACAGGATGACAGAGGATAGTGACATTGCTTTCTTGCGGAAGACGGGCCTAAACTTTCAAATGCTGAGCGGACAATATATGGCGAGGTGAGTTCGGATGGGACGATTCATTCGGTGGTTGATTGTGCTGGTTCTGCCGCTGGCTGCTCTGTCGCAGCAAAGCACGACTGCGCCTTCTCAAAGCGCCAACTCGCCGCAACAAAACGCTGCGCCTGCGACACAAAACCCGCCGACGCAAAACCCGCCGTCGCAAAACAACGCCCCGCCCCAGCTCCAACCCCGGCCTGCCGGTCCGTCGCTTCCACCACCCAGCCCCACAGACCGCCAAATCACGCTCGACGTGCAGGTAGCGGATCGATCTGGCATCGCTGTCCGCGGACTGCAGAAGCAGGATTTCACCCTTCTCGACGATAAGCAGGCAAAAAACATCGTATCGTTTCACGCTGTCGATAGCGCAGCAGGCCCGACAACGGATCCGCCGGTCGAAGTTGTGCTAGTCGTCGACGCAGTCAATGCTTCGTTCCAGGCTGTCAATTACGAACGAAATGAAATCAAGAAATTCCTATTGGCGAATGGAGGCAAGCTGCCGCTGCCGGTGTCGCTGGTTGTCTTCACCGACGCCGGAGCAAAGATTCAGGATGGATCCTCGCGCGACGGAAACGCTTTGGCGTCGCTCTACGATCAATACGAAACAGGCGTGCGGACAATTAACCGGTCTCAGGGATTCTACGGCGCGGCCGAGCGCTATGATCTCTCGCTCAAAACCTTGACCCAGCTTATTGCATACCAGACGCCGCGGCCCGGTAGAAAATTGATGATCTGGTTCAGTCCGGGGTGGCCCCTGCTTTCGGGGCCAAATGTCCAGCTTACCGGCAAGGAACAGCAGAGTCTTTTCGGCTCAATCGTCGCCGCCTCCACCGGACTCAGGCAGGCCCGCATCACTCTCTACAGCGTTGACCCGCTCGGTCTGGCGGATGCCGCCACTGTTCGGATTTCGTACTATGAGGACTTTTTAAAAGGTGTCGCCTCTCCGAGCCATACCCTGCCCGGCGACCTGGGATTACAGGTGCTTGTGGTTCAAAGCGGCGGCCGCGTTTTCAATTCAAGCAACGATCTCTCTGCCGAAATCGCGCATTGCGCGTCGGATGCCGATTCTTTTTATGTTCTATCGTTCGATCCTGCTCGGGCTGACCAGGCGAACGAGTACCACTCAATCACGGTCAAAATCAACAAGTCGGGGATTACGGCGAGAACGCGCACCGGCTATTACGCCCAACCGTGAACTTTTCATGCAAGACATTCGCACTTTGCGGATGTTTACTCGGGAGCGTTCTTTCCGACAACAAATGATTGTCAGGAAAATTAATGCTCAATCCATTTGCTTGAGGAAGCTTGAAAGGCAAATAACAAAAGCCCACCACGAAGCAGGCGATGAAGGACGCCGCAACCAACCAGACCCACCACGGGATGCGCGCAGAAGACATGCTCTTTGCCGATACGATTCGAGACGCTCATTATAGGCGCGACCTGTGCAGAACCGGCGAAGAGACTTCTCCCAGCGTCGCGCAATTGACGACGGCTCTGTGTGCTTCCGATCGTCCGCATCGGGGAATCGAACTTGAGCCGGCGTGAGCACAGCGAGAGCCCGCAGGCGAAATCCTGAGCGAAGCGAAGGACCTGTTCCAGCCAAAATGGAAAGATGAATATTGGTAGCGCTACCGGGAATCGAACCCGGGTTTGAAGATTGAGAATCTTCCGTCCTAACCCCTAGACGATAGCGCCATCGAGTAGACGGTGATTATAACAAAGCCTGCGAGCTGCAGGTATGGCTTCAGCTCGCATTCGCTGGTAGAGCCAGGCATGCAGTTCCTGCTTTTTGTAAGCTGGCAATTCCCCAGCTCTCCCCGAATTCTGTGCGCAAATTAATTTTTAAATGCTTGACAACTTCAGTCGGCAGTAGAACAATCAAAAGCGAACAAAAGGCGAATATTTGAATTCCGCCCCCAGAGCCGGTCGCGGCCCTGACGTTCCCTGAAATCCTGAGGTCTCCATGTCGTCTTTACCGCTGGTATCGACTGCGGCCCCAGGCCGCTTTGTTCCCGTCGCCGCCTCAGCACGGTCAATGCTGATTTTAGAACGCTTGGCAGCCATGCCCAAACTGGCTGGTGTGACTCCCGCATCGCGATTGGAAGTGCGGGCCAGTCCGCAGATGGTTTCAAGCGGCATCCGTGAACTCGATGCGCTTACCGGCGGCCTGCCCCGAGGATGCCTGACCGAGATTTGCGGACCAGCCTCATCCGGCCGCACCAGTATATTGCTGGCCACCCTGTCAGCTGCGACTCAACGGCAGGAAATCTGTGCGCTGGTCGATATCAGCGATGCGTTCAATCCCCGCTCGGCTGCGGCGGCAGGGGTGAATTTCGAAAAAATGCTTTGGGTGCGCTGCGGGATGCGTTTGCAAAAATCACCACAGAGACACAGAGTCACAGAAAACAAAATCGAAAAACCGGTCGAGCAGGCCTTGCAGGTTACCGACTTGCTTTTGCAAAGCGGTGGCTTCGGGTTGGTGATCATCGATCTCGGCGATACTCCATTGAAGATGGCGCGCCGCATTCCGTTGACCTCCTGGTTTCGTTTCCAACGCGCGATTGAGCACACGGCCACGGTGTTGTTCGTCATTAGCCAGGCACCTTGCGCCCGGACCTGTGCCTCGCTGTTGCTGAAAGTTTCCGGAAAGAAGCTTTCAGCTTTCAGCTCTCAGCTTTCAGCAGAAACTTCTCCGACTCATGCCCAGTTTCTCGATGGACTTCAAGTGCAGGGAGAACTTTTGCGCTCCCGGTTGGAACGCAAACCAGCGGGATCAGTCGCAACCGCATTCGCAACAAAAGTGGGATGAAAAGGATTGACTCATTGAGTCAATGAGTCAATGAATCAATGCGTCAATATTTCGCCTGCATCTTCGTTCCCGATTTTCCCGTGGAGGCGCTTTTGCGCGCGGAACCGGAGTTGCGCTCGCAATCCCTGGCCACGCTCGAAGGCAAAACTCCACTGCAAAAAGTTTTTGCGGTGAATGAAAATGCGCGCCGCGCCGGAGTCAGCCCGGGAATGACCAAGCTACAAATAGAAGCCTGCTCCAATATAGTGTTGCGGGAACGCTCTCTGCTGCAAGAAGCCGCTGCTCACGCCGCCCTGCTGGATTGCGCGCAATCGTTTTCGCCCCGAGTGGAAGCCACGGGCTGCAACACCATCGTGTTAGATCTTGCCGGATTGCAGCCGCTCTTCGGCCCTCTGCCAAAAATTGCGCGCGCTTTGGCACGACGCGCTTCTGATCTTGGACTCGAAACCAGCGTGGCCGTGGCTGGCAATCCGGATACGGCAACACTGGCGGCTCGAGGATTTTCCGGCATCACTGTAATTCCGGAAGGCAAAGAAGCAAATCAGTTGGGCAGTTTGCCGGTCGAAGTATTATTTGAAAACTCAACCCAGGAATCCGCGCGGCTTCTGGAGACTTTCAGCCGCTGGGGAATTCGCAAGCTGCGTGATCTGGCGGCATTGCCCAACGTCGCGCTGAGTGAGCGCCTGGGGCAGGATGGAGTCCGTTTACAAGCGCTGGCACGCGGCGCCACTTCGCGCACATTGGTTCCAGTCGAGCCGCGGCTGATTTTCGAGGAAACCATCGAACTGGAATATCCTCTTGTGCTGCTCGAACCATTGGCATTTCTGCTGGGACGGCTATTGGAGCAACTGTGTGCTCGCCTGGAAGCCCGCGCGTTGGCAACACAAGAATTACGACTATGCCTGGAGTTGGATAATAATAATGGAGCAACAGGCGCCCCTGCCCATCCAGGCCGGCAAAGTTTCCACCGCACCCTTCGACTCCCCATCCCACTACTTGACTCCAGAACTTTCCTCAAGTTATTGCAGCTGGATTTGAAGGCGCATCCTCCCGGCGCGCCCATCGTCATGATTCAACTTGCCGCAGAGCCAGTACGGCCACGTTCAGCGCAGAACGGACTTTTTCTTCCTCCCGCGCCCGAACCGGAAAAACTGGAGCTTACTCTGGCCAGGATTGCGGGCATCGTCGGCGAAGACAAAGTGGGATCGTTGCGACTGTTGGACACGCATCGTCCCGAGGGATTCCGCATGCAACATTTCGCACCAGAACCGTGTTCACCACAGAGCCAC
>Ga0070764_10001547_pt1 | contig 10056 bp, 6 predicted proteins | sample HubBroMetageWRM4_FD_67287 | JGI IMG/M metagenome (GOLD analysis project Ga0070764, IMG submission 67287) | Warmed soil microbial communities from the Hubbard Brook experimental Forest, New Hampshire - Hubbard Brook CCASE Soil Metagenome WRM 4 | ecosystem: Environmental > Terrestrial > Soil >... | reverse complement strand
TTCCCAGGTGTTCAGGATCTTGCCGCGCAGCGGCATGATCGCCTGGAACACGCGGTCGCGCGCCTGTTTGGCGGAGCCGCCGGCCGAATCGCCCTCGACCAAGAACAACTCGCCGCGCTCGGGATCCTGGCTCACGCAATCGGCCAGCTTGCCCGGCAGCGTCGCGCCCGAGCCCGTGCGCTTGCGCTCGATCTTCTGGCTCTCCTTGACGCGCTGCTGTGCCTTGGCGATCGCCATCATGGCGATCTTCTCGCCCTGATCGGGGTGCTGATTGAGCCACAACGCGAACGCGTCCTTGATGACGCCCTGGACAATGCCCGCCGATTCGCGCGAGGAGAGCTTCTCTTTCGTCTGGCCGGCGAACTGCGGCTCACTCATTTTCATGGACAGCACGAAGCTCACGCCGTCCCATACATCCTCGGGGGTGAGCTTCAGGCCGCGCGGGACGAGATTGCGGAACTCGCAGAACTCGCGCACCGCATCGGAGGTTCCCACGCGCAGACCGTTGACGTGGGTGCCGCCCTCGGTGGTCGGGATGAGGTTGACGTAGCTCTCGGCGACTCGCTGCGCGGAATCGAGCACCCAGGCGAACGCCCAGTCGAGGTTGCCGCCCTCGATGGCGCGCTTGCCGTAGAAGGTCTCCGCGGGCAGCCATTGCCCCTTGCCGAGCTGCTCGGCCAGGTATTCGTGCAGACCGCCGGTGTACAGCCAGGTGTCCTTCTCGCCGGTGATCTCGTTGCTCAACGAGACCTTGAGGTTCGGACACAGCACCGCCTTGGCGCGCAGCACCTGCTTCAGGCTCGCCACCGCGAACTTATCCGTGTCGAAGTACTTCGGGTCGGGCCAGAAGCGCAAGGTGGTTCCGGTCCTCGATTTCGGCACGTCGCCCACGACCTCGAGCTTGGACGTGGGCTTGCCGTTCGCGAAGCTCAGGTTGTATTCCTTGCCGCCGCGGCGCACCCAGACCTCCAGGTGCTTCGACAGCGCGTTGACCACCGACACGCCGACGCCGTGCAGCCCGCCCGAGTGTTGGTAGTTCTTGTCGTTGAACTTACCGCCCGCATGCAGGCGCGTGAGAATCAGCTCGACGCCTGAGATCTTCTCCTTGGGATGGATGTCGACCGGCATGCCGCGGCCGTCGTCCTCGACCTGGCACGAGCCGTCCTTGAACAAGGTGACTTCGATGCTGTCGCAATAGCCGTTGATCGCCTCGTCGACACTGTTGTCGATGACCTCGTGCGCCAGATGATTCGGGCGCGTGGTGTCGGTGTACATGCCCGGCCGCCGGCGCACCGGGTCCAAGCCGCTCAGCACCTCGATGTCCGAGGCTGTATAAGACGATGCCATCAGTTACCTCGCTGGAAGGCGCCGGAGTCTAGCACGCGAATCTGCCGCGAATCAGCTGGCGGCCCTGGGCTGATTCCGCTATCGTTCGCGCAACCATGGGAATCGCCAGCGCACAAAACATGGCACGCACCGTCCCGGTGCTGCCGCAGCCCTACGGCATCCGCGTGCGCTTGAAGCGCGGCGATCCGTTCGCGAAGCTTCTCGGTACGGATTGGCAGAAGACCCACTGGTACTTCACCGCCGAGGAGCGCGACCGCGTGCTCGAGGAGATGTCGCGCAAGCACGAGTACTCGCGCATCGGCGATCGGCCGGCGCTGGTCTTCGAGAAGGTCGAGAAGCTCGCCGAAAGCCGCGGCCTCTAACTCCTGTCTTTTTCCGACTCAGGGCCCTCCAGGTCGGGGTCGCTTCGACCCCGTTGATAGTTGGCGCGCAGCGCCTAGAAAGTACGGCCGAGAAAGAGGTAATACCCCGCCTGGCCTGTTTGGTCGTAGCCCGAGCCCAGGTAAACGGGTCCGAGCAGCGTATCGATGGCGATGAACACCGAGGCGTCCTTGTGCGCCGAGCCGTAGCTGATATCGCTGCGCCGCTCCCAGGTGTTGCCGAGCTCGAGCGATGCGCCGATATACACCGGAAACTCGAAGAAACCCTCGCCGCCGCGGCTGATCTTGCGAAAGTAGATCGCGCGGGCGATCGCGTAGTTCGGACCGAGCAAGGATTGCGGCGCGAGTCCGGACAGATTGAGAAAGCCGCCGAGCGAGTAGAAATCCTGCACATCGTTGGGCTGCAGCCGGCCGTCCAGAGTCGCGCCCGCCGAGGTCCACAGCAGCAGGGTGTTGCGCCCCCGCGAAGCCGCCGCGAGCCAATCGACCGAGACTCGATCGAAGTCCGTGTCCGCGCCCAGATTGGTCCGGTTGGCGTCCCACTGTACGGTGAAGGACTGCCCTTCGCGCGGGAAGTGGACGTTGTCGAGCTGGTCGTAGCTGAACTTGAAGAAATACTCGCCGTTGTTGTACTGCGGATCGACCAGGTCGGGGTTGCCGAAGTAGTCGTACGTCAAGCCGTTGATGCGGTGAATCCCGACGCGGATCTCGCCCCAGTTGCCGAGGTTGCGGCCGACGTCGAGATCTCCCTCCACCTCCCGATCGCGGAAGTCGGCGATCCGCGAGTTGTTCTGGTAGATCGGCAGATCGCGCGACTCGAGGCGCACCGACGGCGCCACGAACCACTTCGCGAGCGCGTCGAGCGGCTGGTAGAACTCGCTCGTGACCTTGGTATCGCTGCCGATCTGTACGTTCGTCTGCAGCTCCGCGTCCAGGTCGTCGATTTCCGTCTGGAGAAACTCGGCGGCCACGTTGTATTGATTGCTGCCCTGGAAATTCGACTCGAGCGCCAGGCCGAAACGCACGTAATTCGGGCCCCAGGACTTGCGGCGCGCACGCACCTCGAGCCCGTACTCCTGATCGGGTCCCTGCCCTTGCGCGACCACGGTGTAGTCCAGCGTCTCGAAGTAGCCGAGCCCGTAAAGATCGGTGATGCGCGCGCCCACGGCGTCGAGATCGAGCGGCTTGCCGACCAGCGGCGCCATCTCCGCGAGAATGGTCTTCTCGTAGCGCCGCGAGTCGGGATCCACGCGCACGAACTTGATCACCGGGAACCCGGGCTGCTGGGTCGCGCGCCGCGCCATATAGCCTTGGTACGCAGGATCGCTCAGCCGCAGAGCGGCGAGCCGCGGCTCGACCGCACGCGCGGCCGCTTCGCCTTGCAGGATCGCGCTCGGTCCAATGGTGAAGTCGGTGGGGGGCGAGGTCCCGAGCGAGGGCTCGATGAGAATGTCCTGGGGAGTTAACGTGGCCTTCTGGCGATCCGCGTTCTTGCGAACCATGATGGCGAGCATCTGGTTGGAGATGGACAGCGCCGTGTCGAGCCGATCGCGCGGCTGCAGCGGGAAGCTCACGTCCGACACGATGAGGATGTCCGCGTGCATTGCGCGCGCCACGTCGATGGGGAGATTCTCCGCGATGCCGCCGTCGACCAGGAGCCGGCCCTGATACTCGACCGGAGCGAACACGCCGGGCGCGGAGATGCTCGCACGCATCGCGATGGATAGATCGCCTTTCTCGAGCAGCACGGCATCCCCGGTCACCAAGTCGGTGGCCACGGCCCGAAACGGTGTCGGCAGCTCATCGAAGTTCGTGCTGTTGCTGAAGGGCAGCGTCAGTTGGCGCAGCGTCTCCTGCAGCGTCTGGCCCTGGATGAATCCCTTGGGCAGGAGAACGTGGTAATGCTTGATCCCGAGCGGCAGGCGCACCAGGAAATTGCGGTCGTCCTGCTTGCGCCGGAAGTTCAGGTCGCGCCGCGGCGGCGCGTCGCGAAACGCCTCCTGCCAGTTCACCGAGCGCATGGTCGACTCGATCTGCGCCGCGCTCATGCCGCTCGCATACAGCCCTCCCACCACGGCGCCCATGCTCGTGCCGGCAATGCAATCGATGGGGACTTTGAGCTCCTCGATGACCCGGAGCACGCCGATGTGCGCCATGCCGCGTGCGCCGCCGCCCGACAGCACGAGACAGACGCGCGGACGGGCCGCGGAGGAGCGGCTCGCGAGCGTGTCCGGGGCGGGCGTAACCGGCGCGGACGCGCCGGACACCGCCGCCAGCAGCGTGCCACCGCTCGCAACGCAGCCCGCCAGCAGCGCTCCCGCCAAAACCTGCCGCAAACGGCGCCTCCCCATGGTGGGGATCAGTTTATAGCGCGAAGTCGATCGCGGTCGCGGTAAAGGTGTTGGTCGCCCGGTCGTAGATGCCGCGGGCCACCAGCTGCAGGGCCGGATCTGTGCTGGTCACCCCCGTCAAGGCGCCGCTGGCGAATTCACTGAACACAGACGATATTTTGAGATTGGTGGTCGAGGCTACGATCTCGGTGCTGGTCGAGGTCACCGGATTGCCCCAGGAATACCGAGGAGCAAATGTCTCCGTGCTCGCCAAGGTGGTGGGCACGACCGTGGGACTCGACGGCAGGGAGCTCATCAGGATGGTCTCCGGGCCTATCTGGATGGTCGCGCTAACGATCTTGGTATTCGCCAAATCGATGGTGAACGAATGGTCGTTAATGCTGGTGAAGGGAGTCGTCGTGGTGCCGGCGCCCCAGTTCACCGACAACACCGCGGGGTCACACACCTGGCTCCCAACGCCGCAGCCGCCGCTCCCCGGAGTCGTCGGGACAGCGCCGCCCAGCGAGCCGCCGGCCGTCTGCACACTCAACTCGTTGTTGAGCGCGAACGACAGGTAGTCCGGCGGCGCCTCACCAAAATACGAGGCGTAGCCGCTCAGCCAGATCGGATCGCCGGGCGCCGTGCCGGCGGGTAGCGCCAATCCTTCGGTATTGACGGAAAACGCCGCCGGCACCGGGGTCGTCACGCCGTTACCGGCAAAGTTATAGGTCGCCACCGGCCAGTAATCGATGCTGGTCAGATCCATCACCAGACTGCCCGCCGCCGAGGAAACGAGCGTGCCAAAGGCTTCGTTCGGCTGCAGCCGAACCGAGCCCGTGTTGGTGGCTTGGGTCCCTGTGGAGTCAAGCTCCACCGGCACGCCGAACAACAAGGTCCCGCACTGACCGGCGCTCACCTGGGTATAGTTACCCCGAGCGGTGATGTGATCGCCGACGGCGATCGAGCTCGGGGTGAGGTTCTTCAGCAGCGGATTGTCGTCGGCGGTCACGAGGGTGCCGGCGCCGAGTATCACGTTGCAGTCGGCTACCTCGTACCCAAAGGTATCATCGGTGGTGAAGATGATCGTCGCTCCGCGCACCGTCAACGTGTTGCCGTCGCGGGCGATGACATCGCCGCTGATGCCGTTGGTGTAGATGTCCTCGAGCGTACTGCCGGCGATCACGTACTGCAGATTGAAGCGGCCCGCGAACGCGCCGTTCAAGGGGTTGTAATCGGGCTGGAACGTCGTAAAGCCCGCGGTCATGGTCGATCCCGCCGATAGCACGGAGAGCGCATTGAGGCCCGCATTGCCGACGTAACCCACACCGTTGAGGGTATAAATGGTCGAGGGTTGGCTGAACAGCGTCAGCTGACCGAGATTGTTCGCCTCGTCGTAGAAGGGGCGGATAAATGCCGTGTAGGTATCGACGTTGACGCTCGAGTTGGCCAGCGGCCCGCGCACCCGGATGAGCTTCGTATCGGAGGGCTGGTGCCCGATGGTCATGTACGGCCGCACGTACACGGTCGGGGTGGCCGTCGAAGTGTCGATATATCCGGAGCCGGGGAGGTCGATATCGACGGCCATCAAGGCGGCGCTGGTCGAGGCAAAGGTGGGCGTGATGGTGGGCTGGTTCGCCGGGTCGAACACGACGGTGAGCGCGTACGTCCCGGGCATGGCCTTGGTCTGGGCGTCCAGGACCGTGGCTATCACCGGCACATTACCCTTTCTAACCGCGATAACGGATGAGCCGCCCGCGGACACGGGTGTGTAATCCACGGTAATCGTGGCCGCGATATAAGTGCCGTTCGGTATGGCCCCTGAGCTCCACAGCTCGGCGAAATTGTTGATCTGCGTGAGATCGACGAGTTCGGGCGTCGCCACGGCCGTGTACACCGTGTTGTCGCTGCGCGTGAGGGTGATGGAGTCGATGGTCACGACATAGGAGGCATATTGGGGCGCCGGCTCGGCGGTGACGCTCACCCAGGCGATGCCGAAATCGCTGATGTTGTTGGGACCGTGACAGCCGGCCCCGAAAATCGCGGCCGCGCAGACTAGTGCGCTCGCGGCCTTGGAGAGGGTCTTGCTCAATCGTGGGTGCACGAACATACCAGTGGGTGTCTTGGGGCTGCGTAGGATAAAGGCTTTCGATGGCGCCTGCTTGAGCAAAGTTCCTTTCGCCGCCCTCAGGCTCGAGCAATCCGGGGTACCTGCTGCGTGATGCAGTGGATATTGCCCCCGCCGAGCAGCACCTCGCGCGTCTCGATGCCGATCACTTTGCGGGTGGGAAACAGGCGTCGGATCGCGCGCACGGCAGCGGCGTCCCGGCGCTTGTCGTAGAGCGGCATCACCACGTACCGGTTGGCGATGTAGAAGTTGATATACGAGGCAGGTAGACGGTCACCCGCCCTGCGCGGATGCGTTCCGGCGCGCAGGTCGATGCCGGCCGCCTCCTCGGCGGTCATGTAGAGCGGCCCGGGCTGGTGGATCTTGTGGACGGTGAGCGTCCGGCCGCGCGCATCGCGTGCGCGGCGCAAGCGCTCCCACGCATCCCGCGAGATCTCGTATTGCGGATCGTTCCGATCCTCGGTCCAGGTGAGGGCGACCTGCGCGGGGGCGGTGAAGCAGGCCAGCTCGTCGATGTGGCCGCCGGTCTCGTCCTTGTAGACACCGCGATCGAGCCATATCACCGTGCTCACGCCGAGGTAGCGGCGTAGCGTGTCCTCGATGTCCTCCCGCGTGAGCCCCGGATTGCGGTTCGGATTGAGCAGACACTCCTCGGTGGTGAGGCAGGTGCCTTGACCGTCCACGTGAATGGCGCCGCCCTCGAGCACGAAGGAGGTGCGGTAGCGATCGTCACCCTCGATCCCGAGCACCTTTTGCGCGACCTCGTCGTCTCGGTCCCAGGGAAAGTACAGCCCCCCGGACAGTCCGCCCCAGGCATTGAAGGACCAGTCGACCCCGCGGCGGCGACCCTTGCCATCGACGAGAAACGTCGGCCCGCAGTCGCGCATCCAGGCGTCGTTGCTGCTCATCTCGACGACCCGCACCCGCGGCGCGAGGCGCGCCCGCGCGTTTTGATACTGCGCGGCGGACACGCCGACCGTCACCGGCTCGCCACGGGCGATCGCTGCCGCGATGGCGGCAAAGACCGCTTGTGCGGGTTTGGCGCCGGCGCGCCAGTTGTCCGGCCGCTCCGGCCAGAGCATCCAGCAACCGGAATGCCGCTCGAATTCCGCGGGCATGCGAAAGCCGTCGCGGGCAGGAATCGAAGTGAGTGTACGCAATGCGGGTCTCCGGGCGCGCATGCTAGCATTGCCGCTGTTTTAAGAGGAGGCAGTGCATGTCCGAAGCCAGGCCCGTCACCATCCAGATCCCCGCCGGGGGCGAGAAGATCACCGTCGCCGACGGCAAGCTGCGCGTACCCGATCAGCCGATCGTCCCGTTCATCGAAGGCGACGGCACCGGGCCCGATATCTGGCGGGCGAGCGTGCGCGTGTTCGACGCCGCCGTGCACAAGGCGTATGGCGCGAAGCGCAAGATCCGCTGGATGGAAGTGTTTGCCGGCGAGAAGGCGAACAAGGCCTACAACAGCTGGCTACCCGATGAGACCGTGACCGCGTGCCGCGATTATCTCGTGTCGATCAAGGGACCCCTGACGACGCCGGTCGGCGGCGGCATCCGCTCGCTCAACGTCGCACTGCGCCAGCTCCTCGATCTGTATGTGTGCCTGCGGCCGGTCCGCTGGTTCAAAGGCGTGCCCTCCCCGGTGCTCTCGCCGGACAAGGTGGACATGGTCATCTTCCGCGAGAACACCGAGGACATTTACGCGGGCATCGAGTTCGAGGCCGGCTCGGCCGACGTGAAGAAGTTTCTCGACGCGTTCAAGCAGAGCTTCCCGAAGCAGTACGCGAAAATTCGCTTTCCGGAGACCTCCGGCATCGGCCTGAAGCCCGCCTCCAAGGAGGGGACCGAGCGGCTGTTCCGCGCGGCGGTCCGGTACGCCATCGTCAACAAGCGCAAGAGCGTGACGATCGTGCACAAGGGCAACATCATGAAGTTCACCGAGGGTGCGTTTCGCAACTGGTCCTATCAGCTCGCCGAGCGCGAATTCGCGAACGACGTCTACACCTGGGAGCAGTGGGAGCGCACCAAAGCGGCGCGCGGCGAGAAGGAGGCGAACCAGGAGATGGACGCTGCCCGCAAAGCGGGCAAGGTCATCATCAAGGACGCCATCGCGGACATCACCCTGCAGCAGGTACTCACGCGTCCCGACGAATTCGACGTGGTCGCCACCATGAATCTCAACGGCGATTACCTATCGGATGCGCTGGCCGCGCAGGTCGGCGGCATCGGCATCGCCCCCGGCGGCAACATCAACTATCTCACCGGGCATGCCGTATTCGAGGCTACCCACGGCACGGCGCCGAAGTACGCCAACCTGGACAAGGTCAACCCGGGCTCTGTGATCCTGTCGGGCGAAATGATGTTGCGCTATATGGGCTGGACCGAGGCCGCCGACGCGATCATCGGCGCCATGGACAAGACCATCGCGCAGCGCACGGTCACCTACGACTTCGCACGCTTGATGAAGGGCGCCACCGAGGTGAAGTGCAGCGAGTTCGCGGACAATCTGATTCGCAACCTCTAGGGCTGCGTCCGGGCGCGCGAGCGTTACCCGGCCTCGAAGGCCCGCTCGAGCGCCTGCGACAGGTCCGCGATCAGATCCTCGGCGTCCTCGATGCCGATCGACAGGCGCACGGTTCCCTTGTCGATGAGCGAGGCGGCGCGCTGCTCGGGCGTGTACTCCTGCCCCCCGAGTAGTTGCGGCGGCAGCACCAGCGATTCGACCGATCCCAGACTCGCGGCAATGGAGAAGTAGTCGAGGGCCTCGGCAAAACGGTTTCCTTCCGTGAATCCGCCGTCCAGCTCGAAGCTCACCACAGTGCCGAAGTCGCTCATCTGCCGCGCGGCGAGCGCGTGCTGCGGATGCGCGGGAAGGCCCGGATAAAAGACGCGCTTGACGCGCGGATGGGCCTCCAGGAAGCGGCTCACCGCCAAGGCATTCGCGCACTGGCGATCGTAGCGCAGAAAATACGTGCGCATGCCGCGCTGAATGAGAAAGGCCGCGTGCGGATCGAGCGTCGGGCCGAGCGAGACGATGTCCTTGCGCATCCCGGCGATCAGCTCGCGACGCGCGATGATCGCCCCGCCCATCACATCGCCGTGCCCCGCGGCGTATTTGGTGAGGCTGTGCAGGAACACATCGACGTCGTAGCGGCCGTGGTTGTGAAAGCCGGCAAACGTGTTGTCCATCACCGTCAAGCATCCCGCGCGGCGCGCATGCGCGGTCAAATGCTCGATGTCGGCGATCTTGGTGACGGGGTTGGTCGGACTCTCGAACAGCACGAGGCGGGTCGGCGAGCCGGAGAGCACGCGCTCGATGCCGGCTCGATCCTCGATCGAGAGCAAGGTGTGCGTGACCCCGTACTTGGCCAGCAGATGCTGCACGAGATAGCGCGTCGGTCCGTAGGACTCGACGAACGCGAGCAGGTGATCGCCCTGCTTGCACAGGGCCAGCACCGTGGCGGCGATGGTCGCAACCCCCGAACCGACGAGCAGGCACTCGTCGCGGCCTTGCAGCTGTGCGAGCGTGAGCTCGAGCTGGCGCAAGGTCGGATTCGACGTGCGTGAGTAGTAGAACCCCGCACGGTCGCCGCGTGCGTAACGCAGCGTCTCGGCGGTATCGTCGAAGGAAAACTTCACGGACTGGTAGATGGGCGCAATCAGGGGGCGATTGTCCGCCGGCACCTCAACCGCCGGAGGATGATTCACGAATGTCGGGTTTTTCATGGCGCCACGATAGTCGAGGCGCCGCGCCGTGTCACGGCGACAGATAGCGGTCCAGCTCGGCGTTGACGGCCCGGTCGCACTCGAGAATCGATGCCGCCGCTTCGGCACGCAAACCCAGCTCGCAGAACGCGGCATCCTCGGCGAGCCG
>Ga0070764_10001545_pt1 | contig 10075 bp, 7 predicted proteins | sample HubBroMetageWRM4_FD_67287 | JGI IMG/M metagenome (GOLD analysis project Ga0070764, IMG submission 67287) | Warmed soil microbial communities from the Hubbard Brook experimental Forest, New Hampshire - Hubbard Brook CCASE Soil Metagenome WRM 4 | ecosystem: Environmental > Terrestrial > Soil >... | reverse complement strand
CTCGATCAGCTTTTCCGGGTATGCGTTCGCGTGGTCGAGCTGCTGGGCGACAGGCCGCACCTCACGGTCGACGAATTCGCCCACCAGCGAGACGATCGCGGCCTCTTCATCGGTCAACCCGTCCATCGCGCTCCTCCCGGTCCGCCGCGAACAACGTTCATCACCCATCATGACTGTTAATAACAGCTCAGGTAAAATATCAATCGGTGATATCACCATGCAGCGGCGCGATACGACGGAGGCGTGAATTGGAGGTCAAGCAGCTCAAGGCGCTGGTAACGGTGGTAGAAGTTGGCAGCGTTACTAAGGCCGCCGAGCTGCTGCGCATCGTGCAGCCCGCCGTGACCCGGCAGATCCGAACCCTGGAACACGAACTCGGCATGCCGTTGTTTGAAAGGACCCGGCACGGCATGCGACCGACAGCAGCCGGGTTGAGTCTGGCTGACCGGGCGCGGCGCGCTCTCACCGAACTCGACCGTGCCCGCGCGGAGCTGACGCCGACCCCCGGCGTCATCACCGGCATCGTCAGCGTCGGCCTACTCGAAAGCACCGCCGACCTGCTAACCGAGCCCTTGGTGTCGGCTGTGCTGGGGAACCATCCCGGTATAGAGCTACGCGTACTGACCGCCTACTCGGGGCACCTGCAGCAGTGGCTAGATTGTGGTGATCTGGACCTGAGCCTGCTGTACAACCTCACCAGCTCCCCGTCGCTGAACGTAACACCTTTGGTACGAGAGAAGCTGTGGGTCGTCGCGCCCCCGGGAGATGGCCTGCGCGTCGAGCAACCCGTCTCTATGGCGCGCGTGGCCGCACAACCCATCGTCATGCCCGCATCCGGGCACGGGCTCCGGACGCTCATCGACCGCGCGGCCGCGCAAGCCGAGGTGGAACTCGGCATCGCGGTTCAGACAAACTCCATGACCATGCAAAAACGACTCGTGCTCGGCGGTCACGGCTGGACACTCTTGCCCGCGGCAGGCATCGGCCAAGATGTGGCTGACGGTCTTCTCAGCGCCGCGCCGCTGACTGAACCCGAGGTATGGCGCTCGATCGTGCTCGGCGTACCGCGGACCGGCCGGATAACGCCCGCGGCCATGGCGGTGGCGACTGAATTGGTCCGGCAGGTACGGATCGCTGCGCGCTCCAGCCGGTGGCCCTCGGCCCAATTCCACGACAGCGACAGTTCATAATCGTCCCTCCCATGTCCGGGTTCGGCTGCCGGTTTCCGGGCGGAGCTGGAATCAGCGGAGTTTGCGGGCCTTCCAGACTTCTTCGCAGGGCCATTGCCGCGCCGCGGAGTTGTCCAGCCCGGCCGGCCGCGCGCCGCGGGGCCGGGCCAGCCACGCGGACACATACCCGGTGCCGCAGCCCAGCTCGATGCTCGCCCTGGGCCGCCCTGCCGTCAACCGGACGTCAGGGCCGGGGGAACAGCCAGAATTCGCGCATGACAGCGAAGGACCAGGCCCCCAGCCCGAACATCGCCATGGCGGCGGCGGTCGATGTCACGGCCGCCAGCGATGCCCGGCGTGGCAGGCGAGTCACCAGCCAGCTGCCGAGCAGCGAGATCGCGCCGACGGCGGGGACGTAGAAGCGGGCGAACTGCAAGGTCGAGCCGAAGGGGTTGGCCGTCCAGGTGTAGGCGGCATACAGCCCCCACACGCTGAACCACGACGCGGCCAGGGCCAGCCCCACGGCCACGTCGCGGCGGGCACGCACGGCCCGCTCATCCCCGCCCCTGCGCAGCCTCAACCACCGTACGGCGACCCACGCCAGCGCCGCCAGCCCAGGCACCAGCATGGGCATGGCCTGGATCAGATGGGCCGGCATGTACCGCAGGTTCGGCAGCACCGCGCCGAGGCTGAAGGTGATCTCCCCAGGCCGGTACCCGGACCTGAGCGGCCCGCCGTATACCAGCGCGTCGAACAGGGCCACGCCCGCGATGGTCACCGCGACTGAGCCGAGCCACCATCGCAGTGCGGCGGCCGGCACAGCGCGCAGCCTGCAGGCCGCGGCCACCGCCACGACGGCGCAGCCGAGCACGACGATGTCGGTGTAGCGGACGAAGACCGCTGCCTCCAGCGCCGCGAACCCGGCCAGCCCGGTCCAGGTGCGCCGCCGGGTGGTAGCCTCGGCGGCCAGCACCGCCCACAGCAGGGCGCCGGTGCCCGCGGCGATCAGCGAGGCATCGGTGAATGTGGGCATGTAATCGCGCCAGGCGAACAGCAGCGCCGCACCCGAGGAACAGAACAGCGCGACGGCGGCCGGCCCGCCGTAGCGGCCCAGCCAGCGCCGGGCCCCGAAGAACAGGCCCAGGCAGCCCAGCGCCCCGTAAAACAGGGGTGCCAGCCGGATGATCCCGGCCGCCTGGAACGGCGCGGCCAGGAACGGGTAACCGGGATCCTTCTCGCTGATCCACCGTCCGCCGGGGAGCTGCGCCCACTGCAGGACACCCGGGGCGCCCGGTACCGGGCCGGGCAGCTGAGCAGCCAGGCGGTCCACCTGGGCGGTGGACAACGTCAGGAAATGCCCCTGGGTTATCGCGATGATCGAGGCGCGATACGCATAATCGTCCGGCTCCACCAGCCTGGACGCGGAAATCAGCACCACAATGCACAGCACCGCGAACGTGGCCAGGGCAGCGAAAACCTCCGCGCGGTCCCGGTTCACCCCGGCCCAAGCCCAGGGCGTGGCCTCATCGCTGGCCCGGGCCGTCAGGCTCATGCCCGTTTCCTCCACCGCTGCCGTCCCCTTCGGCGACATCGCTGTCATGCCCGACGCTAGCCTGAACGCCCCCTGGCCGCCGAAACCAGGACCGGCCAGCCGTGAAGTTGTTGATGGGCTGCGTCGCATTCTCGGCGGGCACGGTGACGACGTAGCTCTGCCCGGTCCGGGTCCTGGTGCCCTCCGAGGTAGCTTCGGTGTACACAACCAGCGCCGCACCGGTCGTCAATGGAGGTACCAGATGTCTGAAGGCAGCCAGCCCGCATATGAGATCGCACTGGCCCACTTCATCGTTTCTGACGACGTGGAGCGCTCCCGTCGCTTCTATACGGAGGTGCTCGGCGGCACGACCGTCCGCTCGGGTGAGCCGACGTACGTGGCGCTCGCCAACAGCTCGATCATCATCAACGTCGGCGGCGGCCCAACCGATGACAAGCCGGAAGTCACCCTCCAGACACCGCGCGATCCGGACCTGGCCAGCAGCTTTCTCAACATCCGCGTCTCGGACATCCACGCTGTATACGCGGAGTGGAGCGGACGAGGAGCCGAGTTCCTCACGCCACCGAAACAGCACAAGACCGAGCTCCGCTGCTACATGCGCGACCCCGACGGGTACCTGATCGAGGTGGGCCAGACCACCCTGCCGGGCGGCTGGCGCCAGTTCCTGAACCCGTGACCGAAGGTGACCAACGTTTCGCGTCTCCTCTTGTCAGCTAATCGTGGCGCCTCGGTGGGAAGCCAGCTCCGACGTCCATGACGCGGCCCTGCCGGCGTAGGCTTCGGGCGATCCTGGCGCGGGTCAGCTGAGCAGTGAATTCGGCCAGCGCCCGGCCGGTACCGGCGGCCCAATCGGTGAACTCCCCAGGAGCGATGGAGTCTCTCCCCCTGTTACTGATCCCGTCTGAGGCGACGCGTACAGACCGCCCCCGGGAGCCGAGGCGGTGCCATGATGTGCCGGGCGGCGCGGGGACGAGGGCTTGCCCGAAGATCCTGGCGGCCGTGCCGGCGCCTACTGTGCTGACGGCCGGGGTCAGGCCGCTGAGGACACAACCAACACGGTAGGCATAGTCCGGATCGGTCTTCGCCCGTGATGCGATGGTCCGCAGGGCGCGCAGCCAGACATGGTTCAGGTTGCGGTTACGGAAGAGCTGGACGACGAGCCGCGAAAACGCCATGTCAGCACGCAGGTTTTGATGCACGCGCTGCTGGTAGCCCGCCAGGGAGGCCGCGTCCAGCCGGTCTGACGCAAGGCGATCAGCCGCGATGTCGGCGGCCCACCGGGCACTGTGCAGCGCGTACTGGATTCCCTCGCCGTTCAGCGGGTTGATAAGCCCGGCCGCGTCGCCGAGCAGCATCACGCGGTCGCCGACCAGCGGCAGCCGCGGATTGTAGGTCGTCAGCGGGTGCCCGAGGACCTTTCCGCGCATCCGAGCACCCCGGAGCCGGTACTGCAGCGAAGCGTCCTCGGCGATCAGCCTCAGCAGCATCTCGCGCAGATTACGGCTGGACTGCGGGTAGGTGGACACGAGCATGCCGACGCCCAGGTTGGCCGACCCGCCGCCGGCCGGGAACAGCCAGTAATAACCGGGGAAGCTGTCGCTGCGAAAGCAGACGTCGCCCTGGCCGGCCGGGCCGTCGACATCATCGAAGTACGCTCGAACGGCCACGATCCGGTCGTGGTGGGCCGGTACGCCTCCGTGCAGCGTCCGGGCGACCAGCGAGTTGCTGCCGTCGGCTCCCAGCAGCAGCCGGGTGCGCAGCTGCCACGGTCCTGCCGCGCTCTGGCCCCGGACGGTGATCGCGTCGGGCGCCTGCTGCACCGCGGTCACCTTGCGCCCGTCCAGGACGGTTGCTCCGGCCTGCCGGGCCGCGTCGAGGATCCAGGCGTCCAGCTGCAGCCGGGGAATGACCTGGCCGTAGCTGGGGAGCCCGTCAACCTGCGGGATACCCATCACGGTGAGCTGGTCTCCATCGACGTGCAAAGCCAGATCGGTCATCTTGCTGGTCGAGCGGAACGCCTGTGTCTGGGCTACGCCGAGGTCGGCCAGTTCGGCTAGCGCCGTCGGTCCGACGAAGTCTCCGCATACCTTGTCGCGCGGGAAGCTGGCCCGGTCGATGAGCACGGTCCGGAACCCTCGTGCGGCTAGCCGCGCGGCCGCCGCCGCCCCGGCGGGGCCGCCGCCGACGACGACGGCATCTGCATCATGCCCCGGTACTCCGGTCCGCATCGGCTGGGCCAGCCGGCCGGCAGCGGGCTGTCTGTCGGATTGCATGGTGATCCCTCAGCGAAGGAGAGCGTGCAGAACGCGGGTGGCCCGGTCGGCGTCGGGTTCATCTCCGGTGATTGCTGCCCGGTGGACGTAGGACTCGACGATTCGGACCGCGGTGTAGGCGAGGTCGTCCAGCGGCACAGGCGTGTCGAGCCTGCCTGCTGCGACGTCCTCGGCGAGGAGATCGCGCACCAGCGCCACGAACCGCGGGTGGAAGCCGTGCGGGGCGAGGGTCAGCAGCCGGAAGGCCAGCTCTCCCTCGTCGTACTGCAGCTGCCGCAGGCCAGGATTCGACAGGCAGATCCTGACGAAACTGCTGAGCAGGCGGGCGACCCGGTTGCTGGCGGAATCCTCGGCCTCGACCCTCTTCAACTCGTCGGCCAGGGTACGTTCGGCCAGCGACCAGAGGATCTCCACCAAGAGCTGCTCGCGAGTGCCGACCCACCGGTACAAGGTGGCCCGGTTGACACCCAGTTCACGGGACAAGCCGCCCATGTCCACCCGTTGCCCGTGCAGGAATCGCCGCTTGGCCAGTGCGAACGCGTCCAGGGCGGTGGCCCGGCGAGCCGGGGCGCCTACCTGCAACTGTCGTTGCAGCACGGTCTGCCCGGTCTGCGGCCGGCTTGGCGAGGGCTGATGAAGCGGATGCCGAGACGGCGAGTCAGCCCAGAGTGCGCGGTGGTCCATTGGTTGACAAGTCTATCCGCACAGAGTAGAAGCAACATCTATGCAAGATGTTGCAGAGTGCGCTGAAGGGAGATTTGGATGCTAAAAACGTGGACCGGCTGTCGGGTCGGCACCCGGCTCGTGGTGGCCGGAGTCACCCTGGGCGCTCTGATCGCCGCCGCTCCTGCCGTCAGCGCGAGCACCAACGGGCAGCCGGCCCAGGGCAGCCCGGTGGCTGGCACGGCCAACGGAGCCGTTCGCGGCACATCGAGCGGACCGGTCGATGAGTTCCTCGGCATCCCTTACGCCGCCCCTCCGGTCGGCGTGCTGCGGTGGCGGCCACCGCAGCCGGCCGCCAACTGGTCGGGCGTGCGTGATGCCACCCAGTTCGCGCCGCACTGCCCGCAGCCCGCCTCACCTTTCGGGGAGGCCAGCACGTCGGAGGACTGCCTTTTCCTGAACGTGTTCACCCCGAGCCATGGGCAGCCGGGTGCCCACTACCCCGTCATGGTGTGGATCCACGGTGGCGCGCTGGTGACTGGCGAGAGCAATGACTACGACCCCACCAAGCTGGTCGAAGATGGCGTGACCGTCGTCACCATCAACTACCGGCTGGGCGCGCTCGGATTCCTGGCGGCTCCGGCGCTGGCCGACGCGAACGGGCAATCCGGCGACTACGGCCTGATGGACCAGCAGGCGGCTCTGCGCTGGGTGCAGCGCAACATCGCCAGCTTCGGCGGCGACCCGCGAAACGTGACTATCTTCGGTGAGTCCGCAGGCGGCCTGTCCGTGCTGTCACAGGTGGCGTCTCCGGCGGCGCGGGGATTGTTCTCCAAGGCGATCGCCGAGAGCGGCTCCTACAACCCCACCCAGACATCGCTGGCCAGCGCCGAGGCGTCGGGCCAGGCGTTCGCGGCGAAGGCGGGATGCTCGGACCCGACCGCAGCCTGCCTGCGCAGCCTGCCAGTCTCGACCATCCTGGCCAACGAAGACGCCGCCGGCTACACGCCGAACATCAACAGTGAGGTGCTGCCCCAGTCGCTGCAGACCGCCTTTGCCACGGGCGAGTTCAACCGCGTTCCGATCATCAATGGCACGAACCATGACGAATGGCGGCTGTTCGTCGCGCTCAGCGAACTGGAGGGCAGTCCGGTCACCGCGGCGAACTACCAACCCATGATCTCCTCGACGCTCGACGTACCCGCAGCGGCGGCGGCGGTTATCGCCGCCGAGTACCCGCTGAGCGCGTATCCCAGCCCAGCTGTGGCCCTCGGCGCGGTCGGGACCGACGCGATATTCGCCTGTCCCGCGCTGACCATCGATCAGGCGGTGTCGAACTTCGTGCCGACATTCGCCTACGAATTCAATGACGAGAACGCGCCAGAGAATTTCCTGCCACCGGTGAGTTTCCCGTATGGTGCCGCCCACGCGACCGAGATCCAGTACCTCATGGACCTGCCGACCGCTGCCTTCCCGGGAACGCTCTCGTCGCAGCAGCAGCAGCTGGCGACGATCATGAAGAGTTACTGGACAAACTTGGCCAAACGGGGACTCCCCTCCTCGTCCGGCACCCCGTTCTGGCCACGCTTCAATGCCGTCACCCAGCAGATTCAGTCGCTGATCCCGCCCACGCCGCAGACGGAGACGAATTTCGCCGCAAATCACAAGTGCGCGTTCTGGGCAGCTCTATAGCCGAGCCACCGCTGAACCGTAAACCGCCGGGTGACAGCCGCGGTCACCCGGCGGTTGGCCTAGGACGTACCAGCCGGCATATCCAGCGGTCAGGGCGTCGCGGTGAAGTGCTCCGCGAGCAGCGCCGCCACCTGGTCCGCGGCCTGCTCGGGCAGCCAGTGCGAGGCGCCGTCGAGTTCGGTGAAGCGATAGGGCCCGGTGACGTAGCGCCCGCAGAGCTCGGCCGCGGCCCGCGAGACGAACCGATCGCGGTTCCCCCAGGCGAACAGCGTCGGCACCCGGACCGGCCCGGCCGGCTCGCGCAGGCTGAACGGCATGGCCCGGTACCAGTTGAGCGGACCGCGCAGCACAGCCGGGTCCCGGGCCCGGCCGGCGTAGCGGTCCGCGCTGGCCAGATCGAGCCCGGTGCGCACCAGGCTGTCGCGGAAAGCCTGGCCGCCACGGCGTCCGAGGACGCGCTCGGGCAGCCAGGGCAGCTGGTAGGCGGCCATGTACCACGAGCGGACCGCCTGGCTGCTGGAGATCAGGGCCTGGGTGAACGCCTGCGGGTGCGGCACGGACAACGCGGCCAGCGAGATCACCCGCTCCGGATGGCGGCCGGCCACGTACCAGGCCAGGACGGCGCCCCAGTCGTGCCCGGCCAGGTGGAACCGCTCGGTTCCGGCCGCGTCGGCCAGCGCGAGCACGTCCGCCGCCAGCTGGGAGTTGCGGTACGCGGACCGGGCGGCCGGCCGGGCCCCCGGGGAGTAGCCGCGCAGGTCGGGCGCCAGCACCCGGTAACCGCCCGCGGCCAGTGCGGACGTCACCCGGTCCCAGCAGCGGCGGTCTTGCGGAAAGCCGTGCAAGAGGATGGCGACGCCTTCCGGCCCGTCCCGGCCGGCCTCGGCGGTGTCGGTGACCTCAAAGCTGAACGCCGCGTTGGTAAAGCGTTCCATACCGCCATCTTCCTGCATCTATCGCCGGATTGACGGAAGCTCGGCCGAGCTGGCGGGAATTGATCACCTGGCCTGGCGAGGACGACCGCTGTCGCTATCGACACGCCGCGCAAGTGCGCGAGACACTGCTTACGTGCCGGGATCGTCGCCGCTCGTGGGACGCGTCACCGAGCGGGCTGCTTTGTCTGCGGCCTATGCCCATGTCATGGCGCGCCAGCCGCGCGTCGTGCTGATAACGGGTGCGGCCGGAATCGGCAAGACCGCGCTGGTCGAAGAGCTCAGCGCACATATCGCGTCCGCTTCTGGCCACGAGCAGGTCCGGATGGGCGAGTCGGCGCCGCTCGCGGGAGCGACGCTCGCGTACGGGCCATTCCTGGCGGCGCTGGGCGACGAGGCGGGATGGCTGCTCGCCGACGACAGCGCGGGCGACATGCTCGCCGCGCGGCACCGCACGTTCCTGCGGGTATTGGAGCTGCTGGCCAGTCTCGCCGCTCAGTCGCCGCTGCTGCTCGTGCTGGAAGATCTGCACTGGGCCGACGAGTCGTCCCGTGAACTGCTGGCCTTCCTGGCGACGCGGCTGCGCGACGCGCCGGTGATGGTGGTCGGCACGATGCGCGAGGAAGAGCTGGAGGTGAGTACCCGGCTGTGGCTCGCCGAGCTAGAGCGCCGGCCGGCAGTGACCAGGCTGCGGCTGGGGCGCCTGGCTGACGCCGAGATCGCCGAGCTAGTCGCGGGCCTGCTGCCCGCCGGAGCCAGCGCGGAAGAGCTGACCACGGTGGTCGCCGCCGCCGCGGGCAACCCGCTGTACGCCAGGGAACTGGCGAGCTCCGGCCCGGGCGGGCCTCCGGCCTCGGTCGCCGACGCGGTGCTGGCCAGGGCGGCCCGCCTTACGGCGCCCGCCCGCATGGTGGTCGACCAGGTGTGCGTGGCCGACGGCGGGATGTCACATGAGCTGGTGGCCGCCGCCGTCGAACTTCCGGAAGGGCGGCTGCTGACCGCGACGCAGCGAGCCGTCGAATCAGGGCTGCTGGTGTCGACCGGCGACGGCTATGCCTTCGGGCATGAGCTGGTCCGCCAGGTGGTCTACGGCCAGCTGCTGCCGGGCCAACGGCGCCGCCTGCACCGGCGCCTCGCCGCCGCACTCGCCGTCGCAGGCCGCCCGAACCACGGCAACCTCGCGCAGCACTGGCAGCTGGCCGGCTGCCCGGACCTCGCCGCCGCGGCGGCCGTCACGGCAGCCCGCGCGGCGGTACTGGCGCGCGCCTACCCTGAAGCGCTGCGCTGCTACACCCTGGCCATCAAGCTGGATGACTGGCTGCCGGGGTCAAGTCCCGCCTTGCTTGAGGATGCGGCGCAGGCGGCTAGCTGGGCCGGGGACCCAGAACAGGCCGCCGAGTGGGCGGCTGAGGCGATCGCGCAGTCGGGCCCGGCCGCCCCGGCCGACCGCGCGCGGCGGCTTGAACGCCTGGGGCGGTACCGCTGGGAAGCGGGAGATCTCCCGGGCGCCGTTGACGCGACCGAACAGGCAATGGTGCTGCTCGGCGACGACCCGCCCTCGATTCTGCAGGCCCGTGTCCTGGCGGCGCACGCTACCGTCCGGATGCTGGTGGGCGACTTCGACGCGGCATCGCCGCTGGCGGCGCGGGCCGTTGCCGCCGCCGCGCGGACAGGCGCCCTCGCGGAACAAGCCCACGGGCTGGCGACCCTAGGCATCGTCCAGGCGCAGCGGGGCGCGCTCGATGCCGGACTGGTCTCATTGCGCACGTCGTTCGGCCTGGCCCGGCAAGCGGG
>Ga0070764_10001544_pt1 | contig 10077 bp, 4 predicted proteins | sample HubBroMetageWRM4_FD_67287 | JGI IMG/M metagenome (GOLD analysis project Ga0070764, IMG submission 67287) | Warmed soil microbial communities from the Hubbard Brook experimental Forest, New Hampshire - Hubbard Brook CCASE Soil Metagenome WRM 4 | ecosystem: Environmental > Terrestrial > Soil >... | reverse complement strand
TTCATTTCAAATGCCTCCTTGAGTGTGGTGCAGAAACGGTATGTCTTGGACTCGGGAGAACCATGTCTCATTGCAGGTGGGCCTTTGTACAAAAAGCCGCGCTCTGCGCAGGCTTTGATTGGATGCGCGAGAATCTGGCTCTCGCCTTCAGCTCTTAAGCCTTAGTCGCCGGAGGCTGAACTGTGAAGTGAAGTAACGGTAAACCTGGCAAATGCCTCCACCCCACGTCCCGCAGCGAATGTTAAGTCTGCAGGAGCACCGCTGCTGACACCCACGTTTGCCTCGCGTGGGTGGAGGGCCAGCAGCCTCAAACCCCGTCTGGATCGGCGTTTCTCGTTCGACCGAACCGCGGCAGCACCGAAGTTGAGAGGGGGGTGCTCTGCAGAGTTGCAAGACGAGCTTGTCAGGGCTATGACTTAACCGTAAAATGGCTTCCCGTGACCCAAACCATCCACCCCCGGGCCCCCGAGATGTTGGGAGACACTTCTCCACCAACATCGCCGTCACAAAAACTTGAGCTTGTGCAGCGGGTCATTAAGAGCGAGACTTTTTCAAGTTCTCGTGCACTGCGGGCTTTCCTTGTCTACATCACCGACCACGAGATCAAAGGTGAAGCCGACAAGCTCAAGGAGCAGGCCATTGGGGCTGAAGCGCTTGGCCGCAAGCCGAATTACGACCCGACGGACGACAACATCGTCAGGGTCAGGGCGCACGAGCTACGCAGCCGGCTGGAACGGTTCTTTGAAACCGAAGGGCAAGCAGAGCCAATCGTCATCACGATCCCCAAGGGCGGCTATGTACCCGAGTTTCTACCTCGGCCAGCCCCCGGCTCACTGGGAAGGCCCACCGCCGAGGAACATCCATCCGAAGAGACCGCATTACCGCAAACGGCCTTGCCGGAAGCTTCAGCCTCTCGCACCCGAACCGCATGGCGCCCTTGGCTGCCGATTGCCGCCGTATTTCTAGTTGTAATTGCTGGCACGGCTGCCATCACACGCTACATCGTCAAGAGCCAACTCTCTTCCAGCTCCGTAAAGACGCCGGTCCCGATCCGTGATTTCTGGGGCCAGTTCTTCGACAAGCCCGGCGAAGAGCTTAAAGTCGTTTACGCCGACACGAGCTTCGCTCTTTGGCAGGATCTGAACGGAAAAACCCTCGACCTGGGCGACTACCTGAACCGTAAGTATTACGACGCTCAGGGCAACCGGGTTTTCAACGTGGTAATGCGGCGCGTAACTACACCTGCCGATATGGCTCTTTCGGTGCATTTGGCCGCGCTGGCCGCAGGATTCGGCGGCCAGGAGCTTCCGGAATTCGCGCGCGATGCCGACGCTCAGTTCTTCCACGACGACAACATCGTTCTCATTGGCAGTCATCGCTCGAATCCGTGGGTTGCGATTTACGAGCCGAGTCTCAATTTTTTCCTAGACCAGGACCCCAAATCGGGCGCCCCCGAGTACCGCAACCGCTCGCCGCGCGGACAGGAGCCCGCAACATTCGGCATCCCAGCAATGTACGATACGCAGAAGACTGAGGAAAAGACCTACCCGAGCTACGGCGTGGTTGCGCTGCTCAAGGGATGCGGCAATCGTGGTCTCACCGTGCTGGCCGAAGGGCTGAACACCCAGGGGACACAGGCCGCCGGCGATCTGATAGAGGATCCCGAGCGGCTCGACATGCTGCTGCGCAGCATTGGCCATACACCGGGGACCCGCGTTGTTCCCTTTGAGGCGCTGTTTCAAATCACTTCGGTTCCCGGCGGCTACGATACTCCACGGATCATCGCCTACCGGCTGCGCCCGCCGGAGGCCTGTGTGGGCGGCTGACCGGCTCACAGCACTGCGGCATGTCGGATTACTAGAGCCTGTAGTCGACTGCTACGCGCGATTCCGGATTGGAGATAACGCTCCGCAGCCACCTGAATGCTCATCGCCTCCGCTGCATCACTGAGACACCGACGCAACTGGCGAGCATCAACACAGGCCGCTGCGGCCAAGTGGACCGGAGTCAGCTGCCGAATTCAGATTCGGTCGCGAATCATACGCAACATTGCAACGGCACCTGTATGAAAGGTAGTAAACGTGCTGCGTGGGTTTGAAGAGATTTCGAATCAGTGCAGATTGGGATAAGCGCGGTACGCCTGAACCGTCGCGGTAAGTGGAGTCCCTTCTACAGACGAAACTTTCAGTAGAGCTTCAAAATATGGAAATTTCCCGGCACGGAGCATTTTCTTGAAATTCCACAACTGGTCCTCTGAGAGCAGAAAGTCTCCTGCCGCCTCCGAAGCTTCGGCATCTGTGCCCTCAATCAGCAAGACCACTCCATTATGGTTTGGATTGGGCAGATAGGCCACGACGCAGTACTGCACCGAACCAGTCTGAATGTATACGGATTGCTCTCCCGGCGCCGGAGAACGGTTGACTACGGCAATCGGGCTGTCGCTATCGAATTTAGTCACGAAATTCATGCGACTCTCGAAAAGCTGCACCCAAGGATTCGAGATGCTGCCGCCAATCAAGACCACGCTGTCTCGCCTGATCAGATCCGGCATGTAGTCGCGTGCGTTGTACAAATGAACCCTTTGATTCAGTGGGTCGAGAGCCAGGACGCGCCGCGCCAGCTTGAATTCGTCAGGGCTCCCGAGGTTCCAGAGCGCAATCCGATTCACAGCTGCATGCATTTCGGGACTCATGTTTTGGGCTTGAAGTTGCCCAACATAGTTGCGCCTCAGATAGTCATCAAAGGAAAAAGACTTTCCGTTGATGTCCTGAAGGAGCCCGAACGAAGCATCGGCCACCACGACATCCGTATTAGGATTCGCGTTCAGCAGATCATTCCACAGAGCCGCGACGGAAGGCTCGTGTTGCCACGGATATAGAGACCGATCCAGAGATTGGTACTTGCTCCAGAAGTAGATGCATCCGGCACCAAGCACCAAAATGAGGGCTGCAGCGCTCAGAAAAAGGAATAAGGTTTGGCGGGACCAGGAGGAGGTTTGCGGAACATCTCGACTGCCAGCTGGCGGCTCTGAAATGAGGATGTGGTTTTCCGCTGAAGTTTCCGGAACTATCTGCGGCTTCGCCGGACGATACCGGAAAACGGGGACGTAGCTCCAGCGTGGAATTTCCATCACTAACGTCTCATCTGCACCCTCTGACTCGAAGTATGCGTCGATACGCTTTCGCAACTCGCTTACGCTGGTCCTGACAATATTGTCCGCACTGGTGTCGTATGCCTGCGGGCGTCCAAAAACATCGATGCCGATTTTCTGCTCATGGATCTTCTCGTAACCATCCTTCAGTGAGCATTTCCCCACATAGAACAAAAGCTCCTGCAAACGGGCTGCCCGCTTCAACTGAGTGCTGGCGGCTATCCGTTCCATCAACGCCCAGCAACTCGCGGAGTCAGGCAATTCCTTCGTCTCTAGCGTGGATCCTCTCATCTGGGAAACACCAACCTTTAGCAACCAGTCTCTTGCCGTCCTTTGGGGGCCTAGGTGTGCGTAATTTCCTCCTCTTAACGTACTTTTCAAACTCTTAACTGTAGGCTACCGAACGTCAGGACTCATCATACGCGGGCACGTCCTGCGCACATCGGCTGGCGCTGATCATTCTAATCAAATACATCCGAAACTGTCTCGCCGGCGAGCATACCCGACGAAGTGTCGCCGGGCAATCGCTAGCGGGATTGCCCACAACACCTTGAGAATATTGCCTCTAGGGGATGCCGCACTTGCGAAAAGGCACGCAGGGCGGCGTGCACATTTTTCGTGCATCGGGCGGCAATTTCATTTTTGGGTCGAGCCGGATATCAGCCTTTCATCGAAACAAGGCTCTCAGAAGAGCCTGCCAGGCTCAAGACCTACAGTGGGCACTACAGAGAATTGACTTGAATATGCCACTCCCGCAAGAGAGACTTCCATGGGTTTCGGGAAAAGGGCGCCGGCTTGAATTTGTTTATCGATTGATTTCCTGAAACCCTCCGCTGAGTTCGCTGAGCACGAACACACCAACAAACGGGCGAGCATTGAGGGGAGCTGGGCCCCCGAAGACTATCGAGTTTTGACTTTTCGAGAAACCGGTTTCTTGGCGCGAAAGATCCGCCCGTAAAAGGGCCATGTCGGAGACGCTCAAGGCGTACAGGAACCTGATCGGCCGGCGACTTTGGAAAGTATCGCGATTCGAAGACCGATCGAGCAACGGCATTTTAGCCACAACGAAGACGTGCAAATTTTTATTGGGGAGGCAGTATGAACGATCTTATGAGAATCTTTCGGCGCCAGGATCACTGGAGCCGGCCCAAAAAAGACATTGGGAGTTTTATCCGAACCGTCCGGGGGTGGAGGGCGCGGATTCTCGTCGTCGCTCTGGGAATGGCGCTCTGCGCCCTTCATACTACCGCACAGAGCGGCGCTGGCTCCATTCAGGGAACGGTCACCGATTCGATGTCGGCGGTTATACCGGATGCCTCGATTCACGTGGTCAACCAGGCTACGGGCATTGCAGCCAATGCAAAGACGAATGAGGCTGGGTTCTATCAGGTGCCGGATCTCTTCACCGGGACTTACACCGTGACTGTAACTGCGCCGGGCATGAAGACCTACAACCAGGCGATCGATCTGCTGGTGGCTCAGAATGCCGTGATTAACGCTAAAATGAGTCCGGGCGCCGTCACGCAGCAGGTTACCGTGGCAGGAAATGCCGTGCAACTCACTACGACAGACAGCGGAACTATTTCCTCGACTCTAGAAAATCAGAGAATCAATCAGCTTCCGATGAACGGGCGTAGCTTGCTCACGCTGGCTTCCGACTCGACTCCCGGCCTGGAGGGCGGCGACCGCGCCAACGGCCTGATGCCCGAAGCGACCGAATATGTGGCGGATGGCGTAGCTTTGGACAACGATAACTTTGGCGGCCAGAATAATGCGTACGGGGCAGTGCTGCCCGATGCGGATTCGGTCCAGGAGGTCCAGTTCCAGCTGACAGACACGCCGGCACAGTACGCGACTCCTGGAACCGCGGTGATCACGACCAAGTCGGGAACCAACAGTATCCATGGATCCGCATTCGAAACCGCGATCAACAGCTACTGGGGCGTGGCCAAAACCAGAAACGATCTCAGCACTTACAAGGCGCCACCCTACATTCGCAACGAATTCGGCGCTTCCGGGGGCGGTCCGATCGTGTTCCCGCACCTCTATCACGGGAAGGACAAGAGTTTCTGGTTCTTCGCATACGAGCGCTATTCGCTGGCGGCGACTACCGCCGAACAAGTGTCGGTTCCCACGCTTGCCGAGCGGAATGGAGACTTCAGCGGGATGGTCGACGGCGGAGTGTTGCAAGAGATTTACGATCCATCGACAACTTCTCCCAACGCTGCCTGCCCCCTGCCGAACAGCGTAAATACGGGCACATTGACTCCCGCTCAACTTAATGCGGATCAAAACATCCCTTGGTGCCGCACTCAGTTTAACTATAACGGCGCTCCCAACACGATCAATCCTGCCTTGCAGTCTCCGGGAGCCAAGCAACTGTATTCGATCACGCCCCAACCCACGAACACGAACAACCCTTATGTGACGCCTAATCTCAACTCGCCTGACGTGTCGTACGTCGTCATCCCTACGATCACATGGCGCATCGATCACAACTTCAATGAAAACAACAAGGCTTTTCTGCGCTACTCGCAGAACATAGAGATCAACCGGGCATTGCGGAATTACCCGAGCAATTCTGCAGCGACGATTGCGGCCAATGGCTTCCCGGCCGCCGCCAGCGGCTACCAGGTGATTCCGGTGGCCAACTTTGGCGGTGCGCTCGGCTATACCCACGTGTTCTCGCCGACATTCTTTGCCGAAACGAACCTGAGCCAGCAGTGGTTCATGCAGTATGTAGGCGGCGGCGGCAACCCTAATCTCGATTACGACAAGATGCTCGGACTGCCCAACAACTTTGGCGAGACGGGATTCCCCGTCATCAACGGGCTCACGACGATGAACTACGGCGGCACGATGTACCAGTACCAGGAGAACCAGATCGTCTCGCAGATCGACGAGAACCTGACCAAGATCATTGGAAAACATCAGACGCAATTCGGCGGTCGCATTCGGCACGAGCGGTTCTATTACCTGAATAGCCGTAATGCCGACACTTCGACTTTCACGACCTTTACCACCGGACTCTATCAGGGCACATCCGGGACGACAAATCCTGGTTCCTGGGCTAATACAGGCATCGGTGATGCCGGCCTGTATCTCGGCAATGTTGCTGCGGCCTCAGTGCAGCTGCAGGATCCTCCCACCTGGTTCCGCGACATGGAGTTCGACGGCTACTTGCAGGACAACTGGCATGCGAGCCGCAACCTTACCGTGAACCTGGGCCTTCGTTATGAGGCGCATCCGGCAAGGGAAACAAAGAACAACATCATGAATGGCTTCGACCTTGTCAACCATGCCATTGTGGTTGGCGCGCCTGTCTCTACGCTGATTGCGAAGGGGTGGACGACCCAGGCGATCATCACCAACATGGAGAATATCGGCGCAAAGCTGGAGACACCGCAGCAGGCCGGCTATCCGAGTAATCTGTACAACGGCGCGGACCTGACTGTAAGCCCGCGCGTGGGAATCGCATGGCAGCCGTTTGGGAACAAGGAGGGAACGGTGCTACGCGGCGGTTACGGACGATACATTTATCCGGTTCCCACCCGCAACGCGAATCCTGGTCCGACGAGTTTGCCATTTGCGTATAGCTATACGCAGAACTACAACTCCGCCAGCCAATCTCCGGATGGATTGCCGAACTACACGCTACGCGAGGTATACGACCCCGCCACAAATCCGAACAGCATCCAGATGGGCACGAATGCGACCGGCATTGTGAACACCTCGACGACGACGGCCATTCTGCCAGGCATTGCCGGAGGCGCTCCAGGCTATCTCGATCCGGATTTCAAGCCTGACATGGTCACGGAGGTCAACACCACGCTCGAACAGCCACTCAAATGGAACTCGGTTCTGCGCCTGAGCTGGGTCTGGACCCACGGCTCTTACCTGGATCACGCTTACTATCCAAACCAGTCTCTTTCCGCTTTTGTATGGGAGATGGCTACTGGAACAACTCCGCCAACCGGCGGCGCGAGCGTTATCGGGACGCCGCAGCAGGATACTTACTCGGCAACCGCGCTCAATCCCTACGACAATACCGTATGGGGCAACTTTGAATGGGATGAAAAAACCGGATGGTCGAACGACAACGACCTTCAGGTCAACTACCAGCGGCTCTTCCACCACGGGTATGCCTTCCAGATCTTCTATGTGTGGTCAAGGGCATTTCGTGAGGGCGGCAACTCTACGCGTGACAGCCAGATTTACGCGCCGCAGGCGTATCTGGGCGTTTTGCCTGAGACGGCCAGCTTCACCTCTGCCTATCCTGTAACTGCCGCGGCAGTTCCACCGGCTCGCCCTTCCGGCATCGCATCGTACGCGGATTGGCACGGGCAAGATGTGTGGCAGCGCTATCAGCTCGACAGCGGCATCCCGCCACAACACCTTCAGTTCAACTACATTTTCGATTTACCGGTAGGCCACGGCAAGAAGCTCCTCGGCAACTCCAATCGCTTGATAGATGAACTGGTCGGTGGTTATCAAATCGCCGGCACCGGCTCCGTGGTCTCGCAGGTCTTTCAACCCATCAGCACAAACTGGGGGCCCACGAGTCACATTCATGTCTACAAACACAAGCTGCCCATTGTGGATTGCCGAAGCGGCAACTGTTATCCGTCATACCAGTGGTTCAATGGATACATTGCTCCGACGGCAAATGCCAGCAGCGGTATGTGCACCGCCGCCAATGGCGTGAAAACTGGACCTGGCGGAGCACTGGAGTGCATCTATGGCCTGCCCTCCAGTTACACGCCGTATGAGGAGCCGATCGACACTGTTCCCGGCACGGCCTTCTACAACACGAACAACGTGACCGTGAACCTGGCGAACGGCAGCACGGTCACGCAGGCATATGGTTCTGGAACGGCGGGAGCCAACCCTTACTCGAAGACCTTCATTCAAGGGCCCAAGAACTGGGAGACGGATATTTCACTTTTCAAGGTCTTCCCCATCACCGAAAGGTACAACCTGCGGTTCAATATGGATGCGTTCAACTTCCTCAACCACCAGGGCTGGAACAATCCCAACTCGACTGATGGCACTGAGGCGTACTTGCCGGGTGGTCAATCCGGCGCAACATCCCACAACGCGGGCCGCCAGATGCAGTTCACGCTGCGGTTCACGTTCTAATTGGGTCGCGCTAGTGAGTTGCGGTCCCGAAGACATGTTCTTCCGGGACCGCAACTTTATCTGTGCAAGATATTGGTGAGAAGATGTTTCTTCGCAAAGTTTTTGCGGTAGAAGCTTCATTGTAGTGAGGAGCTGCTTTGATTCGATGGTCTGCGCTGATCGGCACAGCCATGATGCTGACATGGTTAGCGCCAACGCCCTTATTCGGAGTCGTGGACGCATCGCCTCAGGATATTCAGCTCTCGGCAGATCAGGTACTCTCCCTGCGATTCTTTGGCTCGCCTACTGCAGATTTATTCACTAAAGAGCTCGATAAATCATTCCAGGGCGTGCTGGAAAAAAGCTTCTACGCGCAGGCTCACGATGGCTTTCCAGCAGGTTTCGTGAGCGCCTCGCTTCCGGGCTTCCCATGGGCGGGCACCATGTGGTCGCGCGATGGCGGCACATTTATGCGCGAACTCGTGATGCGCGGTTACTACCAGCACGCGGCGCTTCTGGCCGAATGCCTGATGCATCTGGTCAAAAAGAACCAAAACGGATTTTACTCATTTCCGGAGTACTTCAAGGGATCGGAACCGGGTTCGGGCGACGAGATGGATGGCACGACGTCGATTGTTATCGGCATGGTGCTGTTATGGGAGCACCTGCCGGACACAGACCCGGCAAAGAAAGATGTTCAACAGTTCTTGTTCGAGGATGCTTCACCACTGAATGAAATTCAATTCGAGCTCAAGACACAGCCGCTGGTAGCCGGAAGCGGCGAGTTCGGTTGCGGCCTGGGCGTTCAAGGATTGTGCTACAACGTAGCTCAAAACAACCTGGTGCGGCTGGCCCTGCTGGCCGCGGCCAGGATGGCGGTTGAGTCTGGGGATGACGCCCGGGCCGAAGGATATCGTCACTTGGCGGCACGCGTCAGCGATGCCATGAACAAATATCTGGTCGGCGAGGATGGAGCGTGGATATGGTGCATCGATATCAAAACGATGAAGCCCGATCCACTCGTATTGAGCGCAAACGGAAACAAGGGCATTGGATCGATCAACGGCGTCGCATCCATGTATGCCGATGTGCTTGGCCTTCAGCCGCTCGCTTCCTCGTGGACGAAAGATTTCGAGCACAGCGAGAAGACATTCCTGCAGCTCTACAACACGCCGCTGCGCAAAGCAGAATTTGACCGCTATGGAATCTGGACGCAGTTCGACCTGCTCGCTGGAGGACTCCTCTCCAGCCCATCCTACGGCCAGGGTTATGCGATTCAGACCATGCTGCTCTCCGATAACATGACGATGGCTGAAAAAGCGCTTTCCTGGCTTGTGAACGCCACCTATGAACCCGTGCCGGAATATAAGCTGCATCGGGACTCCAGATATTACTTCTACGAACGCACCTATTCGCCGGATGCATTGGGTAAAATTCCGCTCGAAGAAGGATGCGGTGCACTGAATCTCGTTAACGTTTCAGAGCCATTGAAAATTTCGCGTCTCATGCTCGGCGTCGACGATCACACATTGCAAGAGGTCGATGTGATTCCCCGCATTCCGCCGGGCTGGGCAGGCGTCGAAGCGCACAACTGGCCGATTCGAACTCGTGCCGGTATCGTCAGAGCCAATATCCTCTATCAAAAACATGACGACGGCGCGGAGTTCACTCTCACCCTTCTTCCCGGCGAGCAGATCGACGATCTCAAGATTCGAATGCCATCAAAGGGCGGCTTCACCTGGCGTGAAGCGAAAAACACCGGATCGGTTCATTTCGTGACGCATTAAAAGGTCTTGCTGTTTGCCGCG
>Ga0070764_10001541_pt1 | contig 10080 bp, 5 predicted proteins | sample HubBroMetageWRM4_FD_67287 | JGI IMG/M metagenome (GOLD analysis project Ga0070764, IMG submission 67287) | Warmed soil microbial communities from the Hubbard Brook experimental Forest, New Hampshire - Hubbard Brook CCASE Soil Metagenome WRM 4 | ecosystem: Environmental > Terrestrial > Soil >... | reverse complement strand
CTTAATCTGTGAAATCTCGCTCCGCGCAGCTTCTGCGCCAACGGTATCGAGCAGGCGGGCAGTTTTTAGGACGAATTCTCGCACGAGATTGATCTCAATTCGTGAAGTTGCGATCAACTCCGAATTTCCCCCGAGATCCGCGAGCGGTTTACCGAATGCAATGCGCGAAAGACTTCGGCGGCACATTAACTCCAGCGCTCTTTCTGCAGCACCGATACAGCGCATCGCGTGATGAACTCGGCCAGGGCCGAGTCTTCCTTGTGCAATCTCGAAGCCCCTTCCCTCCCCGAGCAGTACGTTTTCGATGGGAACGCGCACATCCTTAAAAGTGATCGCGGAATGTCCACGAGGGGCGAAATCGAAGCCCATGATCGTCAATTGACGCTCGATCAGAACTCCGGGCGTATTCAGTGGAACTAATATCATTGAGTGCTGCTTGTGCCGGTCACTTCCCGAATTAGTCCGACACATTACGATCGCGATGCGGCAGAGGGGGTTTCCAGGCCCCGAGATGAACCACTTCGCGCCGTTCAGGATCCAATGTTCTCCGACGCGCTCGGCGGTTGTAGCAATGTTGGTGGCATCCGACGAAGCCACACCGGGTTCGGTCATCGCGAAGCACGAATGGATCTCGCCGCTCAGGAGAGGATCAAGCCAGCGATGTTTTTGTTCATCTGAAGCGTATGAAGCCAAAATACCCATATTCCCGGAGTCTGGAGGGTTGCAGTTAAACACTTCTGGAGCCCATTCGTTACACCCCATGACTTCGGCTATAGGCGCGTATTCAAGATTTGTAAGCCCAGGGCCATAACGCTTATCTGACAGGAAGAGATTCCACAGCCCTTCGCTACGCGCCTTCTGACGCAACGTTTCAAGCACTGGCGTGGGCTTCCAACGGTCTTGAACGTCGGTAGTCTGTTGAGCGAACACGTTTTCGTTCGGATAGATGTGGTTATTGCGAAATTCTGTTATGCGTGTGACGAGTTCTTTTACCTTCGGACTGTAGTCGAGTTCCATTCAACAGTTCCCCTCTCGTGGCTTTATCGCGAGATGCGCGGCTCAACTTGCCGCTTGGCATCACACACTATCAGTCCTACTCCTCATTTTTCTTCGCATTTCGGCTCGCCGCGAACTTCTGCACGGCTTCACGATGGTCAGGTAATGAAGTTACGATTGCATAATGAGACGAAATCATGTCGAGGCTGGACCGCAAATCAGAGCGAGCCGATTGATAGACGGCTCGTTTCATGGTGCGCAGAGCGGTTTGAGGAGCAGCCGCCATCTTTTTGGCGATGCGTTCAGATTCTTCCCAGAGCTTTTCGTCAGGGAAGACCTTATTGACCAATCCAATTCGCAATGCTTCGTCCGCGTCGACAAACTCAGCCGTCATAAACATTTCGAGTGCCTTCGAGATGCCCACAAGCCTGGGGAGGTAGTAAGCTCCGCCGGCTCCCTGAACTAGGCCCACGTTGAGATATGTTTCTGCAAATTTCGCGCTCCGAGCTGCGTAACGGATATCGCACATTAATGCGAGGTCGAGACCTGCGCCGGTCGCAACGCCGTTTAGCACCGCAATCACGGGCTTATCCAAGGTTTCGAGAGTAAGCGGAATTCGTTGAACGCGTTCGAGCAGTTCACTCTTTCTCTGAGAGGGAGAATGCGCCAAGCGCTCTGTCATTTCGACTATGTCGCCGCCACTGCAAAATGCTTTGCCGGTTCCTGTAATTAAAATGACTTTAACTGCCGCATCCTTACGACACTGCTCTAGCGCAGAATTCCAGGCGTCAATCATTTCGAATGTGAATGCGTTCATTCGAGACGGGCGGTCTAAAGTGATCTTCGCGATCCCATCGGCGACGGTAATCTTCAAATTTTCAGTCACTGTTGTTGTCGTCCTTCTGTTTCTGCTCTTGCATTCATGTTTTGCTTTTCAATCTGTACGATTTCATTTTGAGAAAACCCGGCCTCGGTGAGAATTTCGTTCGTGTGCTCTCCGAGATTCGGTGCGTGCCGCGTGATTTGGAATGGAGAATCGCCGAGAATGACCGGACGTCTAAGAATTTTGTATGGCCCTTCGGTAGGGTGCTCGCCATCAGAAAATAGGCTCACCGCTTTCACGTGTGGGTCGTTAGGCAACTCATCTAACGCGAGGATAGGCATGCACGGGATGCTGACCCGATCACAAAACTCTACCCATTCAGCGGTGGTTCGTTTTGGCGCTTCTTCAGCGATCATCGCGTATAGGATTTCGATTTGTAGTGTTCTATCCGCCAAAGATTGAAAACGTACGTCGTTCGTAAATTCGAGACGTCCGGTAAATTGATAAAAATCCTGCCAATTCTTGTCAGAGTACGGGAGTATGCATGTATAGCCGTCCTTGGTTCGAAAAGGTCTGCGTTGTGGGTTGAGCAAGCGCCAAAATCCCGGCCTGCTCAAAGGCGGCTCAAATGCAAAACCTCCGAAGTGCTCGATGAAATTAAATTCGATTGAAGTTTCGAACATGGGCACCTCAACGGATTGCCCACCTCCTCCACGTTCACGCTGAAACAATGCAGCGAGGATTGCGTACGCTATAGCCTGGCCTGCGAGCTTGTCGCAAATCGCGGCGGGAACGTATTCGGGTTCTCCTCGAACCTCAGCACAAAGGCCAGCTACGCCCGATCCAGCTTGAATCAAGTCGTCGTAGGCGGCTTTGTTTCTATACGGTCCATCAGATCCAAATCCGAATGCACCGCAGTAAATGATGTCCGGATTCAAGAAGCGAACGTCGCTGTAGGAATAGCCGAGCCGCTCGATGGCGTCGGGGCGCATGCTATGAACGAAAACGTCGGCGCTTGTAATCAGCGCGTTCAAGGCAGTGCGTGCTTCGCTTGTTTTCAGATCGAGGCAAATACTTCGCTTATTTCGATGTAAGTGCAGAAAGCATCCCGACATGTCGGGATTTCTGAACGGGAGGTACTTACGAAGAAGATCTCCTTGAGGGCTTTCGATTTTTACGACATCGGCCCCGAAGTCGGCCAAGATGTGCGTAGCAAACGGGCCCATGACCACGTTCGTCAAATCGAGAACTCGAATGCCGCTCAGAGGCCCATTCGAGTTGCGTTCTGAATCTTGTTGAGCAATCACTGTACTCACCGCACGTGTGCTCAATTTCTCAAAACTTGAGCATCGATACGCGAAAAAGTGGATGTCATTGACTAGCTGAAAGGCGAAGATGAGTTCGATTTCGGGAACTCAAGCTGGGCCCGTCGCACTTCCGCCTGCGCAAGGTTCATTAATCGGATTGTTCAAGTCTGGATAAACATCGCTGATTTAGTGGTGTGGTACAATTCACATTATTTGGAGATAGCCTCAATCTACGGTTAAGCCTTAGAATGCAAACGACCTCCTGTGAACCGTCCGATGGCCTCTCACTTCGACCTAGTCGACGTTAAACTGTTCGTAATCGTGGCAGAGAAAAACACGCTGACCCATGGCGCAGAGCACTGCCACATGTCGCTTGCGGCGGCCAGTAAGAGAATCAAGAATCTAGAGGACAATCTGAAAGTGAAGCTGTTCTACCGGAACAGCCAGGGCGTAACCCTTTCACCGGCGGGTAGAGCATTCCTTCATCACGGTCGCCTGCTGCTCGAACAGCTCGATCGAATGGAAGGCGTCCTCCAAGAATATTCGAAGGGGATGACGGGGCACGTTCGGGTTTTTGCAAATACTACCGCAGCTACTGACTTCCTTCCGGATGTTCTGCGGAGATATTTAATCGGTCATCCTGACGTCAATGTTGATCTCCGCGAAGGAATGAGCACGGAAATCGTCCGCGCTGTCAGTCAAGGAACGACAGATGTCGGAATCGCCGCGGGTTACGTCGGAACTGACGCATTAGAGGTCTTTCCATATCGCCGCGATCGTTTGGTACTCGCGACAGCGCACAACCACCCTCTGGCTCATCGCCGTACGATCAGCTTCGACAAGACACTTAAGTATGATTACATCGGCGTCGAATCAAGCGCGATCCAAGCGTTCGTGACCCGCGCGGCCGATGATATGCAAGAAAGTCTTCGCGTAAGAATTCAGGTCGGAAATTTTGAAGAACTCTGCCGAATGATCGAGGCGAATGTTGGGATCGGTATCCTGCCCGAGTCAGCGGGACGGCGTCATCGCGCGACGATGGCGATTAGGATTATTCAATTGGAAGACACGTGGGCAACGCACAACTTGAAGATCTGTGTTCGCAAATTGCGTTCGTTGCCCACGTTTGCTCGTGACCTTGTCGATCTGCTGGTTACCGACGGCGCGCAAGATAACTGATCTCGCCTATGCGTGCTGAGACTCGGCGTAGACGTCGTTTGCCCGGTCATGCGGACAAACGTAAGTAAAGGAACCCGCCATTCCCCAACGTCCTTTCGTGAAGGTAACGACACCCAGTTGTCTGTTGTAGTTACACTCCTCGCCCGACGTCGTGAACCGAATAGCCCCTGAGAGCATATGAGCCTTATCGACCGACGAATGAATGACTCGAGTATCGGGTAGCACCCCGTAGACGAAGCCCCACTCACCCACACCGAGCTTGGGAAATAGTGCGCGGTAAAAAGCGTAGTCTTCGGGAGTTCCTGGCTTTGAGGGGTCGAAGTTAAAATGCTTTTCGACCATTCCCGGCTGGGCGTCATTCACCGTCAATCGGTTCTTGATACCCTTGAATCGATACGGCGCCATGTTTGGTTCCTTTTGATAAAACACCTGCACACAGCCGGCAGCTACGCTGGCGACTTTCCCGAGTTGAAAGACGCCTGCCTCAAGCTGGTGATCTCCGACGTTGAACGCCAAGTCGTGTGTGATCCTTAGACGCCGCGCCGTCTCGACCGTGTCATTGAAAGCTACATTCATCATGTCTGCGGGCGTAAAGATGGTTGACGTCAGTTGAATTCCCCACTTTCCGTCGTTGTTCGTGATTCCGTAAATGCCCTGGCATCGCAGCGTTTTCTTGCCGGCCTTGTTATAGCGGTAGTAGGTCAATGCCAAAGAAACGTTCACGGGGTCAGACGCAAGGATTTCCATCGAATCGAACGCGTCGTAGGAACCTGGTTGCAAATACCCATCGTGATCCGTGAATCTCTCTGGGTGCTCTGTCAAGTTCATGGAAGCCGGAGCGTGCGCAAGGAAGTCTTCCGGAGTTTGAACGACTACGGGATTCACCCCCTCGTAGCTTGCAAACGGAAAATGCAGAGTATTCGCCATTCCCTTCGCGTCTCGCCGGGTGAGCGCCGCAAAATACTGCATCAGCACTCCAACACCGGCGGGAATCGAATTTTCATACGTCATCGGAAATCGATAGTCCAACATACCCAACGGAGCGAGACCCTTCGGCGCGGGAGGGTCATCAGCCGTCGATTGCTGGACCGCTTGGGCGACGGTCGGTGCCAACCCGACCGCTCCCAGCAGCCCGGCTGCAGCAGCGGTTTTTATAAATTCGCGTCGACCAGATCCATCATCACCGGGTCGGGGGGTGGTCTTCGCTTCGTTCGGGTCTTCCGTCATTCGGGTCTCCTTTTTCTGTTTCAATGCGCCTACCGGGGTGGGCCGATAGGAATTTTAGGATTCAAGGTGCTGCTGCCTGATTCGAGCTCTCAACGCGAAACGTCAAAAATCAAACCTTCCACCGACTTGTAGCTGCCGCAAAGGTATCGCGACGCCATTTGGTTGGCGGAATGTCGTAGGGCTGTCGACGTTAGTGTTGAAGTTCGTACCAAGGTTGTGCCTGTTCGTGATGTTGTAGCCCTCAAAGAACAGTGTCACTGAGCGCTTTTCACCAAGTCGAATTGCTTTCGACAGCCGGGCGCTTAGGGAAAAGAAATCATCACCACGCAAAGAGTCCCGGGAATAGCCTACCGGATAACAACGTGTGTAATAGCCGGGGCACTCCGGCGATGATCCTGGCGCTTGGAGCGATGACGTCGCCGTGTAAGGCAAGGCACTTGTAAACGCCAAGATCGGAGCAAGTTGGAATCCCCATCCGAGGTTTGCTGTGCCGTTAACGTTCAATATGTTCCGCGCATCTAGGGCAGACGGTCCGTAATCAGTGTTGTAGTTGAATGGATTCGTTGTGAGGGCGTTATTACCGCTAATCGCGAACGCCGTAAAGTTGTCGTCCCACGACCACCCCAGTTGGTATGCCACACCAACCGTGTCCCCCCGTCGGTCCTTGTAATGTGCCTGGATGTCAGTCTGATACGCCTTTAAGTAGGTGCCGCTTCTGAACTGTTTGAGACTGGTGTAAGCAGAATTCACGATGATGTAGTTGTTCGTATCCCCAGGGCCAACGAGGGCAACGTTCGGGTTGACGGTAGCGATTCCGTTGAATCCCCGCCGGTAAACAAAATCGGCAGAAAAGTTGAAGGAATCGGTGAGTTGGTGCTGAAATCCGATTGTCGCTTGTAAAGTTCCAGGAGTTCGATAGTCCTGGGCTATATCAACCTCGCCGCCCTGCGGGTTGTAAGGAGTCGACAACGCAGGAACGGTGTACGTGTTACCTCCTACGGTGACCGTACAAGAATTAGTCAGAGCGCAAGGGGAACTAGAGATTGGGAACTGCGGGAGCGTTTTGTTCGCAAGCGCGGCGGCGAGTACATCGACGACTGCGATTTGATCCTGAACAGGAATACCGCTTGCGCAGCTTGTGTTCGCGTTGCAGTACGGGTTAAGTGTCGGGACGTTCGCTGAAAGGTTGTAGGCGAATTGGGATTCTGAGTTGTCGATGATGTAAACAGCCTGAGATGCAGTGTCGTTCTGATCAAAAAACAGGCCTAAACCGCCGCGGATCACCGTTTTATCACCGAACGGGGTCCACGCAAAACCGATTCGAGGCGCGATATTGAACGGATCATTGTTGATGGGGTGCCATCCTGGCTGAATAAAACCATTTGACCCGGAAATCGTGTTATCAAGCGCAGGAAATCTGTCCGACGACAAAGCCGAATTGGTGTTGTTGAAGTCGTATCTCAGACCAATGTTTAGCGTCAAATTCGGGCGGACCCTCCAACTGTCTTGCGCGAAGCCTCCGAAAGCCCAGGAAGGGAACGAATAAGATAGGAATCCGTAGTTGACCGCATCCGACAACGGGGCGACGTCCAGCGCCGCTGCCAGTCCCAGGTTCTGGGGAATCAAGGTGGTGGGATCAAAGGGTCCGGCGGCGGCGGCGAACGCGTATCGACCGTCCGTGAACGTGTTGTGTCCTTGATTCGAAAATACCCAAATACGCTTCAGCTGCCCCCCGACTTTGATCGTGTGGTTTCCCTGCGTGTGAGTGACGGTGTCCGTAAACAGAAGGCTGTCTTCGGCATCTTCGACGCCGATGATTGCCAAGCTTCCGCCCGCGGAGATTGCACCTCCCACGTAAGATACAGACGCAAGGTTACCGGTTGGGTTTCCAAGATTTGTTGGACCTCCGAATGTAGTTCCAGTATCGATGTAGCTATACGGGTTTGTTACACCACCCGTGTAGTCTCCCGCTGCTTTTGCGTAATTCGTGTTCAGGTAGCCAGCTTTCTTGAATAGACCCACTCGGAATTCGTTCACAGTTTGAGGCGACAGGGTTCGGGTCCAACCGAAATTGAGAGCGTAACTGGGAGTGAAGTTATTCGTCGATTGTCCGAATGTCGTCACACCGCCAAACCCGTTGTTTGTCGCGTATTCATAATCCAAGTTCCCGCGCAGTGTGAATGAATCCTTTGAGTTCGGGGTGTAGTCAAGCTTCAACATCGCCAAAACGCTGTTGGTCGTGACCTGTGCTGAAGTGGTGGGTCCGTACAGTAGCCACGGGACAAGATCGGCGCCCGGCGTTCCGATAGGTTGCGCTGTAGCTGCAAAGGTTCCGCCGTCCGCGGTTTGAACTGAGGAGCCGAGCGTGTTCGTTACGACGTTATGGAAGCCTTCGAATCCCGCAAAATAGAACAACTTGTCTTTTTTGATTGGCCCGCCCACCATGCCGCCCGGCCGCTCGCTGTTGAACGGGGCCTTGCGAGTCCCTTTGTAAAATTCGGGGTTCGAATTCAACGCGGCGTTTTGATAGTACATGTAAGCTCGACCGTGAATTTCATTGCTTCCCGATCGAGTCGTTACGTTGATGACGCCGCCAGCCGCCAAACCGAACTCTGCCGGGAACTGCAGGCTCATCACCGAAAATTCTTGAACCCAGTCTTGCGCGATCGAAGTGTAAATGAATCCCTGGTTTGTCGCTTCGTTCGACAAACCGTCGACCACATATCCAGTTTGGTAGGTCGGAGAGTTTCCGATCGAGATCGCGGACGACGTGAGCGAACCGGTGCCTCCGTAACTTGAACCAGAAGCTTGAACGCCTGGTGCCAAGACCGCGAGTTGAGCGAACTGCCGGTTCAGAACGGGCAGTGAGTCGAGTTCTTTAGTTTCTAAAATCCGTTGCACGGTGGTCTGCGTCGGTTCAAGCAGCGGCGTGTCGCTGTTCACGTCGACAGTCTGGCTTACGGACGAGACGACCATCGTGAAGTCCATCGATACGGTCGTCCCTACCAAGAGTTCTTGATGGCGACGCGCTTCGGTCGCGAAACCTTGCATCGAAGCTTGGATATCGTAGAAACCCGGGTTCAACGTCACGATCGTGTAGCGACCGCTCGAATCGCTTGTGCTCGTCTTCTGGATTCCCGTGTCCGTGTTGGTCGCCGTGACTGTGACACCGGGCACAGCGGCGCCGCTTGAATCTTTCACTTCGCCCGTGATGGTCGCGGTGTTGGTTTGGGCAGAGATCGCAATAGCCATCGCAAGAAAACAAACGCAGACGATTGACAGCTTCGTTCCAAATAACGCCAAACGACGCGCGTCAGAATTCGACATCATCTCGTTCCCCCCACCCACCTTCCGTCTTTTGAATCGGAGCCATTCGTACCTCGAATGGACAGAAGTTGCTCCTTTCATCGACCGAAGCGCAATTGGCAAGTTCCGAATAGCGCCTTAACCGCTGGTTAACATCAAATGTGAACTGAGTCCGCGACCCGCTCTAGCTAAATGCAACCGATGCGCGAAAACTTGCGGACGGACGTCTGTAAGCAGCTAACCGTCAATCGAGTTGCTTTCCTCTCGTTTCGGGAAGGGAGAGGGCGAGAACCGCGGCGAGGAGAAACGTGGCGCTTTGAAGAACAAATGCTGGACCCAACCCGAAATGGGCGGCAAGAATTCCTATTGCAAACGGCGCAGCAGCAGAGACGATACGTCCGACGTTGTAGCTGATTCCCATCGCGGTCGCGCGAATTTCGGTGGGAAATATTTCGGAGGCGATCGCAGCATATCCCGAAAAATAACCGCTTCCAAAAAATGCAACAAACGGACCGAGGATCAATAGCCATGTCGCATTTCGAGTCAATCCGTAGATTGGAACCAGTATTGCGGCCGTTAGCAGAAAGCCTACGTAGCTGCGTCTTCGTCCCCACGAATCGCCCAAAAAACCAAAAAGAACAAACCCGAAAAACCGACCCACGCTCATCGCCACGAGCCAGCCCGCCGTCTTCATTTGTCCCAGGCCACGACCGCCTTGCGCGACGGGGAGAGACAAGTACGCAGGAATCCAGGTGAACAATCCCCAGTAGCCGAACAGCGTCAGCGCATTCATCGTCGTCGCAATCAGCCCGTTTTTGCGAATGTCTTTCCGTGCAAGCAAATGAAACCAGCCTCTTGGGCCTGCTTTTTTCTTTTCCCAGATACTGGACTCAGGGACGTATCTAAGAATCCAGAACACGACGATGCCGGGTACAACTCCGGCAAAGAAAACTGCGCGCCATCCGAATCGCGGAAGAATCACAGCTGTAACTGCGACGGCAAGAATTTCGCCGATTGCCCAACTCGACTGAACTAGACCGAGTGCCTTTCCGCGGTGCGACGGCGCCCAGGTCTCGGCTACGAGTGCAGCTCCCGTAGTCCACTCGCCACCCATACCAAGTCCCAAAATGAATCGGAAAATTGCGAGCTCAACAATTGTGTGTGAGAAACCCGACGCCCCACTCGCTAGCGAATACACCAAAATGCTCGCCATCAATGCACGCGTGCGCCCAATTCTGTCGG
>Ga0070764_10001540_pt1 | contig 10080 bp, 9 predicted proteins | sample HubBroMetageWRM4_FD_67287 | JGI IMG/M metagenome (GOLD analysis project Ga0070764, IMG submission 67287) | Warmed soil microbial communities from the Hubbard Brook experimental Forest, New Hampshire - Hubbard Brook CCASE Soil Metagenome WRM 4 | ecosystem: Environmental > Terrestrial > Soil >... | reverse complement strand
CACGAGATGAACCTTCTTCTGCCTGTCCATTACGAACACGGCGGCAGTTCCATCACCCGTAACCAGAACATCTTTTGGAACCGTGATGAGCGGCGTGGTCCTGCCCGAAGACTCTTTAGCGGGTTCCAGGAAAGTGACTTTGGCGGACATTTCGGGTCGCAGGTTCTCATCCTTGTCGAGAAGTCGCACCTTCACCGTGATGGTTGCCTTGGTACGGTCTGCTGTTGGTATCACCTGGCGAAGCACCGCGCGATAAGTGTGATCGGGAATTGCGTCCAATGAAATCTGGGCAGGCTGATTTCGATGCAATTTCGCGATATTCGTTTCACTCACGTCAGCCTCAGCTTCTAGTGTCGTCATATCGGCGAGGGCTATGATTGCGCCGGAGGAGGTAGACAGATTCACACCCGGCGGGATTGGCGCAACGCTCTCGCCCACCTCGGCCATTTTCTTCACCACGACACCGGCAAAAGGTGCGCGGATTATGGTGTTTTGGAAGTTGGCCTCGGCGAGGGAGAGATTGGCGTTGCTTTGCGCCAGCGCAGCTTCCGCAACGCGGACACGGCTCATAGCCGCCTGTAATTGGTCTTGTGAAACCACTCCATCGTTTGCCAAGCCGTGCGTTAAACGCAATTGGCGTTGTTTTTCGGCGAGGTCTGCGGTCGCCTGTTGTACTCCCGCGCGAGCGACCTCAATCTGCGCCTGAAGATCGGCATTGTCGAGACGGGCGATTACTTGTCCGGCCGTGACCCAGCTTCCTTCATCTACTTCCAATTCTGCGAGCCGCCCCTGAATTTTGGCGGAGACCACCGCTTTGCGACGGGCCACAAGATATCCAGAAGCACTGAGGATTGGCGTTGCAGGCGTGGCTGTCGAGCGTCTGACCGTCGGACGAACGGTGGCGACTTCTTGCGCTGTGATTCGGTCGCGTACGAGAAACAAAACTATGCTGGCGGCCACTACCAAGAGTAAGACCGCACCGAACAGGAGGAGGCGCACGCGGTGTGAGTCGCCGGCTGTGCGATCGATTCGCAACGCAGAAAGATCAGAAGTCAAGTGATTCGCTGCCTCAGTATCTCGGCCCACAATCACATAGTGGCCGAAAATCGAGCATCCTCCGCGTGCATTTGGATAAGCGGTCAAAATCGCGTGGCCAACGGTCGCAGCGAGTGGCCGCGAGTTTGCGTGACCGTAGGTCCGGTGGGATACTGCAACTCTCGAATGAGTTCGCAAAGCACAGGTATGCCGAAGCCCCAGAAAACTGCCCACCGGCTTGTTGGTGGCCGTACCTACTACGTCAGCAATTTAGTTGCGTGGAGTCTATATGGGCTGTTGCAGTATGAAGTTCCACCGGAACCACGCGGCCTTCCCGTCGCTATGGGAGCGATTGCCTGGTGCGGCACAGGGTTGCTGGGCACCCACCTTCTAGCGTGCTACGCTGACCGCCGCGATTGGAAAACCCTATCCCAGCTAGTAACTCCGTTTGTGGTTGGGACGTTGGTCCTGTCGGCATTGATGAATGCAGCTCGTGCTGCTGTGGGCATTCTATGGCTCCATGAGCCCTTTCGATCGACACGCGGCTGGGTGGTGCCGGCGCATTACGTGCAAGGCGTCCTTGTCCTTTCGGTCTGGTGCGCGGTGGTGCTCGCCGCAAACGAAGTGAACCACCGCAGGTCAGCGGAGACGGAAGCTTTGCGATTGGCGCTAATTGCGCAAACGTCACAATTCCACGCCCTGCGCTCACAACTGAATCCCCATTTTCTGTTTAACTGCCTCAACAGTTTGCGCGAACTCATTGATGAAGACCGCGATCGCGCGAAACAGGTTATCGACCAGCTTTCTGCGTTATTGCGATATACGTTGAGGGCAGACCGTGTGGAGACGGTCTCGCTGAAAGAGGAACTCGGGGCCGTCGAAGAATATCTGGCACTGGAGAAGGTTCGCTTTGAAGAGCGGCTGCGCACACGCTTTGACATCGACCCGCGGAGTCTGGAGGCCAGGCTGCCCCCAATGCTGTTGCAGACTCTTGCTGAAAACGGAGTCAAGCACGGGATAGCACGTCTACCGGAGGGCGGAGAGCTAGCGGTAGTCACCCAGGCTCTTGAAGAAAACCTGCGCGTCGAAATTACTAACACAGGTAAATTGTCGGACGCGACCGAAGGTTCATCCGCCGTCGGCCTCGACAACGCCCGCGAGCGGCTGCGTCTGATGTATGGCGACAGTGCGTCGCTCACGTTGACCGATGCTGGCGAGTCCAAGGTACGAGCGGAACTCGTGATACCTCTTCGTTCCAACGGTTTGCCATCTTGAAAGTATTGATCATCGACGACGAAAGGTTAGCACGGAGCGCACTGCGCCGCCTGCTGAGTGCGCATCCCGAGGTCAAAATCATCGGCGAAGCGGCGAACCCAGGCGAAGCTATTCGCGCTATAGGTAAAACCGCGCCCGATCTTCTCTTCCTCGATGTTGAAATGCCGGGTGGCAGCGGCTTCGATCTGCTGGAGAAAGTGGAAGATGTGCCAGCCGTAATCTTCACCACCGCCTACGATGAATATGCCGTGCGGGCCTTTGAGGTCAGCGCGCTCGACTATTTGGTCAAGCCGATCACTGCACCGCGTCTGGCGGGAGCATTAGAGCGCGCACGCAAAGCCTTGGCCGCCACTCTTAAAGAACGCTCCAACACCGAGGACGCATCCGCTGTTCATCAGATTTTTGTGCGCGACGGCGATCGCTGCTGGATCGTGCGCCTTACTGATATTTCTCTCTTGGAATCCGAGGGCAATTACACGCGCCTCCATTTTGGAGGCAATGCCCCACTCATCTTTCGCTCGCTAACCGCCATCGAGCAACGACTTAGCGCTGGGATATTTTTTCGGGCGAACCGTTCCCAGATCGTTAACCTCGGCTGGATCGAAGCCGCCGAGAACGATATCGATGGCCGGTTGAGCGTCAAGCTGAGGAACGGCAAGCAGGTTGAGATTTCGCGCCGACAATCCAGAAGTCTGAAAGAGCTTCTGAGTCTCTGAGGTAGCTCGTTCGAGACGTTCACGACAAAGGTCCCGACGAAATTCTGCATGATGATGCCTCGGCAACGCCGCGCAATGCGCAAGGTTTCGACTAGCTTGGATAGATCGCTTCCGATCAGGATCACCTCCGCATAAGGTGAACCGATGCCTGCCATCAGTGAGAGTTGGGTAGCAGCGAGCCAGGCATCCCCGCCGGACGCGCAATTGCGCACCTCGGCGATGAGCAAATCATCCGTTTTGGCAGGATGCATTTGACTTTGCGCTGAGACACCCAGTAGATTTGCTGAGCTGTTGTTTTGCTCTTTCTCAAATTAGGTTCGCGCACAATCATAGGCCAACGAAATGCTGGTGCTATGGGAAGCGGGTGAAAATCCCGCGCTGCCGCGCAACTGTAAGCGAGGACATCGCAACCGGTCACTGGGCATCTGCCTGGGAAGGCCGGCTGCAGCCATCGGATGTTGAAGCGAAAGCTCACATCCTGACTCGCAGAGCCAGGAGACCGGCGTGAACCGTCCACACAAACCTTTCGCGTGATAAAGGAGACGTGCCATGCGGTTTTCCTGGACATTCGCCTCAGTTTTGTTTCTGTTACTCATCAGTCTAACCTCCATCGCTTTCGCCGAAATCAAGGTCAAGGTTGTCGATCCCTCAGAGGCCGCAGTTGCCGGCGCACAGGTACAGTTACTCAAGGCGGGAAAACCCAGTCCTGCCGCCGTGCTCATAACTTCCGCCGAAGGGATCGTGATTTTTCGCGAGACCGCGTCGAGTGCCTTTCACGTGCAGGTACTGGCTCAAGGTTTCGCGATGGCGAAAGCGGATCTCTCCTCAACTGACGAAAGTCTCACCATCAAATTACGCCTGGCGACGGCGGCGGAAACGGTCGTGGTAACCGCGACCCGCACTCCCGTCCCGAGCGAAGCAGCAGGTGCCGATGTTGATGCTCTGGGCAGCGGACAGTTGGAACTCATGCAGCCAGTAGCCGCAGACGACGCCGTACGCTTCCTGCCCGGTGCAGTCGTGAATACCTACGGCCAACGCGGAGGCTTCTCCTCGCTTTTCGTACGCGGCGGCGAGTCCACCTACAACAAAGTGATCGTCGATGGGGTTTACATCAGCGAGTCCGGCGAAACATTTGATTTTGGCACGGTGCCTCTGGCCCAAGCCGATCGCCTGGAGTTTGTGCGGGGCGCACAGAGCACTTTGTACGGGTCCGATGCCATGACAAGCGTGGTACAGATCTGGACGCGGACCGGAAGCACGCCGGTGCCCGAGGTCAGATTTGGCGCCGACGGCGGAAATTTTGGAACCGCGAATGGCTATGCATCTTTAGCCGGAGCCCACAAACGCTTCGACTATAACTTCTTTGGCAACCAGTTCAACACCAACGGCCAGGGCGTGAACAACGTGTACTCAGATTCGCTGCAGGGCGGAAATGTCGGCGCGGCTCTGAGCGATGAGGTCTCCTTGCGCGTGCGCGTTCGCCACTCCAACAGATACGACGGTCTTCCTGGGGCGTGGGATTTCAATAGCGACGCGCTCGTCCCGCCCCTGCAAGTCGGAGATGAGCACAACAACACTCTGCTGGGGAGCGTCGAACTCACCGTCGCCGCACCCTCCGGCTGGCAACATCGCCTCATTGCATCCGATTACTTTTATCGCTACACCGACAATAGCCCGGACGGTAATACCTACAACTTTGCCGCCCTCTACGACGAGCACGTCAACCACACTGCATTCGAATACCAGGGCGATTACTCGGAGCGGAGCTCTGGCCAAATCGAGGCCCACTCGACCTTTGGATACCGCATCGAAAACGAAAACGCATTGGTTGATTACCCACAGTATTTCTCCGAGACCAATGGTCAGCGCCTCGACCAGGGCGCATACCTGCAACAGCAGCTGACACTCGGCAGGCTATCCGTCATCGCGGGCGGGCGATTCGTTCACAGCAGCACCTTCGGCAATACGGGCGTGCCGAGAGTGGCCCTGACTCTGCTCGCACTGCGCGGCGGAGATTTCTTTTCTGGAACCCGCTTGCGTTTTTCCTATGCCACAGCCTTCATGGAACCCGATTTTCAGGAGACTTTTGCCAGCCTCGGATCAGGCTTTGTTCCGAACCCTGGTCTTTTGCCGGTGCGAACTCGCGCTTTCGAAGCCGGCATCCAGCAAAGCCTCCTGGCAGGCCGCTGGGCGGTGAATGCAACCTACTTTAATAATCTCTTCCACGATCAGATCGAGTACGGCACCAATACCGTCACATATATGGGCAACCCTCCGGGAACCCTGGGTCAGTACTTCAATTTGCAGCAAGCTTTTGCTCAGGGCACCGAAGTAGAGTTGCGCGGAAGGATCCGTACGCGACTATCGCTAAACGCGGCTTACACCTACGATTCGACCCAAATCGTGAGCGCTCCTTTCTGCGCCGACGATGCCTGTGGCACCCCGCTGTATGAGGCGGGAAATCCGCTGCTGCGACGCCCCAAGCATTCGGGAACCATGCTCCTCAACTATCTGGGGAAGCGCTGGGCGGCGAACCTCGGAGGGAGTTTCGTCGGCCGACGGCCGGATTCTGATTTTGTTGATGACCTCGTCGATCACGCAGCCGGCTATGCTCGCGTCGATCTCGGCGGATGGTATGCGATCAATTCGCGAATCACGGCCTACGCGAATGTCGGAAACGCACTCAACGCTCACTACAACGAAGTCGTGGGATATCCGGCGCTAACCGCCAATTTTCGTGCGGGACTAAGGTTTCGAATCGAAGGAGATTAGGCTCGACTCTTCGCCCGCGATCAGCCCGCTCGGACGGAACCTTTTCCGGGCTGGAAAACAGTGGAACGGGTTTTCATTGCCGTACTCCGCGCTGTAGTGGACCTCGGCCTTGCGTCCGGCGCGAGTTCGCGAGCCACCGAACGGCGAGCCTATGCGCGCGATATGCGGATATCTGCTCTATTCGGGTTAAAGGTGCACAAAGCAGCGTGGATGGAAGCGAACGAATTAGGCGACCTTGCCCGGAAGTTTCTTGGCTTCGGCAGATTTTGCTTTCTTCCCGAGGATTGCGGACAACCGCTCTACTTGCCTCGTTTCGGTTTCCCCCTCATTGCGGACCTCTTGCAACGTCTGCTCGTAATGTGGACGTTCCGCTCCGGCACGCAGTTTCATGGAAAGTTCTTTGGCGCGAGGACTCTAGCATTCTCCCGTGACTCCCGCTAGCCGTGGGTGTGGAGGGCAGTCGTGAGGGTCGGTATGTCAGTCAGAAAGTCTGACGCTAACCCATGACCGCCTGAAGCGACTTGATTCCGAAATCATGCCCGCGGTTCCCGGAAATGTCCATGGAGGAAGACTGAAGCAGTCTGAATTGATCTGGAGAAATGCGTTTAACACTCGGAACCGGGTCAATGAGTGTAATGGCGATATTTCGCCAACCCGATTTATCACCAACTGACAGGATTGTTTTCGATCGCCGACAAACCTCTCGCAGTCTGCCAGCCATAATCCACTACTTGTTTGCATTAGCTGCCAAGCTCTCGCGTGAAACTTGCTGCCCATGAAGCCAGATAGTGACGATGCTGTTGTACGCGTCCACGCTTTCCAATGGCGATTTTTTTAGTAGGATAAGGTTGGCAATTTTGCCCGGCTCGATGGTTCCAACCTGCGAATCGATTTTGAACTCCCGTGCGTTACTGATCGTTGCGGCTTTGAAAATCTGTACGAGAGACAATCCAGCATTTTGCAGTTGCTGCATCTCCAGATAGCCGTTCAGGCCTGGGAGATTTCCGTAGGTCGGAGCCGACGGAGTGTCCGTGCCAAAGAGAAAGTCGGCATCTTTGCTGGCCAGGTAACCAACCACCAGGCGCACACGGCGGAGTGGCCCGCGCTCCAGACCTTGGAGCATCGCTGCATCCGGGGTATCGTCGTTTACCAATTCTTTCTTGAACCACTTACCTTCAGGAGAGTGAAACCAGTCCAGCAATTCTTTGGGAATGACCTTCGGGATGGCTGTCATCTCAAGATATTCGGGATCAAAATACGCGCCTAGGCCCCGCATGACCTGGATCGTAGGTTGATAACCGATTTTCTTTTCTACGATTTGATCGAGGAGCGTTTTGATCTCGGCGGGAAGCTCAGTCTTATCCTTGAGATCCCCCCAGTTCCACATTCCGTGTGCGATCACGTCAACCCCGCCTGCCACGGCAAATCGTTGGGCTTCAAACGAGTTGGCGTGCATCATCAGCACGAGGCCGTCCCGAGCCGCAGCTGCTCGGATCTCTGCCAGAATATCGGGACCCATTACAGGCAGGTGCTTGTCTCGCCCGAAGCCGCGCTCAAAATAGGTCTTGACGCAAATCCCTCCGGAACTCTTGACCCGCTCTACGTCTGCGGCAGGCGTATGATCTTCCCGCTTATATTCGGCTGGAATACTGGAGGCTTGGGCAGGATCGTAGATGAAATTCGGAAACATTTTGAAACGCATTGCCGGTGGAGCAAACGACATGGGGTATCCATTTGCCAAAGGTAAGGACCCGCCGCAGTCATACACGTCCGGATGCAGAGGGGTCTGCCGGAACTCCTCCAACTGCTGGCGATCGAATACTGCCAAATCCACCAGGGTCGTGTAGCCATAGTAAAGATAGGAGCGCGGCAGCTGTTCGAAGTAAGCCTTGATCATCTCCAGTTTGCCTTCAGACTGCGTAAAATCGACTCCCGGAACGGCAGCCAGGTGAACGTGCGAGTCGATAAGGCCCGGAATAAGAAACTGTCCTTTTCCCGAAACCACCGTCGCACCGGGAGGCTTCTTCGCCACCTTTTTTCGCGCGACGCTGACGATGCGCCCGTTTTCGATCAGGACATCCCCCTCTACGATGTGAGTGAGATTCTCCGGCGAGATGATAGTCACGTCAGTGATCCATATTCGGCTCGGTCCGGGCTGGCTCGAAGCGCAGCCAGCAAAGGTCACGATTGAGAGAAGCAACCCAAGTCTGAATCTGAAAAGGGCCATATCAAACTTCTTGCCAGGATTATCGCTAGCCATGATAGTCGTGCGGACCAGACTGGGCATACGACAGGAATCTATCACAGCCGATCAAGACCAGCCGGAAAGTCGATGAAATCAGACGTTTCCACTCATCGACTAGGACAGACGGACTCCTCTTTGAAAGCAAAAGCCCGCTTCTCCATCGCTGGATTGGCGGGCTTCCTATGTACGAAAAACGGATATCTAGCGGGGGTGTCCGCCGCCATGCGCACCGCCCCGATATCCGGGGAGGGCGTGTTCAGCCGCCCCGTCATGGCCAGGGTTGCCTACGTTACCTCGCCCATCACGCGCCTCATTTGCATGGAAGTGGTTGAAGCGCTGCGCCCCGCGCTCGGGGATCGGTCCAGCGTATCCGTGGTGAGGGTCAAAGCGGTTGTCAACATGGCCGTAAAAGCCGTGAGGGCCATGAAACCAGGGACCAGCTCCAAGAAATACCCCGCCAACAAACCAATCGGGACCATAATAGCCGTACGGAGCACAGTCATATGGAGCGTAGTCGAAATACCCGTAGGGGCACACGGGAGCCAGTCCGATGTTTACGCCGATGGCGACCTGGGCTTGCCCCACAGGAACACAGCACAAGAGGCCAGACATAAGAGCTGCGAAAGCTAGCGCGTAGACTTTGAGCATGGTTTCTCCTTGATGGGTAGAGAGTTTCAACCTGGACAACTGAGCGCCAGCATAATACTTAAGGATCAGGACCGGCAAGTCGGCCTGAGCAGGCGGTCACCGTCATAAAGCATTGGCGATCCGGATCAACGAGTCTAATAGAGATTCTTCGGCCAGCCGACGCGATAGAACCAGCGGCGTACGCGAAGCTCCATAACTTTGAATCATCGTGGTTGCAATGTTGCCGATAGAGAGAACCGTTCGTTGCGGAAAATCATCGGGGAACAGCTGGCCGCGCCGTTTTCAAAGAATAGTTCCAGCCCACGCCAAACGCAGCGACTGAGATATGGCCGATGGAAAGCCATCGCTCCATCTTATGGTGGCCGGTGCGGTGAAAGAGATAGGAAATTCCCACGGACGTTGCCGCCCCGGCTGCTTCCACGCCGGCGAACCCCGCCGAGTTGTTCACAACATCTTGTGGCAACAACACCTCTTGCCGGCCTCGCGCCTGAAAGTTTCGAGTGGAAGCGTAATCCATGCCTCGGAAGAGCGCGACCCCTGAAAACAACAAAAGATTGGTGCGGTCCCAGAAAGCATGGTTTCCAGGCAAAGAGCGGAACTGTGGAGTGACGTCGTCCGCTGTGTTCGTTGGCAACTGAATCGAGGCCCCAGTTGATTTCATCGAGGCCGTGGACACTGCCTGCGCAAACGCTGACCTCCCCACTAGGAAGAAAATCAGGATAAAGCAGGACGTGGAGCGCCAACATATGGACATCGGTTGCATTCTAGCTACGTCCGATTGCATCGATCGTCAGGCGATTACTGTCATTGATCTCGGTAACCCACAGCTGGGCTGTGGGCAAAGCGAGAATCGACCTATTCGTTACGTTGAGAAAAAAACTTGCGAGGTCGCCGTGCCGGCGGTAAGAACCGCAGATTTTCCCAGCACAATCGGAGCCGCTTTGGCGGAGATCGGTTTCACTGTCGAAAGTTGATGAGCAGCTCTTCAACCTTGCGCTGCTCATGCGGCTGCGGCAGGCTGGTCTGCGTCATGACTAATTCTCTCACGTCGTGGGGCAAAGGAGAAGGACTCAGACTGCACCCTTGCAAGGTCATCATCTGTGGAAATATTGAAACATTCTGCCAATACTAGTGGGGCACTCTATCCTCGGCATACCAGAAACGGGCCTAGGGGAGATAAACGGCGGGTCGCCCGCCATAACTTCCGATTTGCCCGTTGCTGGGGTGCAATCCCACGACGCATTGGTACAACGCTACGCAGCTGTGGTGGCGTGGAAAACGAAGCCGTCGTGGTTCATGATCGCCGAAGAGGATCGTATGATCAATCCGAAGACGCAGCATTTCATGGCAGATCGTATGCGGGCCAAGGTTCATTCGCATCCTGTGGAT
>Ga0070764_10001536_pt1 | contig 10091 bp, 7 predicted proteins | sample HubBroMetageWRM4_FD_67287 | JGI IMG/M metagenome (GOLD analysis project Ga0070764, IMG submission 67287) | Warmed soil microbial communities from the Hubbard Brook experimental Forest, New Hampshire - Hubbard Brook CCASE Soil Metagenome WRM 4 | ecosystem: Environmental > Terrestrial > Soil >... | reverse complement strand
CGAAGAGGACGTGCACGACGAAGGCCTCAAGACAGCGCCCCTTGGCGCCAGGGACGACGAAGGCCCCGCCGCCTAGCCGGTCTGCTCGAGCGAGCAGCACCTCTGCCATGAGTCCCGGACTAAGGACACGTTGATACCCTGCGCTTGTCATGCCGCCCAGGAGATCGCCGACGGCCGCCGCGGCCGGCCAGCCGCCGACGCTGTCCCGTCGGCACGCGGCTGGCGCCCCGAGCGCGCGCGGCTTGCTGTTCACGTTGCTCGGCGAGTTCGTGCTGACCGGGGGCGGGACGGCATGGACCTCGGCGGTGCTCGCCGCCTTCGCCAGGCTCGGCATTGAGGAGAAGGCGACACGCCAGGCGCTGATGCGCACCGCCGCCTCGGGCTGGCTGGACGCCGAGAAGGTCGGCCGCCGGACGAGGTGGAGGCTGACCGGCAGCGCCCGGCGGATGCTGACGGTAGGTGCCGAACGCATCTACTCCTTCACCGGTCCCACCGAGGACTGGGACGGCCGCTGGCTGCTGGTCTACGTGCGCATCCCGGACAGCGACCGCCGCGCCAAGCACGTCGTGCGCAGCAGGCTCAGCTGGGCCGGGTTCGGCTCGCTCGGCGCGGGGCTGTGGATCAGCCCGCATCCGGACCGCGAGGCCGAGGCCATCGGGGTGCTGACCGAGGCTCGTGTCGCGCAGGACGCGCACGTGTTCGTGGCGTCGCGGTCCGGCCTGGCCGACGTCCGGATCATGGTGGCGGACGCGTGGGACCTGACCGCGATCGAGGAGCAGTACGGGCAGTTCATCGAGGAGTTCCGGGACAGCGCCCCGGCCGACGTCCTGGCCCGCCAGGTCGAGCTCGTGCACGCCTGGCGCCGGTTCCCCTCGATCGACCCTGCCCTGCCGCGCGAGCTGCTGCCCGCCCGCTGGAGCGGCCTGCAGGCCGCCCGGCTGTTCGCCGACAGGCACCAGCGCTGGTCCGACGACGCGCGCCGGGAATGGAAACGCCTCAATGACCCCGGCTGAGCGGAGGGGCCAAAGGGCCGAAGGGCCGAGGGTCAAAGCGGCCGACCCGCCCACAGAGCTTGCATCGCCCCGCCCATAAGCGCTACAAAGAGATGTCGGGCCATAACGTTCTTGTCGAATAACAGGGCCCGCCGCGCGTTGGGGCCCGCCACCCGTCGAGAGGCCGGAAGGGAGGCCGGAAGATAGTCATGGAGACCCGCAGCACCACCCCGTTGTTCGCCCCGCCCAGCATCGCCGCCGACACCACGGCCGACGGCGGCCTCCTGCTCCGCTCGACCCAGCCCCTCGGTGACTATCCCGCGACCGTGATGCACAGCGTCCGGGCCTGGGCCGCACTAGATCCCGGCCACCCGCTCGTGGCCGAACGCGACCCCGAAGGAGCGTGGCGCACCTGCAGCTACGGCGCGGCGGTGGCAGCCGCGGACGCCATCGGCCAGGCCCTGCTCGACCGCGGCCTTGGCCCGGAGAACCCGCTGCTGATCCTGTCCGGCAACAGCGTGGACCACCTGCTGATGACGCTGGCCGCGATGACCGCCGGCGTCCCCGTCGCGCCGGTCAGCGTCGCCTACAGCCTGCAGAGCCGCGACCACGCCACGATCCGCGCGATCACCGCCCTCATCCGCCCAGGCGCGGTCTTCGCCGAAGATGCGAGCCGGTTCGCGGCGGCCCTGGACGCGGTAACCGCCGGGCACGAGATGGCGGTCATCACAAGCACAGGCACCAGGCCAGGGGCCGACCTGCTGGAAAGGCTCAAGGCCACCCGGTCCGCTCCCAAAACGGACGTGGACCCCGACGCGGTCGCGAAGATCCTCTTCACCTCCGGCTCCACCGGCGCGCCCAAGGGCGTGCTCAACACCCACCGGATGCTGTCCGCCAACCAGCAGATGATGCGCCAGGTGTGGCCCTTCCTCGCCGCCGAACCAGCCGAACCAGCCGAACCAGCCGAACCAGCCGGACGCGCCGAACAAGCCGGACGCCCGGTGATCGTGGACTGGCTGCCGTGGAGCCACACCTTCGGCGGCAACCACAACATGAACATGATGCTCACCTCGGGCGGCACACTGTACGTCGACGCCGGCCGCCCGGTGCCGGGGGCGTTCGCGCCGAGCATCGCGAACCTCACCGAGGTCCCTCCGACCCTGTACTTCAACGTCCCGGCCGGGTACGCGCAGCTCGTGCCCGCCCTGGAGGCGGACCCCGCGTTCGCGGCCCGCTTCTTCTCCCGGCTGAGGCTGATGTTCAACGCCGCGGCAGCGCTTCCCGCCGGGCTCCGCGGCCGGCTCTGCGAGCTAACCCGAGGAACGGTCCCCATCACCGGTTCCTGGGGCGCGACTGAGACCGCCCCGGCGGTGACCACGGCGCACTTCGACTACTCCGACGCCCGCTGCATCGGCGCGCCGCTGCCGGGCACGCAGGTCAAGCTGGCCCCAGCAGAAGGCGGGTACGAGATCCGGGTGAAGGGCCCCGGGGTAACCCCCGGCTACTTCGCCCGCCCCGACCTGACCGCCGCCGCCTTCGACGACCAGGGCTTCTACCGCTCCGGCGATGCGGTCGCCCTGGCCGACCCGGCCGATCCGAACGCGGGGCTGGTCTTCCGCGGCCGGATCGCGGAGGACTTCAAGCTCGCGACCGGCACCTTCGTCCGGGTCGGCGCGGTGCGCACCGCGCTGCTTTCGGCCGCGCCGCTGCTGTCCGACGCCGTGATCGCGGGCGAGGACCGCGACTGCGTGTGCGCCCTGGCCTGGTTGAACATGGCCGAGGTACGGGCCAGGCTGGGCGAGGAACCCGAGCCACGGGGCGAGCTGATCGACCACGAGCGACTGCGCGAGGAACTCGCGAGGATGCTTGCCGAGCACAACGCGGGCCAGGGTTCCTCGGCCAGGATCGAACGGCTGCTGGTCATGGCGCGGCCCGCCGATCTCGACGCAGGCGAGATCACCGACAAGGGCTACGTCAACCAGCGGCGGGTACTTACCAACCGGGCGCCCCTGGTCCGGCTTCTCTACCCCGGGCAGGCCCAGCCCGCCCAAGCGCCTGTCATAGTCGCAGCGAGGACCGCCTCAGCCCTCCTGCTCCCCGCCGAGGAGGCCCCCGCCCATGACTGAGCAGCCCATGACTGAGCAGCCCATCACTCAGCAGCCCGCCACTGACGAGAACCCCAGGGTCGACTTCCGGGTCCATCCCTCCCGCTACCGCCACTGGAGGCTGGCCTGTGACGGCCCGGTCGCGACGCTGACCATGGACGTGGACGAGCAGGCCGGGCTGGTTCCCGGCTACGAGCTGAAGCTGAACTCCTATGACTTGGGCGTCGACATAGAGCTCTACGACGCCGTGCAGCGGCTGCGGTTCGAGCACCCGCAGGTGCGCGCCGTCGTGCTGACCAGCGGCAAGGAGAAGGTCTTCTGCGCCGGGGCGAACATCCGCATGCTGGCCGCCGCGTCGCACCCGTGGAAGGTGAACTTCTGCAAGTTCACCAACGAGACCCGCAACGGGATCGAGGACGCGACCGCCAACTCCGGGCAGGCGTGGCTGGCCGCGGTGAACGGCACCGCCTCGGGCGGCGGTTATGAGCTGGCGCTGGCCTGCGACTACATCATGCTCATCGACGACAGGTCATCGGCGGTCTCGCTGCCCGAACTGCCGCTGCTCGGCGTGCTGCCCGGCACCGGCGGCCTGACCCGGGTCACCGACAAGCGGCACGTCCGCCGCGACCTTGCCGACTACTTCTCCACCAGGCCCGAGGGCCTCGGCGGCAAGAAGGCAGTGCAGTGGCGGCTGATCGACGAGGCGGTGCCGAGGGCGACCTGGCCGCAGGCCGTCGCCGAGCGGGCCGCCCAGCTCGCCGCGCGCTCGCCTCGTCCGGCGGGCACCGCCGGCATCGAGCTCACCCCGCTGGAAAAGACCCGCACCGACACGCAGATCGCCTACCGCCACGTCACCGCCAGCCTCGATCCCGAGCGCGGCGTCGCCGAGATCACCATCAACGGCCCCGAAGCCGAGGCCAGCGCAGCGGCCCTGCACGAGCAGGGCGCCGGCTTCTGGACGCTGGCGATGACCAGGGAACTCGATGACCTGATCCTCGACCTGCGGACCAACGAGCTCGAGCTCGGCACCTGGGTGCTGCGCACCCGCGGCGACGCGCGCCTGGTCCTCGACCACGACCGGCTGCTGCTGGACAACCGCGACGACTGGCTGGCCAGCGAGATCGTCCACTACCTCAAGCGGACCCTCAAGCGCCTCGACGTGACAAGCCGCAGCCTGGTCGCGCTGATCGAGCCCGGCAGCTGCTTCGCGGGCTCGCTGCTGGAGCTGGCGCTGGCCGCCGACCGCTCCTACCAGCTGGCCGACAGCGAGGACGAGCCCCAAGCAGCCATAATCGTCGGCCCGATGAACCTGGGCCCGCTGCCGATGGGCAACGGCCTGACCCGGCTGCAGACCCGCTACCTCGGTGACGGCAAGGGCTTGGCCGCGGTCGAGGAACGGGCCGGCGAGGCACTCGATGCCGCGGAAGCCGAACGACTCGGCCTCGTCACCTTCGCACCCGACGACCTCGACTGGGACGACGAGGTCCGCATCGCGCTTGAGGAGCGGGCCAGCTTCAGCCCGGACGCCCTGTCAGGCCTGGAGGCGAACTACCGCTTCGCCGGCCCGGAAACCATCGAGACCAAGATCTTCGGCCGGCTCACCGCCTGGCAGAACTGGATCTTCACCCGCCCGAACGCCTCGGGGCCCGACGGCGCGCTGCGCAGGTTCGGCACCGGGCAGCGCGCCACCTTCGACCGGAAGCGAGTCTGATCACCATGTCGCTGGCGCCCGACTACACCGACAAGATCCCGAACAACGTCGGCCTGCGCGAGGACCGGCGGCTGCAGCGGGCCCTTGAGTCCTGGCAGCCCAACTTCCTCAACTGGTGGGCGTCGATGGGCCCGACGCTGCCGACCCAGGACGTCTACCTGCGCACCGCGGTCAACGTGGGCCGCGAGGGCTGGGCGCACTTCGGGCACGTCCCGATGCCGGACTACCGGTGGGGCATCTTCCTCGCCGAGCGGGACCCGGACCGCCAGATCGGCTTCGGCCAGCACAAGGGCGAGCCCGCCTGGCAGCAGGTGCCCGGCGAGTACCGCTCCGACCTGCTGCGCCTGATCGTCATCCAGGGCGACACCGAACCCGCCTCCGTCGAGCAGCAGCGCAACCTGGGCGCCACCGCGCCCAGCCTGTACGACCTGCGCAACCTGTTCCAGGTCAACGTGGAGGAGGGCCGCCACCTGTGGGCGATGGTGTACCTGCTGCACGCCTACTTCGGCCGCGAGGGCCGGGAGGAGGCCGAGGAACTGCTGCACCGCAATTCCGGCAGCCAGGACGCGCCGCGCATCCTCGGCGCCTTCAACGAGGAAACCCCCGACTGGCTCAGCTTCTTCATGTTCACCTACTTCACCGACCGGGACGGCAAGTACCAGCTCGGCACGCTGAAGCAGTCGGCGTTCGACCCGCTGTCGCGCACCTGCGAGTTCATGCTCAAGGAGGAAAGCCATCACATGTTCGTCGGCACCGCGGGCGTGGACCGCGTGGTGGAGCGGACCGCGCAGGTGATGGTCGAGAACGACACCGACGACGTGGCCGCCCTCGGCGTCGTCCCGCTCCCGGTGATCCAGAAGTACCTGAACTTCCACTACTCGGTCTCGGTTGACCTGTTCGGCGGGGAGACCTCGACCAACGTCGCGAACTACTACACGGCCGGGCTCAAGGGCCGCTGGTCGGAGGAGCGGCGCCAGGACGATCACCGCCTCACCGACGACGCCATGATGGTGGACGCGCTGGTCGACGGGGAGATCACGGAGGTGGAGGTGGCCGCGCTGACCGGGCTCAACACCGACCTGCGCCGCCAGTACATCGCCGACTGCCGCGGCGGCGTCAACCGCTGGAACAAGATCCTCGCCGACGCCGGCCTGCCGCACCGCCTCAAGCTGCCGCATGTGGCGTTCAACCGCCGGGTCGGCGCGTTCGCCGCCGTCACGGTCACCCCGGACGGCGAGCTGATTCCGGCCGACGAATGGCAGCGCCGCCAGGGGGAGTGGCTCCCTACCGATGTCGACAAGATCCACGTCCGCTCCCTCATGCGCCCCGTCCACGAGCGCGGCAAGATCGCCGCCTGGATCGCCCCCCCGCGCAACGGCATCAACGGCAAGCCCTTCGACTACGAATACGTCCACCTGGCCTGAAACCGCGATAGCCGCCGCTGCGGACCGTACTAACCACTGCCTTTCCGGCCGCCGCCCTTCCCAGGGGACGGTATTGCCCTGCCCGTTCGGCCGCCCCTGGGCGCAGCGACTTTCCGGCCGGAATTACCACTGCCCGTTCAGAAAAATTTAAAGATCTTTTTTATGCCGAACGAGCAGGCGTGCTCTGTCGCGCCCGTGCGTCTGGCGGGTTGTCAAAGGCCCTGGCGCTGAATGCACCGCAGGTGGCTGTCGTGCGACTCGCGCAGCCAGCCCTCGGTGATCCGGGGATCCTCGAACGGCTCCCCGAGGGCCAGGTTGTCGAGGTAGCCGGAGTCCGCCGCCAGCCGCCTGCGGAACTCGGCGGCGTCCCCGACGTGCCCGTGGCCGGGCACCACCAGGCGCACACCGGTCACCGCCGCCAGTGCCGCCAGCCCGGCGCGGTAGTCGCCGAACGCATCCTCCGCCGCCGTGTCCAGCAGCGGTATCTCCACGTCGGAGCACATGTCGCCGGCCACAAGGACGCCGGCCTCCGGCAGGAACACCGCGCCGTGCCCCGGCGCGTGCCCGTCGTGCACGATCAGCTCGGCGGCCGGCCCGTCCCAGGGGATTGCGGCGGCGTCGAGCGCCGTCAGCCGCGCGAACAGCCCCAGATCGTGCCCGGGCGCGGAGGCCTGCATCTCCTCCACCATGCCCGCCAGCTCGGTCTCGGCGCTCCGGACCGCGGCCGGCGCGGCGTACCGCGGCGCATTGCCGAGCTCCCGGCACCACAGCACATGATCCCAGTGCGGGTGCGTCGACCACGCCGCCGCCGGCGTAAGCCCGCGGTCCGCGAGTTCAGCCGCGAGCGCGCTCATCTCGGCCATCGTCACCCCCGGATCGATGACCAGGCACTTCCCTGCCGCCCCGACCACCACCGTGCTCGTCATCAGCATGAACGAGCTGGTCGCAACCAGCACCCCGGGCGCAACCTCCGTCAGCCGTCCCACGGGGCCGGTATATCATCAATCCGGAGCCGGTCACGCAGGTTTCAGCGCAAGGTGCATATGAGCAGCCCCGGGTGCGTCACGTGCACCATTGACCAAACCCCGAACGGCGTACGGTAATGGCGTGCCCGCCGTCGCCATTCTCCTGAGCATCTTCGGCTTGTACGTGGGCTGGCACTGGAAGCTCATGCACAGGTCGTGGCAGGACGTGAGCCGGGTCAAGCGTCTGGCCAAGGGCCAGATCCCCGAGCTCACAAAACTGCGATCACACCACACGGTAAAAGCCTTCTGGTTCTTCGTCGCCGTCGTGGTGATCATCGTCGTGGCAGTGCATCATTAGGGCACGCAATCGACCCGCCGCGGCATGCCTGATCCCAATAGCAATAAGGACTAAGGGAATCAGCCGGACCGGGAGCGCTTCGAGGCCGTGGATAAGCGTGCTCGGCCGCCAGCGCAGCGTTTCTGGTGGCACCGCGAGCGTCATCGAGCCGAACCTCTCAAGCAGGGCGCCGAACGCGATCTCCGCCTCGAGCCGGGCCAGCGGGGCGCCCAGGCAGTAGTGGATGCCGTGCCCGAACGCCAGCTGGCCCGAGCTGTCCCGGCCCAGATCCAGCAGGTCCGGGTCGGCGAACCGGGACGGATCCCGGTTCGCTGAGCTCAGCGCCACGAGTACCGGCTCGCCGCGGCCGATGCGCGCCTCGCCGATCTCGATCGGCTCGGTGGCGAACCGGAAGGTGGCGTGGTTGACCGGGCTGGTGTACCTGAGGAGTTCCTCCACCGCGGCGCCGCGCAGCGAAGGGTCCGCCCGGAGCCTGCCCAGCTCGCCGGGGTTCAGCAGCAGCGCGAGCATGCCGCTGGCGATCAGGTTGACCGTCGTCTCGTGCCCGGCCACGAGCAGCAGGAACACCATCGAGATCAGCTCGGTCTCGCGCAGCGCGTCTCCCTCGTCCCGGGCCAGGACAAGCGCGGACAGCAGGTCGTCGGCGGGCTCCCGCCGCTTGGCGGCAAGCAGCGCCTTGAAGTAGCGGACCATCGCGGTGGCGTGCTCCATGAACACGTCTTGGGTGACCGTGTTCGAGACGATGCTGGCCGACCACGCCCGGAAGTCGTCCCGGTCCGCCACGGGTATGCCGAGCAACTCGCAGATCACCGTGATCGGCAGCGGGAAGGCGAACGAGGCCAGCAGGTCCACCTCGCGGCTGGCCGACATGTCATCAAGCAGCGCCGCGGTGATCGCGGTGATCCGGGGCCTGAGTTGCTCCACCCGGCGGGTGGTGAAGGCCTTGTTCACCAGCCTGCGCAGCCGCCCGTGATCCGGCGGGTCGCTGTTGAGCATGTGCCCGTCGAGCGCGCCGATCGAGTCCGGGTCGGGGTGCCAGCCCGGCACGGTCTTGCCCAGCCGCGGATCGGCCAGCGCGGCGCGAACCTCCGCGTACCCGGTGATCATCCAGACTGGCGTCCCGCCGCCCGGCATGATCACCTGCGAGACGGGGCGGCGCGCGCGCAGCCGCTCGTGCACCGCGTAAGGGTCCTGGAAGTACTCGGCGCCAAGTTCTTCGACGGTATCCGCCTGCGTCATGTCGTGCCCCTAGTCAGATTCGGCGAGCCCCGCCGTCACCAAGCCCCCACCGCCAGATTAAGTAATAACTTGATCGTTGTAAAGGCGCTCACCGGGTCGTCGGGAGGCTGCGGGGTGCCGCGGCCGGCCGGCCTGGCCGCGCTGAGCCGGGACGGCCACCAGTTCCACCGGCCGATCAGCACCACCGCCGCCGGCACGAGCAGCGTCCGCACCAAGAAGGTGTCCATCAGCACGCCGAGCGCGAGGCCGACGCCGACATCGACGATCGTCCGCACGTTCTGCGCGCCCGCGCTGCCGGAACCCACCACCGCCAGGACGCCGAAGGTGCCCGCCAGCACCAGCCCGGCCGAGGTCACCGTCGTGCCGGTGACCCGCAGCGCCCGGCCGACCGCCTCGCGTAGCGGTAGCTGGCGGCACTCCTCTCTGATCCGCGTCATGACCAGGATGTTGTAGTCCTCGCCGAGCGCGAGCAGGAACACGAACAGCAGGAACGGCAGGATGAACGTCAGCCCCGGCTGCCCGGCAGCCTTGATGAACACGAGCACGGTCAGGCCAAGGGCGGAGAAGTACGAGAGCACCACCGACGCGATCAGGTAGAGCGGCGCGACCAGGCTCCGCATCACCACGGCGAGCAGCACCGCTATCACCGCGATGGCGATCGGGATCACCGTGCGCAGGTCGCTGTCGGATAGCTGGGCGACATCGAAGGTGAACGCCGCCTGCCCGGTCACGCCGTAGGCCGGGGCGCCTGCCACCCGCGCGGCCCTGGCCGCGTCGGCCCGGACGGCCGGTATCGACTGCTCCGCCGCGGTGGTCGTGGGGTTGCCCGCGGCCAGGCCCGTCGCGAACGAGATCGTCCGCCCGTCCGCGCTCACGTAGCTGCCGCTTGCCCGGTAGGCCTGGTAGGCGGCCAGCGACACGTGCGCCCCGGGCACCGGCGCGGCCAGCGCGCGGGCCGGCCCGAAGGCGGCATACAGCGCGGTGTACTGCGTCGCGGTCAGCACGGTGCCGTTGGCGTCAAGCGGCCCGGACACCGCGCTGAACTGCGGGTCGGCCGCCAGTTGCCGCTCGGCGGCCGCCACCGCGGCCGCGTCGGCCCAGGCCGGCCGCCGCAGCCGCAGCACGATCAGGGTCGGGTTGGCCGCCGCCTGCGGGAAGTGCTCGGCAAGCAGCGCGTTCCCCAGCGCGGAGTCGCTGCCCGCGGGGGCCGTCACGGCGCCGCCGAACCCGGCCGCCAGGTAGCCGGCCGAGGCCACCGCCAGCGCGCCGAACACCACCAGGCCGACGGCCAGGGTGG
>Ga0070764_10001533_pt1 | contig 10103 bp, 7 predicted proteins | sample HubBroMetageWRM4_FD_67287 | JGI IMG/M metagenome (GOLD analysis project Ga0070764, IMG submission 67287) | Warmed soil microbial communities from the Hubbard Brook experimental Forest, New Hampshire - Hubbard Brook CCASE Soil Metagenome WRM 4 | ecosystem: Environmental > Terrestrial > Soil >... | reverse complement strand
GTGACCGTTGCCGCGGGCATCCAGACACTCTGGCTGGGGGTGCTCGATCATCTCGACGCCGTCGGCGGCGAGCTGCCCGCCTTGCAACGGGTGTTGATCGGCGGCGCGAACTGCCCGGATGCGCTCATTCGCCGGATGGAGGATCGCCTGGGCGCCGTGGTTCAGACCAGTTGGGGTATGACCGAGCTCTCGCCCCTGGGCACGATTGCCGCACCCGACGTGCCTGCGAGCGAGACGCGAGCTTCCGGCCGGCCGCCCATGGGCCTCGATCTAAAACTGACTGACGCTGATGGGGTCGTTCTGCCTCGGCAGCGCGGTGTGGTGGGCCACTTGAGAGTCAAGGGCGCGAGCGTGCTCGAGCGCTACTTCAAGGCCGAGGCCAACTCGCTGGACAGCGAGGGTTTCTTTGACACGGGCGACCTGGCCAGTATTGACGAGGCCGGCAATGTTTCGATCTGCGGACGCTCGAAAGATCTGATCAAGTCGGGCGGCGAGTGGATCAACCCGACCGAAATCGAGGACCTCGTGGGTACTCACCCGGCCGTGGGCCTGGCCGCGGTCATCGCCCGCTCGGACGAAAAGTGGGGCGAGCGTCCCGTTCTGATCGTGGAATGGCGGCAAGGGCAAGCGGCGGACGGCCAGGCGCTGCTCGAGTTCCTCCGCGGCAAAGTAGCCAGTTGGTGGGTTCCCGACCGGGTCCTGGGTATCGCGGCCATGCCGCTCGCCGCGACGGGGAAGATCGATAAGAACCAACTGCGCAGCGACTATGCGAGTGGCAAGTTAACCGGCGAGTGACGCCGTTCCCCGTGTTCCGGAACAACAAAATAACCTCAGACGGCTCGATCTGAAGGTTTCTTGATATTTTGCCCGTTTCCCGGTCTCGACAATCCAACACTGCTCCGCGCTAATTGCGAATACGAATAGTTCGTATTCAATAGCGAGGGAGCTCGATGAACAGTTCAAGCGGGGAACCGGCGCGGCGTGGCGTCGGGATCAAGATCGGTGTGGGCTCGACCCTTTGTCTGACGTCTTCTTTTGGATTTCAGGCCGCAGCCGCCGCGCAACCCGACGCGGGACCGGGCGACACGTCTACGTCAGAAGTGGTGGTCACCGGGCATCCCACGATCAGCACTTATGCCACCTCGCTACAAGACACCGCCCAGAACGTACAGGTCATTTCCGAACAGGTGCTCAACGAGCAGGCGGTCAACAACCTGCAGGACGCGCTGAAAAACGTCCCCGGTGTCACTTTGAACGCCGGTGAGGGCGGCACTCACGGCGACAACATCAACCTCCGCGGCTTCGCGGCGAGCGACGATTTCTTTCTGGACGGACTGCGCGACACGGGCTTCTATACCCGCGATAGCTTCAACATCGAAGGCATCGAGGTCTACAAGGGACCCGCATCCACCTTATTTGGACGCGGCTCGACCGGCGGTGTCGTCAACCAGGTCAGCAAGTCGCCGGAGCTGACCGATTTCGCGCGCGGCAGCTTTGTCGGCGGTACCAACAGCGAGGTGCGCGGCACCGCTGACCTCAACTACGCCTTCGGTGACAGCGATGCATTCCGCTTCAACGCCATGGGAATGAAGTCGCTGGTCGCCGATCGTGATTTCGTCGAAAACCGCCGCTGGGGCCTGGCGCCCTCGATTGCATTCGGCCTGGGGCAGGCGACCACCGTGAAAGTGGACTACTTGCACCAAGTGCAGAATGACATCCCCGACTACGGAATCCCCTTCGCCGACGGCAAGCCGGTTCCCGTGCCACGCGATACCTACTACGGGCTCCCGACCGACGATCGGACGCGAACCAATGTCGACGTAGTCACCGGCATGTTGAAGAGTCAATTCAGCGAGAACTTCTGGTTCACCGATACGGCGCGCTGGGGTAACTATTTCTTCGACAGCCGTGAAACCGCCGCTCACTACGGTGCCGCACCACCGCCCCCCGGCGAACCGCTGGATGACGTGCTCACCTTCCGTGATCGACCCAGCGTTCAAGGCACCGTGCGAACGCTTATGAACGACGCGAACCTTCATATTCGGTTCGAGACGGGTTCTGTGCAACACCACGTGGTCGCCGGAATTGAGTTGGATCGTGAAGAAGCCGCCCTGACACGCTTCGCCAACCAGCTCAACTTGATTCCGGGCACGCCGATTCTCGACCCGGATCCGTACGAGCCCTTCCCGGGCCACCAGACGCAGGTCACGCAGACGCCGGACACGGTGACGAAGACCGCGAGCGGTTTGGTTGAAGACATTATCGACTTCGGTACGCATTGGGAATTGACGGGAGCGGTGCGCGTCGATCGTTTCACCGCCGATTACAACGAGCCGATCACGCAGCAGCACTACGAGCACACTGACACGATCAGCAGTCCGAGGGCCTCAATCGTTTACAAGCCGATCGACATCGTGAGTCTCTATGCGTCTTACGGCACCTCTTACGATCCGTCCGCGGAGAACCTGTCGTTATCTGCTACGACGGCATCTCTCGCACCGGAGAAAGACCGAACTTACGAGGTGGGGGCCAAATCGACAGTGGCCGGTGGGCGGCTCGCCTTGCAGGCGGCGGTTTTTCAGACCGAGATCACCAACGCGCGGGTGGGTGATCCGACCAATCCGACCGCGCCCCAGCTCCTTGCTGGTGAGGAGCGCGTCCGCGGGTTCGAGGTCGATGCCAATGGCTATCTGACGGAGGAGTTGGAGATTACGGCGGGATATACGCATCTTCAGTCCGAAACGGTGGCCTCCACCGATGCAGCCTCTGTCGGGGCTCCCCTGTTGAACACCGCGCCTAACCAGGCCAACGCGTGGCTGGTCTATGAGTTTCGGCAGCCGTTCAAGGTTGGAGCCGGCGTCAACTATCTCGCTCGCCGGGCCGCGGACGTGAATAACACCGCGCATGTTCCCGGATACGTCACATTCGATGCCATGGCCCAGTATCACGTTGCCAAGGGGCTCGCCGTACAGGTGAATGGCTACAACCTGGCGAATCGGTATTACTTCGCCAACTCGTATTTCAGCTCGCCGGTGGAAAATCACGTCGTGCCCGGAGCAGGGCGGACGGGGTTGCTGACGCTGACTTTTGCTTACTGAGGGCCAGAAAACCCGCTCAGGGCCTCTTGCTGTGTGCTGCCATCGCATCGATCAGAAATTGTGCGGTGGGTGGGAAGCTTCCCGTGGCACGCCGATAGGGTCGGAAGACGCGGAGCCATTCGAGCTGCGGCGCTTCGAGGACCGCGATTTCGCCCGAGCCCAGACCTGCCGCCAGGAGTTGAATCGGCAACCACCCCAGCAGCGCACTGCGGGCGACGACCTGGATGATGAGATCGACGGAGTCGGTCTGCAGCGCGATTTCCGGGACCTGCAGCCCCAGCCTCCGTACGAGTTGCTCAAAATGCAGCCGCGGCGTTGCGCCGGGTCGCGGTAGCGCCCATGTTTGATCCGCCAACCGCCGCAGCGCCAGTGGAGACTCTGCGCGTAGCGGATTTTGCGCGGAGCAGAACGGCACCACCCGATCGTCGAACTGGTACGGACCAACGCGCGAGCTCTCGACACCCTGGGGTGCCTCGGTCGCGAAGATAACGTCGACTTCACGATGCGAAAGCGCCGAATCCAGTCGGTCCTCGGACGCCTCCAGAACTTCAATTCGCAGTTGCGGAGCACGGCGCGTCACGGCGGCAAGAACTTGCGGCAGAAAACCGCGAGTGACGGCGGTGACGCCTCCGACCCTCAACGTCCCCCGCTTCAGTCCGCGAATGGCATCCATTGCATCTCGCGCGAGATCCATCTCGTGAAGGATGAGTCGTGCGCTCGGGAGTAGCGCGTCACCTGCGACGGTCAGGGTCATCCCCTGTGCGTGCCGGTCGAAGAGTGCCTGGCCGAGCTGCCTTTCCAGCGTCCGGATGTAGCGGGATACGGTGGGTTGAGTCGAATGGAGCGCGGCGGCGGCTCGCCCAACCGTTCCATATTCGGCGACGGCGGCAAACGCGGCGAGGAGCTGTCGATGGAAGGCCATACGGAAACAGTATGACTTTGGCAGAAAAATGCAATGGACGGCATCCCCAGACTGGCAAAGCATGGCGAACGGCGCAATGCCTGAGGGGGAATGATGCCGACCGTCCGGAATGCAACGCTGCGACTGCTGCGCCAGCTGGGAATTACCACGATTTTTGGCAATCCCGGCTCGACCGAGCTGCCGCTGTTCAGGGATTTTCCCAGCGATTTCCGCTACGTACTCGGTTTGCAGGAATCGGTCGTGCTGGCCATGGCGGACGGGTTCGCCCAGGTCACACGCAACGCCGCGCTGGTGAACCTGCACAGCTCGGCGGGTACGGGCCATGCGCTCGGCAACCTGTTTACGGCCTGGAAGAACCAGACTCCGCTCATTGTGACCGCCGGCCAGCAGGCGCGCTCCATCCTGCCCTTTGAGCCTTTTCTGTTCGCCGAACGGCCGACGGAGTTTCCCCGCCCGTTTATCAAGTGGGCCATCGAGCCCGCGCAGGCGAGCGATGTTCCTCGAGCCATCGCGCGCGCTTACTACGAAGCCATGACACCGCCGTACGGCCCGACTTTCGTTTCGATCCCGGTCGACGACTGGGACGCTGCGGCGGAGGGCGTCGACGCGCGGCGGATCGCCGTCCTGAACCCGGGCGATCCAATTGCCATTGCCGAGTTGGCGCAGGCGCTTGGGTCGGCCGCTCGCCCGGCCTTCGTGCTGGGCGCTGGAGTCGCACGAGATCGCGCTTGGGAATCCCTGGTACTCCTGGCCCAACAGCAGCGCGCCGCGGTGTTCGTGGCGCCGCTCACCAGTCGTAACGTGTTTCCAGAAGACCACCCGTTGTTTGGCGGCTTTCTGCCGGCCAGCCGCGAGGGCCTGGTGAAGGTGCTCGAAGGGTACGACCTCATCGTATCGCTTGGCGGCCCGTTGAGTCTCTATCACACCCAAGGGTTCGGGCCTCATATCCCTGCAAACGCGGCGTGTTGGCACATCAGTGACAATCCCGGCCAACTCGCGTGGGCGCCGGAAGGTCGTGCCATCCTTGCCAACACACGATGTGTCACGGAGCTGTTGCTCAAACTGACCGAACCAAGTCACCGCGCGGCACCCCCGGCGCGTCCGATCCCACCGCGGCTCGATCCGCAAGTCCTGGATGACAGATGGGTGATGGAAGCGATCGGCAGGACGCTGCCGCCGGAGGCGATAGTGGTCGAGGAAGCACCCTCCAGCCGCGGGGCGATGCAGACTCACCTGAAGATTGTACGGCCGGACAGTTTCTACACGACCGCCAGCGGCGGCCTCGGCTATTCACTGCCTGCGGCGGTAGGGGCTGCGCTCGGCTCCCCGGGCCGCCGCGTGGTGGCGATCCTGGGTGACGGGTCGGCCATGTATGCCATCCAGGGCTTGTATTCGGCCTTCAAACTGCGTACTCCGGTCACGTTCATCATTATCAACAACAGCAGCTACCACGCATTGCAGACCTTCGGTCACGTGTTCGGGCTCAAACAGGTGGTCGGTACCGACTTGCAGGGGTTGGATTTCTGCTCATTGGCCCGGGGTCACGGGGTTCCGGCGCAGCGGGTGACTCGCACGCAAGATCTGGATTCACAACTCGCGAACGCTTTCGCCAGCGACGGGCCGTCGCTCGTGGAAGTCATGGTTTCCGCCAGGTAACTCCATCGGATATGAACATGTCGACCGATACACGCGCGTTGCGGAATGTCGTCATTGTCGGCGCGGGAGCGATGGGCTGCCTGTTCGCGGCCCGGCTCCAGGAAACCGGCGCCTCGGTCACCCTGATCGACAACAATGCCCAGCGGCTGGCCCTCATTGCCAAAGAGGGCCTGGAACTCGTCGACGACTCCGGCACCCGCTCATGCCGACCCGGGACCGCGCTCGCGCAGGACTACCGGGGTCCCGTCGACCTGTTGGTGTTGTTCACCAAGGGTATGCACAGCGCCGCCGCCGTAGGCTCGATCGCGCACCTGGCGCAATCCAGGCCGATCGCACTGACGTTGCAGAATGGCTTGGGCAACGCTGAGATCCTGGCGGATACTTTCGGCGCCGACCGTGTCCTGAAGGGAACTGCCCACGTCCCGGCCGACCTCGCGCCGCCAAACAAAGTGATTTCGCACGGCTTTGCGGACCTGCACGTCGGTGGTCACGTGCCTGCAGCTCAGTACCTGGCGGATCCAGTCGCGGAGCTATTCACGCGCGGCGGGTTCAAAACCGTAGTTTCCGGTAACATCGACGCGGATGTCTGGGAGAAGCTGGCTTTCAACGCCGCACTCAACGCAATGGGCATGATTACGGAGTCCGCCAACGGTGCGTTGGCTGTTGAGAGTGGCCGCAGAATCGCGCGAACGGTCGTCCAGGAGACTGTCAGCGTGGCCAGAAAGATCGGACTCCAGCTCGACGGTGCGCAAATCGAGCGGACAATCGACATGGCCCTCGAGCAGCACCCGTTCCACAAAGCCTCCATGTTGCAGGATCGGGAGTGCGGGCGGTCGACTGAGATCGACAACATCAACGGGGCTATCGTGAGAGTCGCAGAACAGTACGGCGTCGCGACCCCGGTGAATGCCACGCTCGCCGATCTCGTGCGGGTCATCGAATCAGCGCTACCATCGAGCCCACCGGCTCGCTCGAGCCACGGAAAGTAATACCATGAGACTTCATCCAACCGGCCTGTTTGATAATCGCGCCGCGCAGTATTCCCACATCGAAGCGCTGCCCCTGGCGGCAGCCATGGGCGCCGAAATCCGCGGAGTGAGCGTGGCGCAGATGTCCGATGCGCAATTCGACGAGGTTCGACTCGCGCTCTTCCGACACAAGATGATCTTTCTGCGCGGTCAGAAACTGACTCACGACGGGCAGGAGAAGTTCAGTCTGCGCTTCGGGCCGTTTGCGGTCGACGCCTACACGAGCGGCGTACCCGGACACCGGGATGTTCACCCGCTGATCAAAGAAGCCGACGACGCTTCGAAAATGGTCTTCGGCGAAGGCTGGCACACCGATTCACCGTTCCTGCCACAACCTCCCTCGATCACTATCCTGCGTTCGGTGGAGGTGCCTCCTTTTGGCGGCGACACCATGTGGGCTAACTCGGCCCTGGCGTACCGGATGCTCAGTCCCGCTTATCGCGACCTGATCCAGAATCTGCGGGTGCGTTTCTCCCTACGCGATGTACTGGCTGCGGCGCAGAGCGCGGTCGAGGAGCGGGACACTCCCATCGGCAGGCTCGCGGCGACCCGTAGCGCCGAGCGCCTCTCCGACGATCTCACGACGAAGATTCGGGGCAGCGTGCATCCGCTGGTTCGGACTCACCCGCACACGGGTGAGAAGGCGCTTTACGTCGATACTTCGTACGCCATCAACCTCGAAGGCATGGAGACGGAGGAAGCGGCGCCGATCCTTCGCTATCTCGGTGGGCATCTCACGCAGCCAGCGTTCACGTGCAGGCTGCGGTGGGAGCCAGACATGCTGGTGCTCTGGGACAACCGTCTGTGCGTGCACCAGGCCTACAACGACTACCAGGGCCATCGCCGCGAGCTCTATCGGACCACGGTAGTCGGCGAGACGCCGGCCTGAGAACGGGCCGGGCCGACGCCCGCGACGTTACACGTCGGTGGGCTCCAGCGTGCGGGCTCTCAAGAGGTCGGCCGCTTTCTCGCCGATCATCATGGTGGGCACATTGGTGTTTCCCGAAGGATCACCGGGCATCACGGAGGCGTCCGCTACCCGTAAATTCTCGATGCCGATGACGCGCAGTTGCGCATCGACGACGGCGAACTCGTCCGTGCCCATCCGGCAGGTGCCGACAGCATGATGGCGATGTTCCGCCTGCTCGCGGATGACTTGGGCCAATTCCGCATCGGTCTGGTATTGCCGGCCGGGAAGCAGTTCCTGCGTGATCAGATCGCCCATCGGGGCTTGGCTCAAAATGTTGCGACTGATCTTCACCGCGTTGACCATGGCACCCAGGTCGGCGGGTTCAGCGAACATGTTGAGGCGGATACGCGGATGAGCGAGCGGATCGGAGGAGCGCAGCCGCACCCAGCCGCGTGACAAGGCGTGCAGAATCCCAACACGCGTGGTGAAGGCATGGACCGGTGGCTTTGTCAGCAGCGGGAACCAGAGGTCCGCGTGCTGGTGTATGGGCATCGCAATGATCTGGATATCTGGACGCTCGAGCCCGGGCCGGGAGCGTATGAAGATGTTGGCCGCGGTGCCCGCCGTAGCGAACGGCCCTGTGCCAAGAAGCGCCCAACGCATGACTGCTAATGTGGCGCGATCCCAGCGGAGGTGGCGAGTCAGGCCGAGCCTGCCGTCCGCGCGATAGATGTTGAGGAGATTCGGATGCTCCTGGAGGTTTTCTCCGACCCCCTTGAGATCCTGAACGACATCGATGCCGACCGAGCGCAGGTGATCCGCGGGTCCGATGCCCGACAGCATCAGCAGTTGCGGCGAGTTGTAGGGTCCGCCGGACAAGACAACTTCGCGATCGGCGTGGACGCGCTCGACCTTGCCGTTACGCAGGTATTCAACACCCACGGCTCGCCTACCGTCCAACAGTATGCGCGTCGCTTGCGCCCGTGTCGTAACGGTGAGGTTCTGCCGCAGCCTCATGGCGGGATACAGGTACGCCCGTGCGGAGCTGGCCCGGCGGCCGGCGTTCGTTGTGATTTCCACGCGGCTGACCCCGTCCTGTTCGGCGCCGTTTTGGTCCTCGCAGACCGCGAGGCCCGCGTTGATCGCGGCACGCTCGAGGCAGGAATAGAAACCTTCGGAAAGGCCGACCGGCACATTGCTCACGGGTCCCTTGGTACCGTGATAGGGGCCGGCGCCGCGCCAACTCGATTCCAGCTTCTTGAAGTAGGGGAGTACGTCGCGGTATCCCCATCCCTCCAGCCCCTGGCTACGCCAATTGTCATAGTCATGACGCGAGCCGCGTACATTGATCATGGCGTTGATCGAGGAGCAGCCGCCGAGCGTCTTGCCGCGCCAGATCGGCAGCGTGCGATTATTGAGGCCGGGCTCCGGCTCCGTCTCGAACTTCCACAGGAACGAGGGGTGGCTCGCGACTTTCGGAAAGGCGATCGGCATGGCCATGAAGGGATGGTTGTCGGGCCGTCCCGCTTCGAGCAGGAGGACGGAAACGTCCGGATCCTCGCTCAAGCGCGCGGCCACGATCGATCCGGCCGAGCCGGACCCGACCACAATATAGTCAACAGCCTCCATCGCACCCGAGCGTAACGGCCGCGATCAAGGGCGTCGAGTGGCTGGGGCCGTTATCGCTCCCAGTGGCCTTTCACGTAGTGCCACTGACTTCCAACCTGGTCCCAGTGGTCGGCGACCCAGTGGCCTTGCCGTTCGCCGATCCAAGTGCCCGATGACCAATGGTAGAAGCGGCCATTCCACTCCCAATAGCCTGGCGCCCACGCATAACCGTCACGGTGTGGCGGCTCACGTTCGACGTGGGGCGCCGGCGGCGCAGTGTCGGTGACGATCTCTGATGATGCGAGTGAAGGCGTGGATACGAGCAGCATTCCGGCCAAAGCGGCCACTGCAGTAAAAGAACGAACGGTCGTGCTTTTATCAAGCGAGAGTCGCAGGTGTTGGAATCGCATTGGGAGTACCTCAGGTGTCGTATCGCTGGGGGCGGGTTATCGCGGTCGCGAACGTCGGCTGCGCTCGAGCAGTGACGCTAAAGCCTTGTTCGCACGTTCCGCCGCTGTTGGGTCGCGCATCAACCCGTGCGCGTGCTGAAACATCATGGTGATACCGTCGAATTCGTAGGCAAACTGCCCGGCGTCCAAGTCGGCTCGGAAGTGACCTTCATCGATCGCGGCTTGGGTCGACCTCGTAAGCAACTCGTGCCAGTCTCGCGTGGCCTGCACTACCCGCTCGCGCACCGGATGCCCTGTGCGGTTGTCGTATTCGACCGCGGCCTTTTCCAACAAACAACCGCGCCGTGCCGCGTCTCCGCGGATCCAATCGAGCTTCTTCTCGAACAGGACACGCAAGCGGGGCTCGCCGCGGGGTGCGGCCAGAGCGGGCTGCACCACGTGCAGGGTGAATTGGTTGATGACTTCCTGCAG
>Ga0070764_10001530_pt1 | contig 10111 bp, 9 predicted proteins | sample HubBroMetageWRM4_FD_67287 | JGI IMG/M metagenome (GOLD analysis project Ga0070764, IMG submission 67287) | Warmed soil microbial communities from the Hubbard Brook experimental Forest, New Hampshire - Hubbard Brook CCASE Soil Metagenome WRM 4 | ecosystem: Environmental > Terrestrial > Soil >... | reverse complement strand
CGACATGGTCCGCATCTCCGACGCGCGGATGAGCGGTACCAGCTTCGGGACGGTCGTCCTGCATGTCGCGCCGGAAGGCGCGGTCGGCGGTCCGCTCGGCCTGGTCCAGGACGGCGACGTCATCGCCATGGACGTGGCGGCCGGGACGCTCGATCTCGCGATCAGCGCGGCCGAGCTCGAGCAGCGCCGGGCCGCCTGGACGCCGCCGCCCAGCGCGCACCTGCGCGGCTGGCCGGCCCTGTACGCCCGGCACGTCCTGCAGGCACCGCAGGGGTGTGACCTGGATTTCCTCCGGGCGCCGACACCAGCGCACCGGACCTTCGTGGAACCGATAGTGGGCCGCTCCTAAGAGCGGCCAGGAGAAGGGAGACAGCCGTGAGGCGATGGAAGATTGGGGCAGCGGTCGCCGCTGCCGCGCTGCTCGCCGCGGGATGCGGCAGCAGCTCCGGCAGCAGTTCCGGCAGCAGCAATGCGCCGGTGACGCTGACGATCTGGCACAACTATGGCACCGAGCAGAACGCGACGGCCCTGCAGAACCTGGCCAAGGCGTTCCACGCGCTGCACCCGAACATCACGGTGGACGTGGTGAGCCAGCCTGCCAGCAACTACTTTGCGCTGCTGCAGGCCAAGGCCATCTCCCACAACGGCCCTGACCTGGCGGTGATGTGGACCGGCCTGTTCACGCTGCAGTACAAGGGCTTCCTGCAGAACCTCAAGGGCCTGGTCCCGGCGTCCGCACTGGCGAACGTGGACCCGGACGCGCTGAAGTGGACCTCCAACGGATTCAACGCGGCCAACGGCCCGTACGTGATCCCGCTGGAGAACCAGTTCTACATCGGCTTCTACAACAAGTCCGACTTCGCCAAGGCCGGCGTGACCTCAGTGCCGACCGACTGGTCGCAGCTCTACGCGGCGTGCACCAAGCTGAAGGCGGCCGGCTACACCCCGATCGTCTACGGCAACGGCGGCCAGCCGCTCGGCGCCACGTTCTACCCGTGGTACGACATGAGCTACATGATGATCGGCGCGTACTCGGTCGGACAGTGGCAGGGCCTGTACAGCGGGTCGACCCCGTGGACCTCGCCGGCCGTCAGCGCTCAGCTGGCGAACTGGACCAAGCTGCACAGCTCGGGCTGCACGAACTCGGACGTCGTCACTAACACCAACAACCTCGGCCAGTTCGAGTCCGGCAAGGCCGCCATGATGGTGGACGGGACCTGGGACACCCAGAAGTTCACCAGCGCGCTCGGCAGCAAGGTCGCTGCGTTCGCCCCGCCGTTCTCGACCACCCCGATCAAGGGCGTCGTCGACTTCGCCGGCGACGGCCTGTCGATGATGAGCTACTCGCCGCACAAGGCCCAGGCGGCCGAGTTCCTGACGTTCATGACCACCAAGCAGGCAGCCTCGATCATCAACGCGGCCGGCCTGATCCCGGCGATCAACGGCACCTCGACCAGTAACCCGGTGAATCAGGAGATGCTGGACTTCGTCAGCAAGGACGGCATGACCGCATACCCGATGCTGGACAACGTGGTGCAGGGCAACGTCGTCAACATCGGATCTAAGTTCCTGCCCGCGGTCCTGAACGGCAGTCAGTCGATCACCTCGGCGCTCCAGGCCATGGAGACGACCCTGCAGCAGTTGCCGGCCAATCAGCGCGGCAACACCTTCCCGTAGAACGCCTGCCGCCAGTCCCGACGATCTGGTGATCCAGGAGCGGGGCGCGCCGGCATCCGGCCGGCGCGCCCCGCCCGCTTACCTTCCAGGAGCCCGCACGTGAGTGCCACCCTCGATCCGCCCGCCCGGCGGCCTGGCCGCAGCCGGCTCGCCCGTCGCCGCCGGCGCGCCGGGATGCTGCTGTCGATCCCGGCCGTCGTGCTCGTGGCCGGCCTGCTGTGGGTGCCGATCGGGCAGGCCGTCCGCTACTCGCTGACGACCTGGGACGGCTACTCGGCCCCGACGTGGATCGGGCCGAGTGCCTATACGTCCGCGTTCAGCGACCCGATCGTGCACCGGGTGCTGGAGAACAACGCGCTGCTGCTGCTGGCTGTGCCGTTCGCCATCGGGATCCCGCTGGTCATCGCGGTGCTGCTGCACGAGCACGTCCGCGGCTGGAAGTTCTTCCGCTCCGTGTACTTCCTGCCAACGGCGATCTCGTGGGTGGTGATCGGCATGGTGGCGCTGCAGTTCTTCGCGGACAAGGGGATCCTGAACCAGCTCCTCAGTGACGTGGGGCTGGGCTTCGTGCACACCGACATGCTCGCGTCGCAGTACACCGCGCTCGCGGCGCTGGCCATCACCTTCATCTGGTCGATGATCGGCACGAACACGATCATCTTCCTGACCGGCATGGCGACGCTGGACCCGACTCTGCTCGAGGCCGCGAAGGTCGATGGCCTGAGCCGGTGGCAGACCTTCTACCGGGTAACCCTGCCGCTGCTGACCAGGTTCATCCAGTTCTCCTTCGTGATCACGGTGATCAGCGCGTTCTCGGCCCTCTTCAGCCTGATCTTCGTGATGACCGGCGGCGGGCCCGGGCTCGGCACGACCACGCTGGAGTTCTTCGTCTACCAGGCGGGCTTCGCCCAGGGCCAGTTCGGCACCGGCGCGCTGTACGGGATCGTCCTGTTCGTGATCATGATCATTGTCGGGATCGGCCAGCTCCGGCTGATCAGGCCCGACGACGGGGAGGGGTGGTAGGCATGGCCGCGACATCCGCGCCCGTCACCGAGGCGGCTGCTGCGGCTGCGGCGCCCGGCCGGTGGCAGTCGGCCAGGTTCCGCCGCCGGGTGGCGGCCGGGGTCATCTTCGCGGCCATGGTCGTGGTCGCCGTCGTCATGCTCTATCCGTTCTGGTACATGGGCGACAACTCGTTCCGGAACCAATCGCAGTTCGACCTGCAGCACGGCCACTCGATCGCGGGCTGGACCCAGCTGTTCCAGGACCTGCCGGTCGTGCACGAGATGATCAGTTCCACCATCGTCTGCGCCGCGTCGATCGCGATCATCCTGGTGGTGTCGACCACAGCGGGCTTCGCCTTCGCCAAGCTGCGGTACCGGGGCAGCGGGCTTGTCTTCCTGCTGATCGTCGCGGCGATGATGGTCCCCCTGCAGTCGGTGATCATCCCGGAGTACGTCAACCTGGCCAAGTTCAACCTGACCAGCAGTTATACCGGCGCGGTGCTGCTCTACGCGGCGCTGGGCGCGCCGTTCGCCACCTTCCTCATGGCGACCTACTACCGCGGCATCTCCGACGAGCTGATCGAGGCCGCGGTGATGGACGGGCTTAGCTACGAGCGGACGTTCCTGCGGATCGCGCTGCCGCTGTCGATCCCGGCCCTCGCCACCGTGACGGTGCTGCAGTTCATCCAGATCTGGGATGACCTGCTGGTCGGCTACCTGTTCCTGCCGACCAACGACCGCACCATCACCGTCGGCCTGGCCGTGCTGTCGTCCGGCCGGACTACCGGCATCCCGCCGCTGATGGCCGGATCGCTGCTCAGCGCCGTCCCGGCGATCGCCGTATACCTGTTCTTCCAGCGCTACCTGATCAGGGGACTGACGTTGGGCATGGGCAAGTGATGAGCACGGAACTGGCCTGGGAGGTCGTGGCCCAGACCGGTGCGGAGCTGGGCGAGCGGCCGGTCTGGGAGCCGAATACGAGCTCGGTGGTCTGGGTCGACATCAGCACGGGCACCCTGCACCGGTTCGCGCCGGGCACCGCCGGCGGTCCGGGGATCAGCCTGAGCCTCGGCACGCCGGGCGTGCCGGTGGGGGCCGCCGCGCCCCGCGCTGGCGGCGGCTACGTGCTGGCCGCCGCCGACGGCTTCCGGCTGACCGACGCAGACGGAGCGCCGGCCGCGCCGCCGCTGCGCCCGCCGGGCATGCCGGACAACGTGCGCTTCAACGACGGAGCCTGCGATCCGGCGGGCCGGTTCTGGGCGGGCACGGCGGCGTGGGACATGAAGACGCCGATCGCGTCGCTGTACCGGCTTGAGCCGGACGGCACGGTCGCCGAGATGCTGACGGGCATCGCCGAGTCCAACGGCCTGGGCTGGAGCCCGGACGGGACGGTGTTCTACTACACCGACTCCGGCGAGGACGTGTCCCGTATCCGGGCCTTCAGCTTCGACCTGGCGGCCGGCGAGCTCGGGGACGAGTACGACCTCATCCGGTTCGAGCCGGGTGACGGCTCGGCCGACGGTCTCGTAGTCGACGCCGAGGGCTGCCTGTGGATCGCCATGTGGGAGGGGAGCTGCGTGCGCCGCTACTCCGCGGCCGGCGAGCTGCTCGGGCGGTACCAGGTGCCGGTCAGCCAGCCGACCTGCCCGGGCTTCGGCGGGCCAGGGCTGGACGAGCTGTACCTCACCACCGCATGGGAAGGCATGACGGACCAGCAGCGCACGGCCGAGCCGCTGGCCGGCCATCTGCTGCGGGCCCGGCCTGGCGTTCGCGGTCTCGCGCCGGCTTGTTACGGCGGATAAGGAGCAAGGACATGTCCCGGATCGTGCTGGACGCGGTCTCCAAGCAGTTCCCCGGCGGTACGACCGCGGTCAGGGCCCTTGACCTGGAGGTCGCCGACGGCGAGCTGCTCGTGCTCGTCGGCCCGTCAGGATGCGGCAAGACCACGGCCCTGCGGATGGTCGCCGGGCTGGAGGAGGTCAGCTCGGGCACCATCTACATTGACGGCAGGTCCGTCAACGACGTGGAGCCGCGGCACCGCGACATCGCCATGGTCTTCCAGGGCTACGCGCTCTATCCGCACCTGTCGGTCTACGACAACATGGCGTTCAGCCTGAAGTACCGCAAGGCGGTGTCGAAGGCCGAGCTGAAGCAGCGGGTCGACGAAGCCGCCCGAATCCTCGAGCTCGAGCCTTACCTGGACCGCAAGCCGCGGCAGCTGTCGGGCGGCCAGCGGCAGCGGGTGGCGATGGGGCGCGCGATCGTCCGCCAGCCGCGCGCCTTCCTGATGGACGAGCCGCTGTCCAACCTGGACGCCAAGCTGCGGGTGCAGATGCGAGCCGAGATCGCGCAGCTGCAGCGCTCGCTGGAAACCACCACCATTTATGTCACCCATGACCAGACCGAGGCGATGACGCTGGGCAGCCGCGTCGCGGTCCTGCAGCACGGCGTGCTCCAGCAGGTGGCGCCGCCGCAGGAGCTGTACCGGCATCCGGCCAACCTGTTCGTGGCCGGCTTCATCGGCTCGCCCCCGATGAACCTGATCAACGCCCGGCTGGAGCGCGGGGAGGATGGCGCCGCCGGGCCGCAGGTCATCTTCGGCAGCTGCCGTCTGGGCCTGCCGGCCAGGGTGATGGCGGATCGCCCGGCGCTTGACCGGTATCTCGGCCAGGACATCGTGCTCGGCATCAGGCCCGAGCACCTGGCCGATGCGGCGTTGCGGCGGGACGCCGACGAGGCGTCGGTGATCGAACTGCCGGTGCGGCTGCGCGAGGAGCTGGGCTCTGACGTGCAGATCCACTGCGGGATCGGCGCGGCCGCGCACCACTCGGACCCGGCGGCGAGCGACGTTGCCTCGCTCGCCACCCTGGTCGCCAGGATGGACCCGCAGACCACCCTGGCCGAGGGGCAGAACGCGCGCGTGCACGTGGACACCGCTCAGCTGCACTTCTTCGACCCCGGCACGGGCGCGGCGATCAGCGATTAGACCACGCCAATCCTGCGCTCTCCTTGAGCAAGCCCGCCGCGCCAGTTAGCTTGTCGTGCGACAGTTGTCCGCAAGTCGCCGTTCCCGGCCGTGTGCCTGAGGTTGTGAGCGGCTGGTCCTGAGGGGGATCGTGGTGCGAAAGTCTGCGGTGCGCGTGGCGGCCATGGTGACTGTGCTGGCCATGGCGCCAGCGCCGGTGTTCCTGGCCGCCGCGCCCGCGGCCCTGGCCGCGCCCCGGAGCGCAGCAGCGCGCGCGTGCACGACGTGGGCGCACACGACCAGCCCCAACGCCGGGACCGGCGACAACAATCTCTACGGGATAACCGCGATCTCTGCGCGTGACGCCTGGGCCGTCGGCGAGGCCTTCGTCGGCGTCAACACCGAGACCCTTATCGAGCACTGGAACGGCAAGTCCTGGAAGGTGGCCGCGAGCCCGAACAAGGGCACCGGGGACGAGCTCATGGCGGTCTATGCCGTGTCGGCGGCCAACGTGTGGGCGGCCGGCAGCTACGGCAACGGCACCGCCGGGCGGACGCTCATCGAGCACTGGAACGGCAAGTCCTGGAAGGTGATCCCGAGCCCCAATATCGGGTCAGGATCGAATGACCTGCTCTCTATCCGGGGTACCTCGGCGCACGACATCTGGGCCGTGGGCAACGCGGTCACCAGCTATCCGGTGAACGTGACCGTCGTCCTGCACTGGAACGGCAAGCACTGGAAGGTCGCCCGCAGCCCGAGCATGACCGGCAAGCCCAACTTCCTGACTGGCGTCCGGCCGCTGTCCCCGGCCAGTGCCTGGGCGGTGGGGAGCTACGTCAGCGGGACGGGCAACAAGACACTCATCCTGCGCTGGAGCAAGGGTCACTGGCGGATCGTGCCCAGTCCGAACGTCGGGGCCGTCACGAACTACCTGCGCGGGGTGCTGGCCACCTCCGCGACCAGTGCCTGGACGGTCGGTGACTACTCCAACACCGGCGCCGTCGTGAAGACGCTCATCCTGCACTGGAACGGCAAGCACTGGCGGAAGTCCGTCAGCCCCAACGTCGGAGTGAACAGCAACGAACTCGAGGCGATCGGCGCCACGTCGCCGGACAACGTCTACGCGGTCGGCGATACCACTGTCGGCACCACGTCCAAGGTGCTCATCGTGCACTGGGACGGCAAGCACTGGCGGGTCGTGCCCGGCCGCGACCCCGGCTCGTCCTACAGCCAGCTCGTGGCCGTCTTCGCGCAGTCGCCGACCCTCATCTGGGCGGCCGGGAGCTACAGCAACGGCGGCTTCAGCCGCACGCTCATCGAGCGCTGCCGGTAAGCGACGGCCGGCCAGCCCGCTGGCCGGCCCGCGGGCTCGGCCAGTCTGCTCCGGCATGGAACTGGATGGCACGGGGTGGACCGCCACCTTCATGTAGGCGGCGGTGCTCCGGCACTGTCTTCCCGGCAGGCCGGGCGGTGCGCCCGGCCAGGACCGTGCAGGAGGTTCCCCGTTGGAGACCCGTAAGCTCGCCGTCGGCCTGGTCCGCCCGGTCCGCCGTGCCATTCGCGCGCTGCGGTCGAGGACGGCGTTTGCCCTGGCCCTGGTCGTGATCCTCGGGGGATTTGGGGTAGCGGACGCCGCCACCGGCGGGAGCTTCATCCTCGGCCGCACGAACCACGAGTCGTCGACCGCCTCGCTGGCGACCTCACGCGGCACGCCGCTGTCCCTGTCGGCCCCCAGGGGCAAGGCCCCGCTGGCAGTCAATCGCAGCACCGAGGTGAAGAACCTCAACTCCGAATATGTCGGCGGGCTGAGTGCCTCGACCCTCAGGCCCGCTGGCGGCGATGACTATGCCAGCCCCGACAGTGACGTCAGCCTTCCGCCGCTGGGCGAGGTCGAGATTGCCAATACCGGACCGCTGGCGGCGGGCACCTATTACGTCTCCGCGAGCGCCGAGATCACCCTGGCCACCGGAGACCCGTTCGGCGGATGCATCGTGACGCTGAACCAGGACGTCAATAACTACCTGCAGGCCGGCGACGAGAACGGCGGGCCCAGGATCACGGTCGCGGAGAACCTGGCGGTGGCGGTACCCAGCAAGGGCTCGCTGCAGGAATACTGCGGTATCTCCGGCAGTGCCGGCGGGTCCGACGTGAACGACGCCGGGCTGACCGCGATCAGGATCCTGTCGTCCAGCGGAACGGCGCCGGCCAAGTGAGGCTCGTCACTGTCCCGGCCCGGCTGCGCTCACTCCGCCCTGGCACTGTCCGCCCCGCCACTGCGGCCGCCCTCGCGCTCGCTGTCATCTTCGGCGGGGCCGGCCTGGCCGGCGCCTCGAATGGCGGCGCGCTGACCCTCGGCCGGTCCAGCCAGGAATCGTCGACGGCGTCGCTGGCGAGCTCTCGCGGCACGCCGCTCTCGCTGTCGGCGCCGAAAGGCAAGGCTCCGCTTGCGGTCAACCGCAATGCTGAGGTCAGGAACCTTAATTCCCAGTACCTCGGGGGCCTGAGTGCCGCCAGTCTCAAGCTGACTGGCGGCGACGGATTCACCGTGCCGAACGCCGACATCGCCCTGAGCCACGACACATATACCGGGGTGGCCAGGACGGGTTCGCTGCCCACGGGCATCTACTACGTCCGCGGTTCGGCACTCATTGACCTCACGGTCGGGGACACTGCCGGGTTCTGCTCTATTCAGAAAAACGGCAGCGATCTCACCGACTTCGGCGACGGCGGTGGCGACGGCGAGAACTACGTCCAGGCGGCCGAGACCGCGATTATCCGGCTGAGCAGCCCGGGCTACATCCAGGAAAGCTGCATAGCCGAGGGCTCGGGCTCCGGCACCGAGGTCATCAACGCCGGCCTGGTCGCCATCCGCATCGTGGCCTCGAGCGGGACGCCGCCGGGCGGCGGCGGCAACCTCGGCACACACGGCTGACCCAGCGCCCCCGGCTGCCCCCGCGAAGTCGTGGCCGGCCGGCGGCGCGTCGCTCCCCTGATCGCGAGATGGCCCACGTGACCGGGCGCTGCGCTCAGGCGGCCTTCACCTTGGGTCGAACATGCTAATCTGTCAGATACTAACTGTAATCTGTCAACAATTGCCGCGATGGTCCCGAGCGGGACCCTGAGGGAGGCACGTTGACTCCGGCGTTTGACAACTCAACGCTGTGGCAGCGGGTATATGAGCACCTGCGCACCGAGATCATCGCGGATCGCCTGCCGCCAGGCACCGAGCTGTCCGAAGTTGCCCTTTCCAGAGAGCTGTCGGTCAGCAGGGGTCCCATCCGCGAGGCAATGGGCCGGCTCGAGGCTGACGGCCTGGTGACGGTGCGGCCGCGTCGTGGCGCCGAGGTCCGCGAGATCACGCCCCGCGAGCTGATCGACGCCTACCAGGTCCGGGAGGCACTGGAAGTTCTCGCGGTCAGGCTAGCGGTGCCGCAGATAACCGAGCCGGACCTGGATGGCCTGAGCGAACTCGCCGGCAAGATGACCGAGCAGGCAAGGGATGGCGCGGTCGCCGACTTCTGCGCTGCCAATGCCGTGTTCCACGACAAGCTCTGCGAGCTCAGCGGCAACGAGAAACTGATCCAGGTGTACCGTCGGCTGGCAGCCGAGATCGGCCGGTTTGATGCCCGGACGGCGGCGCTGCGCGGCAACCTTGACGGCTCGGCCAGCCAGCACCACCAGATCATTGCTGCCATCAGGGCACGGGACGCCGACCAGGCCGCCGGCCTCGCGGCCGCGCACATACGGGTACCGGCCGAGCGCCTGCGGGAGATCCTCGGCGAGCAGGCAGCGGACGCTCTGACCGCCAGCAGCGTCGCTGACGACCGGCGATGAGGTAGCAAACTGGTTCGGCCGAACCGGTGACACCGGCGCCGCGCAGTAGCCCGCGGCCTGCAGCTAAGGCCGGCCGGCCCCGGTATCAGAACCTGACGTGCCCCCGATCCGCGCGGCCCGATGCAGCACCGGCAGCACGAGCCTGCCGCTGTACCTCATCAGCCGCGGCCCGAGCGGAATGCCGGGCAGGGGCGGGTTGTAGTGCAGGAACGTGTATCCGAGGCGGCTGGCCAGGATGCCGTCAGTCGTCACCTGATCTCCGATCACCACTCCCGGCCGCGGCAGGGCGCGGTACGGCGCGGTGCGGAACGGCTTCCTGGCCGACGACACGTACAGCACCCGGATTCCGGCGGCCGCGGGGACCGCGGACGGCCGCCGGCCGGAGTTCGTCGCGAAGCAGATGACGAGAACCTCCGGCATCGCGCGGATCTGGTCCAGGACGGCCGCGATTCCCTGGTCGAGCGACTTCTGGCTGGTGTCCCACCAGGCGATCAGCGGTTCCACATCGATGATGATCGTTTTCGCCGCCAGCCCGGCCGCGCGGCGCAGCAGGCTCACGCGGTCGGGGAGAGGCTCATAGCCGCCGGCGGTCACGCGGGCCGCCTGGCGCGCGGGCGTCCTGGTGCGGCCA
>Ga0070764_10001525_pt1 | contig 10142 bp, 11 predicted proteins | sample HubBroMetageWRM4_FD_67287 | JGI IMG/M metagenome (GOLD analysis project Ga0070764, IMG submission 67287) | Warmed soil microbial communities from the Hubbard Brook experimental Forest, New Hampshire - Hubbard Brook CCASE Soil Metagenome WRM 4 | ecosystem: Environmental > Terrestrial > Soil >... | reverse complement strand
GGAGGTAGTAACAATCAGCGATTGGAACTAGTCTTCCTCGAACAAAGCTATCGCTGGCTCAAGGCGGGTGGTGTGCTGGTATTCGTCATCCCCCAACTGCACTTGGCGAAATGTGCAAGACTGTTAAGCGAACATTTCACAGACTTGTGGGTGTTTCGACTCACCGAGCCAGCTTGCCTCGAATACAAGCAGATCGTAGTCCTAGCGACACGCCACAAACGGCATTTCAAGGTATCTGATGCTGTCTTGTTGGATGGAGTGCGCTACCTCGAAGCGCTGGCAATGAAAAGCGAGCTTGAGCCGCTGGGCGACAATCCTGAAGTTCAGTACGAGGTTCCAGCCTCCGAGCAGGTTGTCCTGACCCATGTGGGTATTCCCTGGGATGAGGTTGAAGACTTGTTGCTGGAGTCAGCCGCGTACCGACAGACAGGCCGTGTGCTTCTACCCAAGCCAAATGACATCAAAGGCCGCCCGCTGACACCGCTCCATGGTGGTCATGTCGGATTGCTCTGCACCGCCGGAATGCTGAATGGGGTATTCGGCGAAGGAGAAGTTCGCCACATTGCGCACTGGCGCTCTGTGAAGTTCACGGACCATTGGGAAGAAGAGGAAGAGGACGGAACCAAGATCCTGCACGACCGGGAGCGGTTTTCGCACGAACTCACGCTCGTCTTTGCCAACGGTAAAACCCAGATTCTCACGCACGAAAAGAAGGAGGCCAAATGAAAAATGCCCACCTTCGCTTCGGCTGGCTAACCTACATAAAGAGCACGGAGAAGACGACCACGAGCATCAAGCTGCGGCTCGACCGCTTCATCGGCGAAGTGTTGCCCGATCCACCCCGGCAGGCCAAGGCCCATCTCATTTCTGTGGTCGGCGGGGATACGCAGGTTGCCGCCGTCAGTGCCGCCATCTCCTTGGGAGACAGATTCATGGTGGAGGGGCCAGGGGTACAGCCGATTCGAGTGTGTCTCGAACGAAACCCGCAGTGCTTCAAAGGCTCGGTGCAGCTTGCCGGGCGCAAGAAGCCCCTGCGCCATCTAATCGCGCTGTCGGAAGAGTTCGCTTCCAGTGGCGTATCGGCGAGTTCGGGACGAACCCTGCTGGCAAGCACGGAAAATGGATTTATCTGGGCCTCCATTGCCCAGATTCACGGAATCCCCGGAATGCCGGACTGGGCTGACTGGTTTGCGGGCGAACTGCAAATGCATAAGGCGATCATGCCCGCTCTCGGCATCGGCTGTGCGCCAGTGATTGTCAAAGGCCAAAAAGAGCAGTTTCTCGACTGGCTTAGCTGGGGAGTCGAAAGTGAAGCAATTCGAATTCCCGCCTCCGTAGGTTCTATCCGCTGGCCGCGTTTCAATCTCACAGACCTCTTCCTGCCGGCCAATTAGCCTTCCGCAGCACCCTTCCTCCATCTTCTCTCTTTTCTTTTTCCCTCGCTGTCTTCCGCAAATCCCTCACCTTACCCGAGGACTTCCATGCCAGAACTCTCCACAATCTACGACTACATGCGATGTCACGCGGCGCATTTGGGAGACCGCATTCTGGAGGAGTATCCAGCGCTCCACCAATTCGACGATGCAGTTTCCCCGCGGATTGAAGGACTGCTACGAACGCCTTTCCCTGCACAGACCATCGCCATTATGGGAGTCGCCAAACGCTGGCAGCAGGCGCGAACCGCCATGGTGGTCGCGGAATGCGGCACCGGCAAGACACTGATCTCGCTGGGAGCGATGCATGTCCACCACCCAAGAAGTCCGTTTACGGCCTTAGCGATGGTTCCACCCCACCTGGTCGAAAAGTGGGCGCGGGAAGCGTTTCTGACATTGCCCGGTCTACGGGTGTTCCTGATCGATGATTTACGGAATGGCGGTGACGAGAACAAAGCCCACGGAGTAAACGAAGTGCGCTTGAAGCAGGGACGCATTGTGCGGGAAGGTTTGCAAACAACGTTGAGCGAGTTGCGGCTACGGAAGGATTCGCCGAGTTCCCGGAAACGCTGGTTGTCGCTCTGCGGGAGAACATCCTTATTTATCGTCGGACGGGAGCGAGCCAAGCTGGGTTACTTCTGGCGCCATGCTTACCGGGTACCACACTCTGGCCCATACGTTGGCTGCGTGGTGAATTCGGACACAGGCAAACCGGTGATCGTGGACGACAGCCGATTGACGGCTGGCGAGTTCGAAAAGGTCAAGATTTCCGAGACCATCGAGACCAGAGGCGAGAAGTCCTGCCGCCCGCTGCACAGCCCATTGTGGCAGGCGGACGCGGACAAGATCCGCCGCATGGCCCCGATCGAGTTCATCGGCCGCTATATGCCGGAATGGTTTGACTACGCCATTTGCGACGAGATTCACCAACTGGCCGGCGATACCGCCCAAGGAAACGCGCTGGGCACTCTGGCCTCATGCACCGACCGGATCATCGGGTTGACCGGCACGCTGCTCGGTGGCTATGCCGACGATCTTTTCAACACTCTCTTTCGCCTCGAAGCACGAAGGATGAAAGAGCACGGCTACGAATGGGGTACCACAGGCCGCAGTTCCTTCATCCGGGACTATGGCGTCCTCGAGACCATCACTAGGGTCGAACCCGCCAACAATGCCTGCTCCAAGGCGAAAGCCACGAGCACGGTCCGGCGCAAGCCGGGAGCTTCACCGCTGCTCTTTGGCGAATTCCTCATGCAGCTGTGCGCCTTTGTGTTCCTGGAAGATATCTCGGGGGAACTCCCGCCCTATGAGGAAACCTATCTGAGCGTTCCCATGGACGCGCCCATGCGGGAGGCTTATCGCGAACTGGAAGAGGACATGCGGAAGGCGTTGAAAGCCCACAGGGGCAATCGGTCAGTCTTGAGCACGATGCTCAATACTCTGTTGCTGTATCCCGATCACCCCTATGGAATTGGGACGTTGTACGGCACTGAGTTCGATCCTGAACTCAAACGCAGAGTGAGATTTGTCATTGCGGAACCCCGTGACCTTCCCGAAGACCAGATCTACTCGAAGGAACGAAAACTCATTGAGGAGATCAAGAAGGAACTGTTCGAGGGACGGCGGTGCCAGGTCTTTGCCGTGTACACGCAGAAGCACGACGTCACAGCCAGGCTGCACCGAATCCTAAGCAACGAGGGAATCCGCGCTGCTGTCTTGCGAGCGAGCGTTGATACCTCCAAACGCGAAGCTTGGTACGCCAGGCAGGTCAAAGACGGAGTCCAGGTGGTGATCTGCCATCCGAAGTTGGTAGAGACCGGCCTTGATCTGCTCGACTTCCCAACCATTATCTTCTACGAGTCTGGATACTCGTTACATACCTTGCGGCAGGCCAGCCGCCGGTCCTGGAGAATCGGCCAACGCAGACCGGTCCGAGTGAAGTTCTTTTGCTCAGAAGGAACCATGCAGACATCGTGTTTACGCCTCATGGGGAAGAAGCTGCTGGTGGCGCTCACCATGGAAGGCAAGTTTGCTGGCGAGGGATTACAGAGCATCGATGAGGACGATGACATGCTCTCGGCGATGGCGCGGGAGTTGGTCGAAAGGAATGGCATCGGCGAAACCGCCGACGCCGTCTGGCGAGCCCTCAACACAGAACATCAAAAGCTGTTTCCGACAACTTCTGCTCGCAAAGACGGTACCCCCTTCTCCGAAGAGAGCATTCTTGCCGTTGCTCAGGATGAGCCGGCCGGTGTGGTTGAAGGAGTCTTCGACACGGCACCCATTCTGGTCTTCGGGCGGCGACCGGAATTGTCCTCTGGTAGAAGGCGCCGCGCGAAACCGGCAGTCCCAGAACAGGCGTCCTTGTTCGGACTTCAGGGATAGCGGCCGCAACTAGTTTCTCCCTGCGTCCTTGGTACTTCCCCTGTAATTCTCAGGCGGGTCCGACTCCGCCGTTCCCCCAAAGGAGGCCCATGATGGAAGCATTTTCACTTGGCCGAATTGTAGCTACCCCTGGTGCTCTTCGAGCACTCGAACGGGCAAACCAGTCCGCGGCGTTTTTCCTGGCACGCCATGCGGGAGGAGATTGGGGCGAACTCGATCGGGAGGATGTCCGAGAAAACGAGTACAGCGTGGCGCACGGTTTTCGATTGTTGAGCAGCTACACCACAGCAGCTGGCGAGAAGCTCTGGATTATAACGGAAGCCGACCGATCTGCAACCACCCTGCTTTTGCCGGACGAGTATTGACAGAGGCAAAGGCAGCTTTCCGCTATCCCCACCCAAATTGATCGGCTGCCGGACTTCCTTGAGTTCGAGTTCGCATTTCAAATCAGCAAAGGAGAAAACGAAGTATGTCAGAAACAAGTACGCTCATCGGCTACAGCGGCCGAACCATTGGCCGCGAAGAACTAGCCCTGGTGCCGACACCAGCGGCAACGGAAACTCACCGCCCGGTCCCACACCACGAGATCGTGCAAGCTCTCATTGAGACCCTTGGGTTTCGCCACATCGGAGTCGTGCACGATGAGTACGCAGTCTCGCCGGACGGCATGAAAGCCTTTGGAGTTCTCGACCTCGAAACCGAGATGGAAGGCTGCCGCTTCTCCATTGGCCTGCGGAACTCCCATGACAAGAGCATGCGTTTGGCGATGACCTGCGGCTATCGGGTATTCGTGTGTTCGAACATGGCGTTCGCCGGGGATTTCACGCCGGTACTCGCAAAACATTCAAAATCGTTCTCGCTCATCGACTGCATCTCGGTTGGCGTTGACCGAATGCAGAGAAATTTTGAGCCGATGCGAAAGCAAGTAGAAGCCTGGCAGAGAAGTGAATTGACGGACGTGACCGCCAAGGTGGTCATCTACGAGGCCTTCGTCGAGGGCAGACTCGAAGCTCCGAAACACCTTGCCCGAACTGTGCATGACCTGTACTTCGAGCCGAAATACGAGGAATTCCGGCCGCGGACAATCTGGAGTCTGTCGAACGCTTTCACTTCGGCTTTCAAAGAACTGGATCCTATCCCTCAGTTCAAGGCGACCGCCAAGTTGGGAGAGTTCCTGGAGGCCCGGTTCTCTCAGTCGTTCTAGTCGGCGGAACGATGGTGGGCGCGACTCAAGCCAAATCGCACACCCCAGGGTACCCTCGAATGTTAATGTATGCCTTGACATTCGCGCACATTATGTATATTTATAAATAGTCACAGACGTGATATTTAATATCTATACATATACACAATGACCCTTTCTCCCGGGGGAACTGAGAAAGCGACTTTTCCATGCGCAACGAATTCCGTACCCTGCGGCTCAAGCAACTTGATCGGACACTGAAGCCATTCCGCGCGGCCGCAAAAAACCCGCGCCCACAGAAGGGATGGCTTCGCGCGATCCGCGAAGCGGCAGGAATCTCTGCCAGTGAGGTTGCCCGTGTTCTTAAGACCAGCCGCGGGCTCCCCGTGCAACTCGAAAAGGCCGAGGCCGAAGATCGCATCACGCTCAAGAGCTTGCGAGCCGCAGCGAACGCGCTCGGTTGCGACTTGGTTTACGCGCTAGTTCCTAAGGGGGAGACTCTTCGCGAACTGGTCGAAGAACGCGCCCGCGCCCAAGCCAAAAGACAAGTCCTGAGCGTCGAGCACTCGATGGCCCTGGAAGATCAAGCGGTCGGACGAGTTGATGAAGCGGTAGAAGCCGAGACCAAGCGGCGGCTTCGAAAGCGCGGGATCGAATGAGTCTCTTTCCGGAGGGTGAGGGCAACCCACCGCTGTCGGCGGAGGAGCAGGCAGAACTCATTCCCAATCTTGCGACCAAAGAGGAGCTTAACGAGTGGGAACGACAGAACATTCTCGAAGCGTACGCGTGGGCCCTCGATCCCGGTAGCCTTCGCCGGCGCGATCCGTTGGTCGAGTCGTATATCAGAGACCTCCATTTGCGAATGTTTGACCAGACCTGGAAGTGGGCGGGCGTCTATCGAACCACCGAGAAGAACATTGGCGTGCCACACCACGAAATCCGCCAGGGGATAGGCACGCTCATTGGGGATGCGCGCTATTGGCTGGAACATGGAACCTATCCCGCCGACGAACTTGCGGTTCGCGTCCATCATCGGCTGGTTTTGATTCATCCTTTTGCGAACGGCAATGGGCGCCACGCGCGCCTGATCGCGGATGTGCTTGCCCAAAGGCAAGAACGGCCTGTCTTCAGTTGGGGCGGTGAGAATTTGGCGAGCGCCAGCGACTTTCGCCGGCGCTATATCGCCGCCCTGCAGGCGGCCGATGCGCATGACATCGCACCTCTTCTCGCGTTCGCGCGCTCTTGAGAGGTATGCTGCAGAACACGTTCCAACGTTGTTTTGTTCCCGAAGCCTGCCGACGGATTCTGGGTTGAATCGAGGGACGGTTCAGGGGCCCACTCTTCGCTCGGGCGCTCAAGTCATTTCGCGCAGGGAGGAAGGCCAGCCGCCTTGAGTGCGTCGCGATGCTCCTCCCAATGCAGTTCTTGATCGACATAAGGCCGAATTAGGTGCTGTTCGTCGCGACGACGGTAGAGCAACCCTCGCGGACCGGACTTTTCCCAAAGCCTTTTCATCGTCCCAAGACGGACATAAATGGCAAAGAAGTCGCGCTGCCTTACGTCCTCGCGCACGCGTCGGATCTCCCATCTTCGGTCGAGTTCCTTCGCTTTACTCCATTCGGGATCGCGGCCGAGCAAGACTCCCCGGTTGAATACAACAGATAAGAGGGCTACTTGCACCTCGGTAGGCAACCTTTCGACGCCAGGAAATAGTCGCAACGTCATTGGGTAGTAGGAGTCCTCCAGAGAACTCCGAAAAACCGAAAGTGAGATGCTGCGAGGCACATCGATCAGCTCCAGTTGAGGAACCAGCAGCGCGGCGGCGCGGCCTCTCTTCTGTATCGCCTCTTCGAGCTGGCGCAGGGTAGCGCGGTCAAGACCTGCCCAGGCACGGAAAAGCGCGGATTTGCTGTGCTGGCCTAAGTCCCATCCCACCCCGATGGTTATCCCGGACTCACCCCCTGGCCAGTACGGGTGCGCGGGCAGATCTTCCGCTGCGACGAGGAAATCCGCGGAACGTTGCAACACGGCCTCACGACTTCCGGCAGCAAAACTGAGTGCCCTGGTTGGCCAGCAGGTAGCAGGAGGTTCGGCAGGGACCGATTGGGCAAGGGACCGTGAAGTTCCCGGCGCTTGCGGAGAAGTCAGATGCAGGCATCCGATTGCAGCCAGGGAAAACCACATCCTCCGGAGGCGGGGCTTACCTCGACTCATCGCGACGCTCGACTCAACTCGGCCAGCCTTCTAGCGGTTCAACGGCAGCCCTCGTGTTACCGAGCGAAGACGCCAAGCCAATGTGGGGCCATCGAGGCAAGTCCGCTACCGTGACCAGTCTGTGTTCTTCGTCCCAAGGCCAACCTAATCCAGTTACCTCTCGCCTTCCTAAGTCTAAGGAGAAAACCCATGTTTCAAGAATTGATGCCACTGCTCGCGCAACGAATATTGCTGGTCACCTTATCGCGTGTGAGCGACGAGCGGATTTCTGTCAATGTTATCCCAAAACCACTAAAGTCCGATCACGGTGATGATCGACACGGGCTGGCCACTCCGTTGAGTGTTACTGGGACTCCCAAAGAACTTGACGAGCAACTGCCGCGACAATTGGTGGAGTTCGTGGAAACCCACCTCGATCTGTCCTCAACTTTGAACAGTGCGAAAGAGCAGATGGAGGCTGCCGCCAAAGCAGCCAGGGAAGCAACCAAGAAACCCACGAACTCGAAATTTCACACCGCATCCAGCAAGAGTGCCCCTCCAATCCCGTCGAAAGTGCAAACAGAGGCCGACACGAAAGAAAACTCAGGTGATTCACAATCCAGTCCCGCGCCAGCACAGGTAATTGTCGGCGCGCAGGGGGGATCCCTCAGCGGGAGTACCGGAAGCCTCTTTGACGTTGAGCCGAAGAACGACAACTGAAGGGTGTCAACCGCCCCGCCGCGTCCAACCCAATAAACATCATCCTCGAAAGGAGTCCTCATGGAATTGCATCGCTTGGAGCGAGAGTTCGTCTACAACGGAATCAAACTGCCTGACACTACCCCAACAATGACGCCTGAACAGGTCAGAGAGACGTACACGCACTTGTATCCAGAAATCGCCACGGCTGCAATTGAGGGGCCTGAAACGGTTGCCGGCAAACTGGTTTACAAGTTTGTTCGGGCGATCGGAGCCAAAGGTTGATCGAGGGTGTTCCATGAATCGCAGGAAGCTTGCTGCCGCATCCTCCCGAACCTCCGATAAGAACGCCAAACGAGTCCTGCAAGCGTTGGAAGACGCCACCCGGGGCCGTACCAATGCGAACGATCCCATGGTGGAGCAATTGAAACAATGTCCAGAAGCATTCAAAGTCGGAGAAATTCTCGGCAAGGCGTTCGACTCGGTCAAATACGCTCAAGACGAAGCCGAACTCGGAGACCGATATTTACCGCCCGCCGGCGTGGTCATTCCACCACTCGTGTGATTGGCCTGCCGCTCGACGTTACGTTCCCGAAGCTCAAAAGAATTCGATGGCGATACTGCACGAGATGGGATGAGGGCCCGGCTGCGGTTTTGGGAATGAGCCTGCTGCGGTTGGGAATTTGCCAGCCCAATGACTGGTCGGGTAGCGCGGTGGACTTCGTGGAACGTGGGTTCCGGAGGTTTTGCTCCCAGAATCACGTTGCGGCTGCCAAGAAAGTTTGGGTTGGCGACCTGCGAATTACGGATAGCCTTTTCGAGTTGTCGGAGCAAGAGCGAAATCAGGTTGAAGCCGGACGAGAAGGGATCACCGACCACTTGTATCTGGTCGGCGACTACGAGGCTGCCGCTTCCATTCCGATTGGCGCGACGCTCGCACACCTCGAAGCCGAACACGCTCTTCTGCCGGCCGCTTTTTACCAGGTCTTTGTCACGAACCTCTACAAATGGATGCGCGTGTATGACTACGTCGATGCCCAGGAACACGCCGCGATGTGGATGGAGGATCTGAGCGACGAGGAGTTGGAAGCATCGATCTATCGAAAAGTGGATCTGGAGATTCCAGCCTGTATCAAAAACCACTGTAAGCCGGTCAAGTACAAGAGAGCCAGAATCCTGCTGCGGGAGATCCGGCCGCATACAAGCGTGGCTCGTGAACTAATCCGGCACCTGCTTGAGATGGACGCCCATGGCCAATTGCATGAGCACGCGTGGCCCGGTCAGATCAGCGAGAAGGACGTACCCGGCATTGAAACATGGCTCTCGGATGCTGAGTATTCCCGGCCGGGATGTCTGATCACGTGGTATGAGAACGATGTGATCAACGCCTGCTTCGATGAAGAGGCGCAGCACATGGGCGAGAACGGTCCTTGCCAGCCGAATGTTGCGCTCCCGATTCGTCTGGGCAAGTCGGCGAAAGAGCTAGATGAAGAAGTGCGACGCATCTTCGATCACGCCAGCGCGATGCTTCGGTCATTAGCCTCCGCTGCCAAGATCGTCGAACTCATCAGGGACCTCTACGATGAATATCTCCGTGAACATCGGCTCAAGTCAGGACTTCCGGCTGAGCCGGGCCCTGCTGGTGTACGGGAAGAGCAGCTATGAAGGCTACCCGTATCGCCATCCCTTTGTGACCCTCCATGACGTGATCCATGACGGCGACGCTGCCCGACTGGCGGAAGGCCAGTTGATGACGCCGCAGATGCTGTTCGACTTGATGGCCGGTCTGGGTAGATCAGTCCCAGCCGAGATCTTGCCATCGCGGGTGCTGGTGCGCACGGCAGAGATGATCGTGTGGTGGGCGGCAGCTTGCGAGCGGACGATATTTTTCAGTGACAGTGGCGCCGATCCTTTGTTGAAAAACATGAATGGCAGGCTCTATCCCCACCCGCACTTGCTGTTCAAGGCGTGCGGATCTCATTTGTGGATTCGCGCTCTGGCCCAAGACGAACGGCCCACGGCGGAAACCAAGCTGTGCATGGCGCCCTACTGGAATTGCTACGACAACGGAGTGTGTTGCACGGGGAGCATGAAGATTCCGCAGGAGAAATCGATCGCAGCCATTGACTCATGGGAGGAGTCGTTCTTTCAAAGCGAATTCACGCACGCCTCCGGGGTTCGCAAACACGTCCGGTTTCGCGGCGGCTTCCTGGCGATGTGGCAATCCCTCGCGGGACAAAAAGCGTTTC
>Ga0070764_10001524_pt1 | contig 10143 bp, 8 predicted proteins | sample HubBroMetageWRM4_FD_67287 | JGI IMG/M metagenome (GOLD analysis project Ga0070764, IMG submission 67287) | Warmed soil microbial communities from the Hubbard Brook experimental Forest, New Hampshire - Hubbard Brook CCASE Soil Metagenome WRM 4 | ecosystem: Environmental > Terrestrial > Soil >... | reverse complement strand
GCATCGAGCTCGGAACCGCGGTGGTACCCACCTACCCGCGGCACCCGGCCGTGCTGGCCCAGCAGGCGATGACCGCGGCGCTGGCCCTCGGGCCCGGCCGGCTGACGCTCGGCATCGGGCTGTCGCATCAGATCGTCATCGAGAGCATGTACGGCTACAGCTTCGACAAGCCGGCCCGGCACATGCGCGAGTACCTGTCGGTGCTGCTGCCGCTGCTTGACGGCACCGCCGTCAGCGTTGACGGTGCCACGCTCAGTGCCCACATCGGGCTGACCACGCCACGTCCCGAGCGCGTGCCCGCGCTGCTGGCGGCCCTGGCGCCGCAGATGCTGAAGCTGGCGGGCGAGCTGGCCGACGGCACCGTGCTGTGGATGACCGGACCGGCCACGGTCCGCGACCACGTGGTCCCGGCGATCACGGCCGCCGCTGCCGCCGCGGGCAAGGACACCCCCAGGGTGGTCTGCATCCTGCCGGTCTGCGTGACCAGCGACGAGGCTGCCGCACGGGCCAGGGCCGCGGAGGAATTCGCCATCTACGGCCAGCTGCCCTCCTACCGCGCCATGCTCGACCGGGAAGGAGCGGGCGGGCCGGCCGATGTCGCCGTGGTCGGTGACGAAGACGAGGTCACAGCGCAGATCATGACGCTCGCCGATGCCGGGGCAACCGATTTCGTGGCCCTCCAGTTCACCGGCGGCGAGGACTACCAGCGGACCCGCAGCCTGCTGAAGAAGATCATCGCCGAGAGCTAGCCCGCCCGCCGCTGCGCCGCCAGGTCAGCGAGCAGGCCGGAGATCGCCCTGTCCTCGGTGACGCCGCGGCCGGCCCGCTGCATCATCTCGGCCAGCCGCGGATCCCAGCCGCTTGGCTCGGTCCGCCCCGTGAGCGGATCGCCGCCTGCGCTCAGCGCGGCCTGATAGTCGCCGGCCGCCATCTGCCACGGACGCGCCTGCAGGCGCCGGATCGCGGTCGCCGTGCTCCGCAGCCCGGCCCAGCTGAAGTCCGCGTGCCAGTGCACGGCCGATCCGCTGCTCGCCGCCGCCTGCACCAGCCGGCTGCAGGCCACTGATGGCTCGCCCTCCGTGCACACCAGCGCCGGGCTGTCAGGACCGAGCTCGTCGGCCGCCGCCCGCACCAGCGCGGAGCTCGAGCAGACGAAGATGTCGAGCGCCCACGGCAGGACGGGACTCCTGGTGAGCTGCCGTAGCGTCAGCCGGAAAGGCTGCCCGGCGTCGGCCGCCTCGGTCAGCCAGCGTCCGGTCGGATCGCCGCCGGAGCGGACGTTCAGCACGAGCACCTGGCTGGCCAGGTCATCGCCGACCATCCCGGCCGCGCTCCACAGTGCCAGCGTCGCCTCGGGACTGGCCGGAGCCTGCACGCCCTCCCGGAGCGCAAGCGCCCGCAGCACCAGCGTCGCCACCGGCCCGTCCGACAGGGCGCGCTCATCGCCGGTCACGGCGGCCGAGAGCGCGGACAGCACCGCGCTGGCCTGGTCAGCGCCGCTCGGCAGCTGCTCAAGTACCGCCATGGCCTGGCGCAGGATGTCACCGCGTCCCTGACGGATCAGCCTGGTCACCGTGCCATCGCGCCTGATGGCCTCCAGCCACTCCCGGTACCAGGCCAGGTCCCCGAGCCTGCTGGCGCGCAACGGCCCGAGCGCGTCACCCCAGCGGGCCAGGTCAGCGGCTCGCTCGGCGGCCAGGTCGCGGACCGGGCCGCCCAGCGACTCGACCGCAGTGCGCAGGTCGGGCGCGGCCGCGGCACGGTACAACTCGGCGGCGACGCCCGGCAGGGAGACACTGAGCGACGAGGCCCGGCCAGGGCTGCGGCCCATGAGCCTGGCCACGGCCCGCCGCTGCGCGGGCGTAGCGCCGACCAGCGTGACCGTGCCGTCCAGGCGCTCGCCGCGCTCGAGCTTCGCCCGGATCCGCGCCACCAGCCAGGCGAGCTCCGGCGCTCCCAGCATTCGCTGCAGTTTGGCCGGATCTACCGTTACCTGACCCGCTGATGCCGAGATGCCCACCGCGGCATGGTAGCCATCGCAGGGCAGCGCGCGAAAGCCCCTGCCTGCGCCTCACGCATCACGATGCAGGTACAGATCGCGCAGCAGTGCGATCTCCGCGCCGTGGTGAATAACCTCCCGGTGGATGTGCAGCACCAGCGCGGCCATCGAGAGGTCCGCGTACGGCCCCTCGGCCGGCCCGCACGGCTGCGCCAGCTCGTCCGGCCCCAGCGACCGCACGCCCGCCACCCAGCCTGCGTAGCCGGCGTCCAGCTGGGTCAGTGCGCCATCCGCCGTCCCGCTGTACACGTAGGTCGAGTAGTCAGCCGGCGGCCCGCCGAAATGCGACGCATTGCGCATGCCGAAGACGCCGACGTTAATGTGCGCCAGCCGCCAGGCGATCGTGGTGACCGGCTCCACCTTTACCGGCGGCATGGCGTAATCCATGGTGAAGTCGCCACCGCCGACGGAGATCGGCGCCGTGCTCTCGCCCCGCCTGCGGATGCTCCAGCAATCAGGCACCGGCTCCCAGAAATACTCGTGGTCTGACAGTCCGTCCAGCCGCGGCCGGAGCTGATTGTCCCAGTGCCAGTCCAGCTGGCCCATAAGCTCCGCATTCCAGTCCAGGTCCATAGACGGCAGGCTAGACCGGGGTGCCGACAGTAGGTCTCAGCCCAGGCCGCAGGCCCTGCTGATGTCGTCCTGGCTGGCCAGCTTTACCCGGGCACCGCGGCCCAGGGTCACGCCGAGCTCCTTCTCCGCGGTCTCGATGCCGAGCCAGTCGTCATAGCTGACATGCCGGATGCCGCGCTCGGCGAGGACACCGCGCAGCGGCGATTCGCCCTGCGGCGAACCCTCCGGCATCTTCAGCAGCCCCGCGCGCGGCAGCTGGACGTCCCCTGGTCCCGGCCCGCCGGCCAGGTCGGCAAGCAGCGACCGGACGGTCTCGGCCGCGTCCGACTTGTTGGTGCCGATCACGCCCGTCGGTCCCCGCTTCAGCCAGCCGGCCACGTACTCGCCCGGCAGCGGCAGGCCATCCCGGCCCAGCACCCGGCCCGCCTCGTTCGGCACCACGAAGTTGCGCTCGTCGAAAGGCACGCCGGCTAGCGGCACGCTCTGATAGCCGACGGACCGCAGCACCATCTGCACCGGCAGCGTCTCGAACTGGCCGGTCCCCTGGAGCTTGCCCGCCTCGTCCAGCCGGGTCCGCTCGACGGTCAGCCCGGATACCGCGTCCACGCCCTGAATCTCGACCGGGCGCAGCCAGAAGCGCATGGTCAGCCGCCGGCCGGTACCAGCCGGCGAACGCTCCGCCCACTCCCTGATCACCGTGTAATTGCCGCGCACGTGCCGGTCCGTCTGCGCGAGCTCGGCGCTCTCGCCGGTCGCGTCGAACGCGGCCAGGTCGGCCTCGCCGTCGCCGACGACGACATCGACGCCCGCGAGCTCGCCGAGCTCGCGCAGCTCCTTGGTAGTGAATTTCGCCTGCGCCGGGCCGCGGCGGCCGATCATGTGCACCTCGCGGACCTTGCTGGCCATGAGCGCGTCCAGCACTGGCTGGGATACGTCGGTCTCGCGCAGTTCCTCCGGGTTGCGGATCAGGATCCGCGCTACGTCCACGGCGACGTTGCCGACGCCGATGACCGCTATCGACTCGGCATCGAGAGTGAAGGCACCGGGATCGACGTCGGGATGACCGCAGTACCAGTTAACGAAGTCGGTGGCCGCGACGCTGCCAGGCAGGTCCTCGCCGGGTATGCCGAGGCGCCGGTCCCGCATCGCGCCGGTCGCATAGACGACAGCGTCGTAGCTGGCCAGCAGGTCCTCGCGGGTGACGTCATCGCCCAGATGTACATTGCCGACGAAGTGGACACCGTCATGCTCGAGCACTCCGCGCAGGTACTCGGCGATCGACTTGATCGACTTATGGTCGGGCGCCACGCCGTAGCGAACCAGCCCATAAGGGGTGGGCAGCCGGTCCAGCACATCGACCCTGATGGCGCGGGGCGGGTCAAGTGCAGCCGCCTGCTTGATCAGCGCCTCGGCCGTGTACAGGCCGGCCGGACCCGAGCCGACAACTGCGACATGAAGAGTGTCCATGGAGCGATTCTGCCGTGTTACTGCTGGTGCTGCGGCCGGGGTCGCGACATCAGGCCGCCGGCCTGCCCTGGCGCGTGGTCGGGCGGGCCGGAGCCGGCTCCCGGCCGATGTGCGTACCTTTACCTGCACTTGGATTGCCGCACGCTTTCCTTTAGCGCAAAGCCGGGTATCACTTCCGCCTCATGAAGCGGGGGCTTAGTGAATCGCGGGCGCATTCTGCGTCCGCATGCGCCAGCCGCACTGACCTGGCGAGGAACTCAGCGTGAAATCTCTCGACTCCCGGTCGCGCGGCGCTGCCGTGCGTATTGCCGGTGCCATCGCGGGCCTGTCCGTTCTCTGCGGCCTCCTGGTCGGGGCCATTGCCCTGCCGCTGGTAGGCGGAGCGGGGATGGCCGCCAGAGAGGCCGCGGATACGTTCAACAACCTGCAGGTGCCGGGGTTGTCAGAACTGCCGTCCCGGTCGGAGATTCTCGATTCGAATGGCAAGCTGATTACTTACTATTATCCGAATCACATTTACCGCGTGCCCGTGCGCTACAACCAGATCTCACCCGACATGCGCGACGCCATCGTGGCCATCGAGGACTCGCGTTTTTATCAGCATGGCGCCCTGGATATTCGCGGATCGATGCGCGCACTTGTCACCGACTTCATGGGCGGCCAGGTCCAGGGCGGCTCGACGCTGGCGCAGCAGTACGTCAAGAACGCGCTGGTGCTGACCGCGTCCAGCCCGGCCCAGCAGCGCAACGCCACCGCCGAGGACGCCGCGCGCAAGATCCGCGAGCTGCGGATCGCCGTGAACGTCGAGCACTCGCTGACCCTGAACCAGCTGCTGGCTGCCTACCTGAACGTCGCCTACTTCGAGAACGAGGCCTACGGCATCCAGGTCGCCGCGCAGCGCTACTTCGGTACCACGGCGGCGCGGCTGACCCTGACCGAGTCCGCGCTGCTGGCCGGCATGGTGCAGAATCCGGCCCGCTTCGACCCGCTCACCGAGCCGGCCACGGCGCTCGCCAGGCGCAACGTGGTCCTGGCCAGGATGGCCCAGCTGCACTACATCACGCAGACCACAGCCAGGGCGGCGGAGCAGACCCGGCTGAAGCTGCGCTATTCCGTCGCATCCCTGCAGGAGGGCTGTGACAGCAATACTGCCAGGCACTCCGCCTGGTTCTGCGACTACGTGCTCGCCGAGCTGCGCACCAACCCGGCGTACCGCCAGGCCTACGAGCAGCTCAACACCACCGGCGGCCTGAAGATCTACACGACGATGAGCGAGCAGGACCAGCGGGCCGCGCAGGATGCGGTGAGCTACATGCTGCCGGCCCCGCCGTCAGGCTGGAATCCGGGCCAGAACGCGGCCGCCGAGGTGCTCATCCAGCCTGGCACCGGGCGGGTCCGCGCGATCGCCGTCGACCGCCCGTACGGCACGAGCAAGCGGCAGGACAGCATCGACTACGCCGTGGACACCGCGCAGAACGGCGGCGCCGGCGTGCAGACCGGGTCATCGTCCAAGCTCTTCACGCTGATCACCGCGCTGAAGGAAGGCGTTCCCTTCGGGTTCAAGCTGTCGGTGTCATCGCCCACCGTGGTCGGCGGCTACTACAACTGCAAGGACCAGCCGGCCGGCTCGTTCCCCGTCGCCAATGCCGAGGGCGCGGGCCATGGCACGTATTCGCTGTATACCGGCACGACTCAGTCGATCAACGTGTTCTATGCGCACCTGGAGCAGCAGGTCGGCCTGTGCAACGTGGTGAAGACCGCCGCCAGCATGGGCGTGCACAGGGCCGACGGCGTTTCCCTGCTGAAGGGCGTCGGCAAGCCTGGCTCGGCCAGCTATCAGCTGCCGGCCGATGACCTGCCGTCGTTCACGCTCGGCGCGGTCAACGTCTCGCCGATGAGCATGGCCGACGCGTACGCGACGGTCGCCGCCAACGGCATCTACTGCAAGCCCGTGGCCATCAGGGAAATCACCAACCCGGCCGGTACCCGGCTGCCCGTGATGGGGTCAGGCTGCCACCGGGTCATGTCGGCCGGCGTGGCCGAGGCCGCGACCTACATCCTGCAGGGCGTGATCTCCAGCGGCACGGCGGTCGGCGACGGCATCGGCGTCCCGGCGGCCGGCAAGACCGGCACGGCCAACAACTTCGACTTCGCGGCCTTCGGCGGCTACACCCCGCGGCTGGCGGGCTATGTGTCCATGTTCAATCCGGCCGGGCCGGTCGATCATCCGATGACCGGCTACGCGTCCTGCTTCCGCTCGTCCGGCGGCGGGCAGGAATGCCCGGGCTCGGTGTTCGGCGCCGACGCGGGCCAGATCTGGCAGATGAGCTTCGACCACGCGAACGTCGGCGACGCATCGTTCCGCTACCCGTCCGGCGGCGACTATTTCAGTAAGGGAACGGGGCAGAACGTGGGCAAGCCGAAGAAGCCAGCCTGACCGGCCTGGTGGCCGGCCTCAGGCCTGCTGGTGGTCGGCCAGGCTGGGTGCCCGCCTCGCGACCAGCTCGGTGATCACCCTGGCGATGTGCTGAGGGGCCAGGCCGGCGTCCTCCAGCAGGTCGGTCCGCTCACCGTGCTCAAGGAACTCCTGCGGCAGGCCGAACGTCCGGATCGGGGTATCCACGTCCTCGTCGCGCAGCAGCCTCGCTACCGCGTCGCCGAAACCGCCGACCCGGCCGTTGTCCTCGACCGTGACCACCAGTCCGTGCTGCCTGGCCGCATCCGGCAGGGCCGGGTCAAGCGGCTTGACCCAGCGCGGGTCGACCACCGTCACGCCGATGCCCTGATCGGCCAGCCGCTCCGCCGCGGTAACGCAGACGCCCGCCATCGAGCCGGCTCCGATCAGCAGGACGTCGCGCGCCGAGCCGTCGGCGGGCAGCCGGAGCACGTCCATCCCGCCGAGCTTGCCCACGGCCGGAATGTCGGGTCCGGCCAGCCGGCCGGGGAAGCGCAGGGCCGTCGGGCCATCATCCACGCTGACCGCCTCGCGCAGCAGCTCGGCGATCCGGCTGCCGTCCCTGGGCACCGCGACCCGCAGGCCCGGGACCAGCTGCAGGATCGAGCCGTCCCACATGCCGTGGTGGCTGGCCCCGTCCGGGCCGGTCACCCCGGCCCGGTCCAGCACGAACGTGACCGGCAGGCGGTGCAGGGCCACGTCCATGAGTACCTGGTCAAACGCCCGGTTCAGGAAGGTGGCGTAGATCGCGACCACCGGGTGCATGCCGCCCATAGCCAGGCCCGCCGCGCTGGTCACGGCGTGCTGCTCGGCGATGCCCACATCGAACACCCGGTCAGGGAATGCGCTGGCGAACTGGGCCAGGCCCGTCGGATGCAGCATCGCGGCGGTGATCGCGACCACATCCGGACGGCTGGCGCCGATAGCCGCGAGTTCCGCGCCGAAGACCTGCGTCCACGGCCGAGGGCGCGGCGCGGCGGCGGCGGGCTTGCCCGCGGCCGGACTGACCTGATGCAGGCAGTCCTCGTCGTTCTCCTCCGCCAGCGGGTAACCGAAGCCCTTCCTGGTGATCACGTGGACGAGCACCGCCCCGCCGAATTCGCGGGCGCGCTTAAGCGCGTGCTCGACCGCCTGCTCGTCGTGGCCATCGACCGGCCCGAGGTACTTCAGCCCGAGATCCTCGAACAGCACCTGCGGCTGCAGGACGTCCTTGAGTCCCTTCTTGATCCCGTGCAGGGTCTCAAATAGCGGCGGGCCGACCAGCGGCGTGTGCGACAGCGAGGTCTTGATGTAGTCAAGGACCTGCTCGTAGCGCTGCGACACGCGGACGGAGGCGAGATGCTCAGCCAGGCCGCCGATGGTCGGCTGATAGGAGCGGCCGTTGTCGTTCACCACGATCACGAGCCTGCGATCGCGCGCCGCCGCGATGTTGTTCAGCGCCTCCCAGGCCATCCCGCCGGTCAGCGCGCCGTCCCCGATGATCGCCACCACGCTGCGGTCGGACTCGCCGCGCAGCTGGTAGGCCTTGGCCAGGCCGTCGGCGTAGGACAGGCTCGTGGACGCATGCGAGTTCTCGATGACGTCGTGCTCGGACTCGCCGCGGTTCGGGTAGCCGGATACGCCGCCACGCTGGCGCAGCTCGCCGAAGCCCTGATGCCGGCCCGTGAGCAGCTTGTGCACGTAGGACTGGTGACCGGTGTCGAACACGATCCGGTCGACCGGCGAGTCAAAGACCCGGTGCAGGGCGATGGTGAGCTCGACCACACCGAGATTGGGACCCAGGTGACCGCCATTGGCGGTCACGATCCTGATCAGGTAGTCCCGGATCTCCGCGGCTAGCTGGGGCAGTTCCTCGGCGCCGAGGGCCTTGAGATCACGCGGACTCCGGATGCTCTCCAACAAGCTCACCTGGTCTGCTCCTCCTGCTCGGCGGGCGACCCCGCCGCTGACCCGCGCCGGCGGGCGCAACCCGGCACCTGACGGAGCCGGATCAATGGAGTCTAATTCGGCCCTGGCCGGGGCACGCACCGCAGCACGCAACTGGCGATTCCGCGCCGGCCCGGCCGACCGGGACTGGCCCGCGCGCCGGGCTAGCTCCAGCCTCAATCAGGCTAATAGGCTGGTTTCCATCGTATGCCTCTGTTTATCGCACGCGTGGTCGGCCGGCCTTCATGGCCGCGTGCAGCCGTCCGACCCGTCTAAGGTTGTGACCCATGACTGGTGAAGTGTCCCCGGCCAGCGGCTCCGGGGAGCTGAGGGCGTCGCACGCCGACCGCGACCAGGTCGTCGAGGTACTGCGCGTCGCCGCTGGTGACGGCAGGCTCACTGCCGACGAGCTTGACCAGCGGCTGGAGGCCGCGCTGACGGCCAGGACGCTCGGCGAGCTGGCGGTGCTCACCACGGACCTGCCGGCCGCGCCCTCGCGTGCGGTGCCTGCGGCCGCTGCGGAGGCCAAGGACCTGGTGCGCATTGACTGCGTCGCCAGCAACACCGTGCGCAACGGCCCGTGGATTGTCCCGCGCCGGATGGAGGTCCGGGTCAATAGCGGGTCGGTGCGGCTGGATTTCACCCAGGCGACGATCAGCGAGCCGCTGCTCCGGCTGGCCGTCGATGTCCAGGCCGGTCACCTGATCCTGCTGACCGGTCCGGGAATCGTGGTGGACGCCGACGATGTGGCGGTCGAGGCCGGCCACGTCCGGGTCCGGCCGCCCGGCGGCCCGGCCGCGCCCGTAGTGCTGCGGATCGAGGTGACCGGCACCGTCAAGGCCGGGAGCCTGAAGGCCCGAGCGCACCGGCGGACGTTCCTGCAGTGGCTGCTGCGCCAGCCGCTGCCCGAGTCCGCGCAGCAGGCCCTCCCCGGCTGATCCGGCGGCCTGGTCAGCTACCAGTCAATCCGACCGGCACGGTCTTGTCCCGGCCCGCCAGCCAGCCGGTGATCAGCTGCAGGACCGCCACCGCGAGCAGGACCGTGACCGGCGCTGTCCAGCTGCCAGTCGCGGTATGCAGGAAACCGATAAGCAGCGGGCCCGTGCTCGCGAGCAGGTAGCCGATCCCCTGCGCGAACGCGGACAGCGACGCGGCCGTGGCCGGATCCGGGGCTCTGGCCATCGTGTAGTACACGCCAAGCCCCAGGCTGGCGCCCTGACCGAGCCCGAGGAGGAACACGAACACCGGGGCGACCCCGGACGGGGCAAAGCCCGAGCCGGCCAGCCCGGCCGCGGTCACGGCCATGGAGACGGCGGCCAGCACGCGCTGGTCACGGAACCGCTGCGCCAGCACGGGCACAGCCAGCGCGGTGACCGCATTGCCGACGTTCATCAGGGCCAGCAGCGTGCCCGCATAAGCCGCGCTGGCGCCGCGGTCGCGGAACATGGTCGGGAACCACGACAGGGCCGCGTAGTAGGACAGGCTCTGCAGGCCCATGAACAAGGTGACCTGCCAGGCCAGCGCGCTGCGGCCCATCGCGAGCGCGCCACGGCGGCGACCAGCCCCTGGAGCTGCCGCTGCGGCGCCTGGTCCTGCTGGCGCTGCTCCTGCAGGCAGCGTCCGATACCGCAGCTGCGGGATCCAGACCAGCGCAGCCACCAGA
>Ga0070764_10001523_pt1 | contig 10143 bp, 10 predicted proteins | sample HubBroMetageWRM4_FD_67287 | JGI IMG/M metagenome (GOLD analysis project Ga0070764, IMG submission 67287) | Warmed soil microbial communities from the Hubbard Brook experimental Forest, New Hampshire - Hubbard Brook CCASE Soil Metagenome WRM 4 | ecosystem: Environmental > Terrestrial > Soil >... | reverse complement strand
CGGGCGCGTTCCGTCTCCAATTGCTCTGCGATCCTGTGCTGCTCCCGCTCGCTGGCTCGGAGGGCTTCTTCCGCTTGTTTGTTTTCGGTGATATCCCGCAGAACGCAGGCAACGCGATCGACTCCAGTTGGACTGTCGATCGGCAAGTAGGTGCAGGCGAGGTCCCGGACACCCAGTCCGGGGTACTCAGACTGGCTTTCATAGCTGACGATGTGGCCGGCAAAGCTCTCATCTAGCTTGCCCTTGACGGTCATTTCATAGAGCTCGGGTTGCACCATCTCGGTCACATGACGCCCGATCAGCTGCTCTCTACTCATTCCCCGATAGCGCAGCGCTGCCCGGTTAGCGAGCAGGTAGCGGCGGTCGCGATTGACCACCACAATCATTTCTTCCAGATTCTCCACCACTCTTTCGAACTCTCGCAGCCTCTCCTCCGCCCGCTTCCGCTCAGTGATGTCGCGCATTACGCAAGCGACACGATCGATTCCAGTCGCACCTTCTATTGGCAGATAAGTGACTGCTAGATCCCTCTCTCCCATCTGCGGAAATTTATGCCTAACCTCAAAGCTGACGGCTTTCCCACGGAAGCACTCGTCTAGTCTTTCCTTAATCACCGTTTCATAAAACTCTGGACCCACTACCTCCGCCACGAGATGTCCTGCAACCTGCTCTTGCGTCCTGCCCCGATACCTCAAGCATGCAGGGTTCATCAACACGTACCGGCGCTCCCGGTCCACTACCGCGATCATCTCTTCCAGATTCTCCACCACGCGTTCAAACTCTCGCAGCTTCTCCTCCGCCCGCTTCCGTTCCGTGATGTCTCGCGATATGGACACGCTATATTCCCGGTCCAATCGCACCCGTCGCATATTCACTTCCACTGGAAACGTTGTTCCATCTTTTCGACGGTGCACGGTTTCCATGATCGCGAATCCCGAGTCCTGCCATTCCTGCCGCACTCTCGCGATTACACGTTCGTCGGCGTTAGGGTCGATGTCATAAACCGTCATCGATAGAAGCTCATCCCGGGTGTACCCCAGCTCCGTGCATGCCTTCTCATTCACATCGAGAAAACGCAGGGTTTCCGGATCGATCACCTTAATGGCGTCGTTCGATTGGTCCAGCAGAGTCCGGAACAGAGTCAGCTCTCGGAGGGTCCGCTCCTGGTCGTGCGTCGTCTTCAGTAAGTGTTCGTGGCTGGCGCGCAGCGCCTTCTCCGCCCGCATCCGTTCCGTTACGTCGTGGGCGATTCCCCGCACCACCGGCGTCCCCACTCCCTCAGTGCGCAGCGTGTTGTGATACTCCCAAACCCGCTGTTCTCCCGAGCGCGTGATCACCGCCAACAGACCGCGAGCCTCACCCTTAAGCGCGATCTCGCGCAGATAGACATCGAACTCGTCGTGGAATTGCGGATCGACAAAATCCCGCATCGGTTTCCGCAACATTTCTTCTACGCTGTAACCCAGCAGACGCGCTGGAACGGGATTGACCGACAGGAATCTGCCCTCAAGATCGTGGGCACACAGCAAGTCCTGGCTGTGCTCAACCAAATCGCGATACCAGTCTTCGTCTTGTTCCAGGTCCCGCCGGATCGGGTCCCACGTGACTGGCAATTCTTCCGGAAAGCGGCGCTTCTGTTCCCCAGGGTGCAATGCCATGGCTCACCCAAAAAGCGACCCGCGTGGAACGCATGATTACAACCGGCCAGATCTGTTCCAGCAGTCGCCCAATTTTTGTTACACCTAGAGGCCCCTCGAGAATGCCCTCTAAGTTTCGCCTGTTTGTGACTTATGCCTCTTTTTAACTTGTCCGAGTTACCCCGGTCTTTGAGGTCTTTAGCGGGAAAGTCTAACAGAGTATAGTTTCGGCTCGATTTTTGCAAAATACCACTTTAGTGCTCGGGCTACTTCGCCGGGTAGGACTGCTCATGACGCCTAAGTGCCAAATCTCTCGGCGGCGCGAGCTTTGGCCTTGGCGGCCTCCTCTTCTCGATTCTTCGGAGGCGCATTGGTGTCGAGTGCGTGGAGAAGGCGGGCCGAGATGCCGGCGATTTCGTCGATGGCAGCCAGGAACGCGGGTTCGTTGGCCTTCGACGGTTTATTAAAACCTGTGATTTTTCTCACGAATTGCAGCGAAGCGGCTCGAACCTCCTCGTCAGTGACTGGCGGATCGAAGTTGAAAAGGGTCTTGATGTTACGGCACATGATAACCTCCGCGCAGGCCCTCGATTATCGGAATTCCCCACGGCGCGCGAGAGAAGTTCCTTTGGGCTGGCACCAGCAAAGCACCTAAGATATTTTCTCATCTTTTCTCCTCAGCAAGACAAATTGTGATTGGTGCGGGCACATTTTGACGAGGCACCGGGAAGGAGGCGGCTTCTAATTCGTCGCATTTAGCATTTTTTTTGCGAACGTACCGTGGTACATTTGTACCATGGTCAATGAATCACAACTTCTGATCGACCGCGTGCAAACTGGCGTCCGTATGGAAAAGCGTCTCCTCAAGGTTCTCAAAGCTCTTGCCGAATATCACGATATGTCCCTCGGCGACCTGCTCGAAGGCATCGTGCTCCATGCCTTCGACGGTAAAGTTCCCTTCAGCTCCGAATCGCTCAAACGCATTCGCGATCTCAAGAAGTTCTACGCACTTGATCTCGACTCCAGCGCCAGTCACCGCCTGACTGAAAGGCGACGACTGGCAGCCAAAAGAACAGCTGTTTTAGGGACGCGAAAGTTGGGCAGGCAAAAATGACCGGCAACCAGCTGATCCGACAATTCGAGGACGGCGCCACTCCCGCGGAAACCTTCCACCACGCTGACCACGTCCGGCTGGCCTTTGAGTATCTCTGTCGATATTCAGCGCTCGAAGCGCTGCAACGATTCTCGAATGCATTGCAGAGGTTTGCCACCGCGAACGGCAAAGCGCAGCGTTACCACGAGACCATCACTTGGGCCTACCTTCTTCTGATCCGTGAGCGCATCGCCCGCGCCGGCGGCGCCCAGACGTGGGAAGAATTCGCTGAGCGCAACTCCGACCTGCTGATCTGGAAAGGCGGCGTGTTGGCGACGCTCTACCGTCAGGAGACGCTCGACTCCGACCTCGCCCGGCGCACCTTCGTCCTCCCAGATCGGAATCTCTAGTACTTTTCACAGCAAGCGCCCCATGCTTTTGAATTTCCTGAGACCTGGGACCTGACACCTTGATGCCAAAGCACTTCGGAGTTACTATTTCGAGTTCGCTCCTAGCGCGATTTTTTCGAGGGCTCATGCCGCAGAATTATGTTCCCATCTTCATCTTCCTCGCCGTAGTTGGAGTCCTGATCCCAGTCACGCTGCTAGTCACCAAAATCATCCGCACGCAGAGCCCCAACCGCGTCAAGCTGATGCCTTACGAGTGCGGCATCGATCCCTATGACGACGCGCGGGGACGCTATACCGTCCGCTATTACATCATCGCCATACTGTTTGTGATCTTTGACGTTGAGACGATCTTCTTGTTTCCGTGGGCGGTGAAGTTCAAGGCGCTCGGCCGCTTCGGACTGATCGAAATACTGGTGTTTCTCGTCATTCTGATCGTCGGCTACGTGTGGGTCTGGAAGAAGGGCGCGCTCGAATGGGTGTAGGCCCGACCATCCCCCAGACGGCCGCTTCCGAGGAAATATTCAGCGCCAGCCGCTGGACCCGGGGGAACCTATGGTTTCCGACACTCATCGTGGTCAGCCCGCTTCGCGTGAGCCGCGTGAAGAAGCGTCTCTTCGGCAGCAACGAAGAGAGCATTTCGATCTCCCAGGTAGCTTCGGTGAAGATTTCGACGGGAATGGTTTGGTCGGACATTGTGATTGAGTCCAGCGGAGGTACCGATCCAATTACGAGCCACGGCCATCGTAAAGCAGATGCGTTGCGCATCCGCGACTTGGTTGAAGGTTTTCAGGCGGCCCGGCGCTAGCCCTGGGCGCGGAGACGCGGGCATCCCCCGAGCCTCCCGGTTTTGCATTGACGGTGACTGCAATCAACTGTTAGAAGTGAAGGTTCCGAAATGCTTGCGCGGCTTTTATAGCGACAGACCCCAGCATGGCCGAGGAAGTCAAATCGCCCGCTCCACCGCCGCCGGAAGGCGAGAACAAGCCGACGGCGGAAAAGCCTGTTGCCGCGCCTCCTGCAGCTGCCGCTCCACCTGCAGCGCCTCCGAAGCCTGCTGCTCCCGCCAAACCCGCTGGTCCGGTTCCGTTGCCGTGGATCTCGCCGCTGGTGGAAAAGTACCGGAGCCAGTACGGCTCGGCTCTCGACGCGCAGACTTATCTCGGACAGAACTACCTCAGCGTTGACCGCTCGCTGATCCCCGACATCCTCCGGCTGCTGCGCGACGAAGAACAATTCGACTACTGCGTGGACATCACCGCGGTGCATTATCCCAAGCGCGAAAAACAATTCGACGTCGTTTGGATCCTCTATTCTTTCCCGCGCAACGAGCGCATGCGCGTTAAGACGCAAATCGCCGACGGCGCGTCCATCGCCTCCAGCGTCTCGATTTGGGCGACTGCCAACTGGCTCGAGCGCGAAGTTTACGATATGTTCGGCATCCAGTTCGACGGCCATCCCGACATGAAGCGCATTCTTCTACCCGACGGCTGGAAAGGCCACCCGCTGCGCAAGGACTACGGCATTCTGCAGCAAGATAAAGAATGGGTGCAGATCAACCTCGGAATCGAGAGCGGACAATGACGGTTTATAACGACGACACCGCCAACGACGTCTCGGTCCGCACGCCTTCGCGCCTCGATCCGGAAACTCCCGAGAAGCCGTACCTCGATTCGAACGAACTCATCATCAACATGGGGCCGCAGCATCCGGCGACGCACGGCGTATTGCGCGTCATCCTGAAGCTTGACGGCGAAAAAGTTCTCGGCACCGAATGCATCATCGGATATCTGCACCGCGGCGTGGAGAAAATCGCCGAGAACCGCACTTACACGATGTTCAATCCGTACGTCGATCGTATGGATTACGTCGCCGCCGTTTCGAATGGCCTCGGCTACTGCGAAGCGGTCGAGAAGTTGATGAACGTGGAAGCGCCGCCGCGCGCCAAATATATTCGCGTCATCCTGACCGAACTGAACCGCATCGCCAGCCACCAGCTTTGGCTGGGCACGCACGCGCTCGATATCGGAGCGATGACACCGTTGTTTTATACGTTCCGCGACCGGGAAGAAATCCTGAAGATTTTCGAAAAGTACTGCGGCGCTCGCCTGACTACTCACGCCTTTCGCATCGGTGGCTGCCAGTATGAAACGTACGCCGGCTTCGAAAAGGACGTAAAGAATTTCCTGACCTTCGTCGCACCGAAAATTGACGAATACGAAGAGCTGCTCACCACCAACCGCATCTGGTTGGAGAGAACAAAGAACGTTGGCGTGATTTCCGCTGCGGATGCTATCGCGCTCGGCGTGACCGGACCGGTGCTGCGCGCCAGCGGTGTGAAGTGGGATCTCCGCAAGGCCCAGCCCTACGCCGCTTATTCCGACTTTGAGTTCGATATTCCAATCGGCGAGAACGGCGACACCTACGACCGGTACCTGGTCCGCATGGCCGAAATGCGACAGTCGTTGCGCATCATCGAGCAGGCGGTGAACAAAATCCCCGAAGGCCCGATCATGGGCAAAGTCCCCAAGGTGATCAAGCCTCCGGTCGGCGAAATCTACCATTCGATCGAAGCGCCGAAAGGCGAACTCGGATACTTCATCGTCAGCGACGGCTCGACGCAGCCCTATCGCCTGCGCGTGCGCCCCCCATCGTTCGTCAATTTGCAGGCGCTCGACATCATGGTGCGCGGATTGCTGGTGGCCGACGTGATCGCCGTCATCGGCACGATTGACATTGTGCTCGGCGAGGTGGATCGCTGATGCCAAATTTTGTCATGTCGTATCTCGACCCCAGCGTGACGGGAACGCCCGGCGCCGCAGGAAGCCAGTTCTGGGCACTCATATACGTGTTCATCATTTTTACGGGAGTATCAGTAGCCGTGATGGCCATGAACTGGCTGGAGCGCAAGGCGCTGGCGCACTTCCAGATTCGCCTCGGCCCCATGCGGGTGGGCCCGCACGGATTGCTCCAGCCCATCGCCGACGCCATCAAACTGGCTCTCAAGGAAGACATCATCCCCGCCGAAGCCGACCAGTTTGTCTTCTGGGTCGCGCCGCTGATCGGACTGCTCGCCGCATTCGCCGTCTATGTGGTGATTCCGTTCGGCCCTTCGCAAGCAGTGAGCGACATGAACATCGGCATCCTGTTTATGCTCGGCGTTTCATCGCTTGGCGTCCTCGGCATTGTGGTCGCGGGGTGGGCTTCGAACTCGCACTATCCGCTGATCGGCGCGCTGCGATCGAGCGCGCAGATGGTGTCCTACGAAGTTGCCATGGGACTGGCCGTGGTCTCGGCGATCCTGATGACAAGTATGAACGCCAGCGGCACCGGAACGCTGAGCATGATCGGGATCGTACAGGCGCAACAGCAGCAGGGCATCTGGTTCATCTTTAAGTTTTTTCCGCTCGGCTTCATCGCCTTTGGGATTTTCGCCATCGCCATGGTCGCCGAGACTAACCGCGCGCCCTTCGATATGGCCGAAGCGGAATCGGAATTGACCGCCGGATATCACACTGAATACAGCGGGCTGCGCTGGTCGCTGTTCATGTTGGCCGAATATGCGGCTATGATTTCTGTGTCCGCGATCGCGATCACTCTCTGGCTCGGCGGATGGATGCGTCCGTTCCCTAACCTGCTGCACGCACCGGCCTGGGACTTCATCTTCTCGCTATTTCCCGGTCTCACGTTCCTCGGACTGGCCGCAATTGCCTTTATAGGCACGCTACGTATGCCGGCACATTCCTTCTTCAGGATTCAGCGTGCCGGGCTTGCTGCTTTCGCGGCGGTTCTAGGCTTCATCGCGCTGCTGCTGCTGGTGATTGCGGTTGCAGGCCGGTCGGCAGATGCAAGCCTCGCCGCCAGATTCAACCAGGGCATTGGTTACGTATATTGGTTTGTCCTCAAAGTCGCCGTCTTCATGTATCTGTTCATCTGGTATCGCGCGACGTGGCCGCGTTACCGTTTCGACCAGTTGATGAGGATCGGATGGAAAGTGATGCTGCCGATCGCGCTCGGAGTACTGATGTTGACCGCCATCGTGGGGGTGATGGTTTCATGAACCCCGCCATGAACCCCAGTTCGCTCCCGGTGGGGACTCCGTATTTCTTTTACGTACTCGCAGGGTTAGCAATCGCGGGAGGCGTGCTCGTTATCACGCGAAGGAACGCGGTACATTCCGCGCTGGCCCTGATCGTAACCCTGCTCGCGGTCTCTGGCCTTTACCTGATGTTGTATGCCCCGTTCGTAGCCGGCGTGCAGATCATCGTCTATGCCGGCGGAATCATGGTGCTGTTCCTGTTTGTCATCATGCTGGTGAACATCGATCGCGCGGCCAAAGACCGGCAGTTCAACCGCATGTGGCCGGTAGGATTGGCAGCGGCCTGCGTGTTGCTGGCGTTGTTCGTGTCGGCGATCGTGAAGGGCAAAACGCTGTTTCCGGATCGCATGATGTCGCTGCCCGAGTCCTCGAACACGCAGCAAATCGCCTCCATGCTCTACGGCGAGGCCGGCAAGATGGGTCAATATACGTTCGCCTTCGAAATCGCTTCGTTGTTGTTGCTGGTGGCGATTTTGGGAGCGGTGATTATGACGAGGAAGAAGATTTGAAGAGAGCAATCAGCATTCAGCATTCAGTCACGCAGGTTGATTGCTGAGGAACTGAATGCTGAGTGCTGAATGCTGATTGCTGACTCAGAACCATGGTGCCGATAACCACGTTCCACTATCTCGTCGTAGCCGCGGCACTCTTCGTGCTGGGAGTGATCGGTGTGCTCACGCGCCGCAACGTGGTGATTGTGTTGATGTCGATCGAACTGATTCTGAACGCAGTGAACCTGAACCTGGTGGCGTTCTCGCGCATGTGGGGAAACCTGAATGGGCAGGTGTTCGCAATCTTTATCGTAGTAGACGCCGCCGCCGAAGCCGCGGTAGGCCTCGGTATTTTGATCGCCTTCTTCCGTAATAAGGAGACGATCAATGTGGATGAGATTGATTTGTTGAAATGGTGAAGGAGCATTCAGCACTCGGCATTCAGCACTCAGTCTTTCGAAATTGAAAGCTGCCCTGAAATGTCTGGCTGACTGCTGATTGCTGAGTGCTAAATGCTATTTCTCGACCACATCTATCTGATCCCGCTCTTCCCGGCCTTCGGGGCCGTGATGATGTTTTTTTTCGGGCGGCGGTTGCAGAAGGCCACCGTCAGCGCGGTTTGCGTTGGCGCGGTCCTGCTCGCGTTCCTTTTTGCCTGTGGTGCCGTCCGGCAGTACACGCAGTGGTCCGCGACGCCAGAGCACTACCACCAGCCGTTCCAGAAGATCGTCTATACCTGGCTGGGCAGCGGCGACGGGCAGCTGAACTTCACAAAGAGCGACGGCACCCTCGCCCCATTCAACGTCGATGCCGGGTTCCTGATCGATCCGCTTTCATGCATCTGGCTGCTCTTTGTAACTGGCGTAGCCCTGCTGATCCACATTTACTCGACTGGATACATGGCGCACGAAGGCGGCTATTACCGCTTCTTCGGATACATGAACCTGTTCATGTTTTCGATGCTCACCCTCATCCTCGCGAATAACTACATGCTTTTATTTGTAGGGTGGGAAGGCGTGGGTTTGTGTTCGTATCTGCTGATCGGTTTTTACTTTCATCGCCACTCCGCTTCCACCGCGGCTAACAAGGCGTTCATCGTAAATCGTATCGGCGATGCTGGGTTTATTCTGGGAGCGCTCACCCTTGCCTGGTATCTGGGATCGTTCCGCTTCACCGACATCAACAAACTGGCACACAGTGGACAGTTCGCAATCGGCGACCCCATCCTCACGGCGGCCGCGCTGCTGTTATTTGTAGGAGCTTGCGGCAAGTCGGCGCAGCTTCCTCTTTATGTCTGGCTGCCCGATGCCATGGAAGGTCCGACGCCGGTTTCAGCGTTGATCCATGCCGCAACCATGGTGACGGCGGGCGTCTATATGGTCACGCGTTCGAATGCCATATTTGTGCTCGCGCCTAAGGCGATGTTAGTAGTGGCCATCGTAGGCGCGCTCACCGCCGTGTTTGCCGCGTCCATCGGCCTGGTGCAGAACGACATCAAGCGCGTGCTCGCCTACTCCACCGTCTCGCAACTCGGATACATGTTCCTGGCGCTTGGCGTCGGCGCTTTTGCGGCGGGCGTCTTCCATGTGTTTACGCACGCTTTCTTCAAAGCTCTGCTCTTCCTTGGATCGGGCTCTGTGATCCACGCCATGAGCGGCGAGCAGGACATGCGTAACATGGGCGACCTGCAAAGGCGCATTCCGACTACCTATAAGACGATGTTGATCGCGACGCTGGCGATCGCGGGTATCTTCCCGTTTGCCGGCTTCTTCTCAAAAGACGAAATTCTGTGGCAGACGTGGACCAAGGAAAGCGATGCGTACCGCCTCCTGTGGTTTATTGGTTATGGCACCGCGCTGATGACGGCGTTCTACATGTTCCGGTTGATGTATCTGACGTTTTACAGTCCATCGCGCATGAGCCACGAGGTTGAGCATCACGTGCACGAGTCGCCGAAGTCGATGACGGTGCCGCTCGTGATCCTCGCGATCTGTTCGATTGGCGCGGGCTGGCTGAGTTGGCCGCATAGCCTGGGTGGATCGGCGCGTTTCGAGAAATTTCTGGAGCCGGTGTTCGCCCGCGAGGCAGCCGTCTTTCAAGAGGAAGGAAAGTCGGCGCAGTTAGCGGCAGGCGAAAAAGAAGCCGAGCACACGGACAAGACGGAATATGTCCTCATGTTCTTATCGCTGGCGGCCGCAGGCGTTGGTTGGGGAATGGCGCGCCGCTCGTATCTGCATGCGGGCAAAGATTACACCGAGCCCATCGCGGTCAAGGCCCCTCCGCTCTACCACTTGCTCTACAACAAGTGGTTTGTCGATGAGGGCTACGATTACGTTTTCACCGGACGCCGCAAGCTTGGCAAGATTCGCCTCGGCGCCATGGGCGCGGGCGAAGCGGCATCATGGTTCGACGCCAA
>Ga0070764_10001522_pt1 | contig 10143 bp, 5 predicted proteins | sample HubBroMetageWRM4_FD_67287 | JGI IMG/M metagenome (GOLD analysis project Ga0070764, IMG submission 67287) | Warmed soil microbial communities from the Hubbard Brook experimental Forest, New Hampshire - Hubbard Brook CCASE Soil Metagenome WRM 4 | ecosystem: Environmental > Terrestrial > Soil >... | reverse complement strand
TCCACCTGCATATTCGGCGGCTCGTAGTTGCGATGGTTGAAAACGTTCGCGGCTTCCAGTCCGAATTGGAATTTGCTCTTCTCCGTGATCGCCAGGTTCTTCATCAGCGACATCGAAAAATTGTCCGTCCCCGGTCCCACCACGCCGCCCACCGGAGCATTCCCGAAGCGCCCAATGCCATTTCCCGCGGCGTTTTGCAGATTGAGATAAGGGAACGCATTCGGATTGAGCCATTGCGCCGTGGTCCGCTTCGGCGCGTACAACGAAACGTTGTGCAGCTGGTCCGGCCTCGCCTGGCCCACTGTGGTGAGGATGTTGGTATTCGCCGGGTCCACCGAATCTTCATACGGCGTGAGGAACGGCCCGCTCTGAAGAATTGTCACGCCCGCCAGTTGCCAGTCGCCGACTACGCGATTGAGCGCGGAACCGCCATTGAGCAGCGGCTGGCCTTTGCCGAAGGGCAGGTCGTAGAGATAGGTGACGAGGAACCGGTGCCGTCGGTCGTAAATCACGTTGCCGTAGTCCAGGCCAGGATCGAAGCGATTGGTAAGGTAGCTGCCGCCGGAGACAGCAAACGCGCTGGGCGTTGCTCCGCCGGCATTCGAGAGGTCGCGCGTGTAGGTGTAGCTGGCGTCGAAGGTCACGGACTTGCCGCTATGCCGCGAAACCTCGACGGTGCCGCTGTTGTAGTTGCTCTCCGCCTGGTTGGTCACGCTCTGGATCACGCTCCAGCAGGGATAGGGCCTGTGGTCGGCCACCTGCGTTCCGTCGTCGCTGATGCATGCGCCTGTCGCCGCCGCATCCGGATCGGTGTTGAAGTAGCCATAAGGATTCGGCTGCACCTGGTTCAGATCAACCATTGCTTCAAGGTTCTGCCCGTGGCTCGCCGTGTAAGAGAAGCGCGCGCCGATCGCGTGGCCAAAATCCTGCTCCAGCGTCAAATTCCACTGCTGCACGTTGGGGTCGTGATAGTTGGTCGGGAACGCGTAATAGAACCCCGCGGTTCCGCTAGCGCTCCCCGCAGCGGTGTTGAATGGGTTCGCAAACGACAGGAGCGGCGTTACGCCGTCGGATTGATAGTCCTGATTGTAGGTGGCCACATAGCTTGAATGCACCGCCCAGCCCGAGACCAGCGCGAAGCCCAGCGGCGATTCAATGAAGCGCCCCCAACCGCCGCGCAGAACCGTCTTTCCGTTGCCGTAAGGCTGCCAGGCAAAACCGATGCGCGGACCCCAATCGGTTTTATCGGTAAAGCGCAGCCCTGAGGGAATATCTGCCTCCGACGCAGTCAGCAGCGGAGTCGGCGCAATCGCGCTCAGGAATGCGGACGACGCCTCCGCAACCGCTTGCGCATTCGAAACCACCACCGCGCCATTCACCTGCTCGCCGCCAACCGACGCCGAATAACCTGGCTCGAAGGTCGCCGTGTTGTAATGCTCCTCCTTCAGCGGAGGATGAAGCTCGTACCGCAGTCCCGCATTCAGCGTCAATCGCGGCGTAACTTTCCAATCGTCCTGACCGAAGAACGCATACGCGTAGCCCAGCCCGTTCATCGTCGGGTTGTTGGTCGAGCTCACCTCGGTGTAATCCGGATCGCCCAGCAGGAACGCGGTGTAAGGATCGCCAATGGCCGTGCCCACATCCGACGATCCGTCGAAGACATACCAACCGGAGCGATAGTTGCCGAATACGTTATCGTCGTGGTCGGTAAGGCGCTTGAAATCCGCGCCGAATTTGAAAGAATGATTTCCGCGCGTCCAGCTCACGTTATCTAGTGCCTCGATAATCTGGCCGCGCTGCACGCCAGGGTTCCCCGCGCCTGTGGACATGAACCCGTTGATCAGCACCTGCGGAGCCTCTGAGTATTCCGTATCGGGTTGCGGCACGCCAAGGCCGGTCTGGCTCAAAATCGTCGCAGTCAAATAACTCTGTGTCTCCGAAGTATGCTGCGCGTTGTAGCCGGCACGAAACTCGTTGAGCAGATGCGGGGTAAATATAAAGTTGTGCGCAAACGTCAGTCCCTCGTCGATCTCCGGCGTGTTGTACGCGCCTTGCAGAGGGCTACCGGCCTCGGCGCAGTAAGTAAACGTACATGCGGCTGAAGGCGCCGTAGTCACCTGGCGATTCTTGTAGCTGAAGCGCGCAAAAATTGTTTGTCGCGACGATATCGTTCGGTCCAGCCGCACATCGCCCTGGTTGGACGAGATCGGCGAAGGAAAATTGATCTGGTAATTGTTCGCGTAGGAGTCCGCCGAGCCCAGGTTGGGCGCGGGCATCAGCACCTGCAGCAGTTGCGCCGAGATCGGGCTCACCGGCACGTTTGCCGGATCAAGCGGCGTGACGCCGTCTGGCTGATAGATTGCCGTTACGCCCTGTCCCGCAAGGTAGCTTGTTAAGTTGCCGCTGCGCATCGCCATCGACGGTACTGAAAGCACAATCGGCGTTTCCCGCGGCAGCCGCAGCCCTTCATAGCTGATAAAGAAAAATGTGTTGTCGCCGCCGGCCATATGCGGAACCTTCACCGGACCGCCCAGCGTTCCGCCGAAATCGTTCATGATGATCTTCGGCTTCGACAGCGCGAAAATGTCGTTGGAGTTGTAGGCCGTGTTCTCGTTGTTCTCGAAAACGCCGCCGTGGTAGTGCATGGTTCCTGCCTTTGAGACAGTTGTAATGTCGGCCACGCCGCCAAATTCGGCGCCGTTGTTCGATTCCGAGACGCGAATCTCTTCAATGGAATTGAAGGACGGAAACATCTCGTTGACGGGGCCGGAATACTCAACGCCAACCGACGAAACGCCGTCGATCGTCACCGAGAGAAGCGCCGCCGTGGTGCCGTCCACGGCCAGTTCGCCGCTGTCGTCGGTCTGCACGCCGGCCTCTGTCGTCAGCGTCGAGATCGGGCTCGTCGATCCCGTCGAGCGCGAATAAATCGCCACCGGCAGCTGGACCAGCTCGTCGCCGGCCTTGGTCTCGGCCAGATTGGAAACATCGGTGGTAATTACCGGCGTCGGGTCGTCCATCACTACTACCGTCTGCGAATCGGCGCCCGGATTGAGCGTCGCATCCAACCGGCGGGTTTCGCGCGCAGTCAGCTGAATCGCGGGCAGCGATTCCTTCTCGAATCCCGGCGCCGTCAGGGTCAGGGTGTATGTTCCCACGTCGATGTTTTTGAAGCCGTAGTCTCCGTTTGCGTCGGTGACTTCGTTGCGCATCGCACCTGTGCCGGTATTCACCAGCGTGACTTGCACGGCTGCAACAACCGCCCCGCTCGAGTCGTGGACCGTGCCGAGGATCTCGCCGAATGTCGACTGAGCCGCGAGCTTGCCGGCCGCAATGCCCAACAGGCAACAAGTCAGGAAAGAAGCCGCGATCACACGCATTGACCCACGGCGGCGGACACAAGAAGAGGAAGAAAACTCGCGCATCGGGGAACCTTTCAATAGAAATTTATGCAAGGAGTGCTGTTTGTTCGCCTGTAAATTGTTTTCTTCTCAAATGTAGCGCGTGCGAGGGTGCGCAACGCGGGATTTTTTCCTAAAAATCTGCTGCGGGGATCCATCTACTTCTCTTGCCGGAACCCATGGCGATTCCGATCGGCCTGGTCCGCACGGCTTCCGTGATAGTCTGCCGTTGTGCAGACGAATGAGAACGCCCCCTCCGCAGCGCCGCTTGAGCCGCAGCCTGCGCAGCGCGCGTTCACCGGATGGCATTTGGCGACGATTGTGCTACTCGGCGTCGGCTACTCGGGCTACTACTTTTGCCGCTCCAATCTCTCCGTTGTCCTGCCCGATCTGATTCACGATCTTGCCCAGCACGGCGTCACCGCCAGCCAGGCCCAGGTCCATCTCGGCTTCATCGCCTCCGCGGGCGTCATGGCCTATGCGGTTGGCAAATTCATCTCCGGCTCTTTGGCCGACCTCTTCGGCGGGCGGCGCAATTTTCTCGGCGGCATGGCCGGCGCCATTTTCTTCACCGTTCTGTTTGTGCTCGGCGGCGGATTTCCCATCTTCACGCTTGCCTGGGTGGGGAATCGCCTCTTTCAATCCACCGGTTGGGTCGGCCTTGTGAAGGTTGCCTCGCGCTGGTTCTCTTATTCCACCTACGGCACCGTGATGGCCGTGCTCAGCCTCAGTTATCTCTTCGGCGACGCGGCCTGTCGATGGGTGATGAGCCAGTTGATGGCCTTCGGCCTGGGCTGGCGCGGGGTCTTCCTTGCCGCGGCCGGGTCGCTTGCCGTGTTGCTGGTGGCCAACCTGATTCTTCTACGCGAGTCGCCCGAAGAGCGCGGCCTGCCTGCTCCTGACGCCAATCCGCTCAACGTATATGGCGCTGAAGGCGAACACAAGAATGAAACGCATCCCGGATTGAAAGCCATTCTCGGTCCGCTCTTGTCGAGCTTTCCCTTCTGGATGGTCTGCCTGCTTTCGCTCGGCACCACTCTCCTGCGCGAGACCTTCAACTTCTGGACGCCCACTTACTTCGTGCAGTTCGTCGGCCTCTCCGATAGCCAGGCGGCCGCGCGCAGCGCGCTGTTCCCGCTCTTCGGCGGCGTCAGTGTTTTGCTTGCCGGCGTCGTCAGTGACAAGCTCGGCCTCAACGGCCGCAACCTGGTTCTGGTCGTCGGTATGGCGGCCAGCACGCTGTGCCTCGTCGTTCTCGCGCGCACTCCGGGCCACGCCAGCCAATGGACACCTGTGTTTCTGGTCGCGCTGGTGGGCTTCCTGCTGCTCGGCCCGTACTCCTACCTTGCCGGCGCCATGAGCATGGACTTCGGCGGCAAGCGCGGCAGCGCCACGGCGGCGGGAATCATCGACGGCGTCGGCTACCTGGCGGGCTGGCTCTCCGGCGACACGGTCGCGCGCATCACCGTGGCCTTCGGCTGGAAGAATGCGTTTCTCTCGCTTGCCGGCGTTGCGCTGCTCACCGCTCTTGTTGCGCTGGTGCTCGCCTGGCATCAGCGCCGGCGCGTCTCCGGCGAGGGCCAAATTCAAGCGGAAGGATGACTCGCATGGCGATACTCAACTCAGTCGATGAAGTTTTTGCGCTGCTTGAAAGCGGCGGCGGCGAAGCCTACTTTGGCGAACCCGTCACCGTGCTTGAACACTCGTTGCAGGCCGCGTCGTTCGTCCAGCGCAAAGGCGCCGCAGACACGCTTGTCGCCGCCGCGCTGCTCCACGACGTGGGCCACCTGTTGCACGCTGAAGGCGAAAATGTGGCCGCGCGCGGCGTTGACACACAACACGAAGAACTCGGCGTCGCCGCTCTCGGCCATCACATGCCCACATCGGTTCTCGATCCCATTCGGCTCCACGTCGCCGCCAAGCGCTACTTGTGCTTCGCTGAGCCAAAATATCTCGCTGCGCTTTCGCCCGCCTCGCGGCAGAGCCTTGCGCTTCAGGGTGGACCGATGAGCGCCGCGGAGTCGGAGGCCTTCCTCGCAATCCCTCACGCCCGCGAAGCAATCGTTCTGCGCCGCGCCGACGATGCCGCGAAGATTAGTGGGCTCAAAGTCCCCGGTCTTGACACTTACCGAGGACTTATCCATGGTCTTTGGGCTTGAATCCTACTTATGAAGCATTTCTGACCTTCATATAACAATCGCGCCTTCAAGTATCTGAGAGTTGTCTTAAAAATTTCCCGAAAGAACTGCGTTTACCCCCTCTAAAGGTCAATCCAACCACGCCGATGTACATGGCGAGGGTGTCTGCTGGACCTGTTCGATGCTGCGCACTGTTGGGTTTTGCGTTCAATGCAACGCGCTCGGGCGATCCATCAAGGCAAGCCGGCAGACCCGCACGCACCTGGCGCCGGATCGACGCAGTTTTAGAAGGAGAGAGGCAATGAAGCAGCTATTGATCGGCGCAGTGGCGCTGGCATTGGGGTCCATCCCCGCAACCGCACAAAGCATTGACGATCTGAACATTCAGATTCACGGCTATGCCGCGCAGGGATTCCTGTATACGACGCATAACAACATCCTTTACACAAATTCGAGCGATGGAAGCCCCTCATGGACAGAGGCTGTTCTCAACGTCAGTTCCGTTCCCACTCCCAAGCTGCGCGTCGCCGTGCAGGCCAGGTATTACTTGCTCGGTGACTCGGGAAACGCGATTGTTCTCGATTGGGCCGCGGCCGACTACAAAGTCAATGAACGCTTTGGCGTTCGCTTTGGCAAAGTGAAAACTCCCTGGGGACTGTTTAACGAGACGCAGGATATCGATCCCTCGTATATGTGGGCCCTGCTGCCGCAGCCCGTCTATGACGTCACCACGCGCAACGCCGATCTGGCTCACTACGGCGGAGTCGCCTACGGAACCTTCAGGCTCTCTCCGTCCGTTGGCAAGCTGGATTACCGCATCTGGGGCGGAGAAGAAGTGATCCCCACCAACGACGGCCAATTCGCCGACCTGATTGCGTCCAGAAACGGTCCGTTGAATCCGTTCACCTATGTGACGTATGGAGGTGCTCTCCACTGGAGAACGCCGATCGCCGGCCTCATGATCGGCGCCTCAGACGGCCACGCCAATCAAGGCGCCGTGGCACTGGTTGGGGGTTCCGAGTCGTTCACTGCCTGGAACAATGTTTCGTACTTTGCCAAATATGAAAAGGACAAGTGGATGTTGGCGGGCGAGTGGAACCGGCAAGCGAGCCCTGGGACCGTCACCATTATTGATTCGCCTGTAAGTGACGCAAGCTCCGATCCCCGCGCCTGGTACTTGATGGCCACCTACAAAGCAACCGGCAAGTTGACCGTAGGGGCTTACGACAGCCAGGCCGTTGACCGTGACCAGTCGTTGGGTCCGGATCGCTACACCAAGGACTGGACCGTCTCCGGCCGCTATGACTTTAATCAGTTCATTTATCTCAAGGCCGAGGAGCACTTTATTGAGGGAACGTCGCTCAGCTTCGAGAACTCCAACAACACCGTGCTGCAGCCAAACTCTGATCTGACCGCGCTCAGGATCGGCGTAAGTTTCTAGAACGCAAAAGGAATCGAGGATCATCATGAAAAAACAGTTCATCGCTCTCTTCTTCGCCCTTGGCGTTCTCACTTTGGCGGGCAACGCTCATGCACAGGCGATCGTGATTGCCAACCCCGGCGTGAAGGCTGTCGACATTTCCAAAGGCGACCTGAAGGATGTATTCACCGGAGGTGCAACCACCCTCAAGGGCGGCTCGCAGGTGACGCCTGTGCTGCTCAAGTCCGGCAGCGCGCACGACGAGTTTCTTTCTGCTTATATAGGCAAAAACGACACGACCTTCCGCGCGGGCTGGCGCAGCCTGGTGTTTTCCGGCCAGGCCACCATGCCCAAATCGCTCGACTCTGAGGCCGCTGTTGTCGAGTATGTGGCCCACAACGCCGGGGTCATCGGTTACATCGGCAAAGATACTCCGCACGAGGGCGTTAAAGTCCTCGCGGTAAGGTGAAGAAATGTTCGGACAGTTGAAGATCAAAACGACAATTCTAGGTTGCATGGCCGTGCTGGCCGGCGGCTACCTGCTGCTGCTGGTCATGGTCCACTTTTCCGCCAGCGCCACACACACACGCATGATAAAAATCTCTTCCTCGCTGTTCCCCGCCGCGCTGAAAATGCAGGAAGCCGAAGCTGGATTCGAGCGCATGAAGAAGCACTACGGCGATGCCGTCGTGCTTCAGGATCCAAAAGCGCTCGACGGCGCGGAGAAAGACGCTGCGGCCACGGCCGATGCACTGGATCAGGTAAAGATGGTTCTGGCTTCGTCAGATGAGCTGGAGAAGCAGGCGGACGGATTGGTTGACAGGTTTTCCTCGATCCGATCTCGCGAACACGATACCTACGCGGCTATTGTCGGCGCCAGGAATGGCCCCAGCGACGACATGATGGCCCAGGTGGGCACGCTTGGCAAAGACAACAAGGCGCTGACCGATGCAATGGCCGAATTCGACAAGGCCATCTCTTCGAACTTCCAGACACAACTCGACGCCGTGGACGCTGCATCGGTGCGCAGCAGGGTCACTGGCCTGGTGATGCTCGCCTTCGTGGTGGTTGTTTGTGCGGGCGTCTGGTGGGTGATTCAGTCGAAAGTGGTGCAGCCGCTGCATTCACTTGTGCTGCATATGAAGGAGATTGCCAGCGGCGACCTGACTAGCCGCATGAATGTGGAAGGCCACACCGAGATCGACGAGGTGGGCAACGAGTTCAATGTCTTCATCGCCAGTGTCGAGGGCATCATGCGTAGCGTTGCCGAACACGCAGACACGGTAGGCCACGCAGCCTCGGATCTGGCTACTACCGCGCACGAGACCGCAGAGCAGGCTGCAAAACAGCAGCTGCAGGCGGAGCGCATCACCACCGCCATGGGCGAAATGTCCTCGGCTGTGCAGGAGATCAGTGAGACCACGCAGACCGCGGCTGTGGACGCTCGAAACGCCGAGGAGAGCGCCAAATCCGGAGGCCTCACCGTTCAAACCACGGTGCAGACCATCGGTGGCCTGCTCACAGCCAACGAGGAAACCTCGTCGCGAATTGAAGAACTGGGCCGGTCAAGCGACGCCATTGGCCGAATCGTCAACGTGATTAACGAAATCGCCGGTCAGACCAATTTGCTGGCGCTGAACGCATCCATCGAGGCGGCCCGCGCCGGCGAGCATGGCCGCGGATTCGCTGTGGTCGCGGGCGAAGTGCGCCGACTGGCAGAGCGAACCAGCACCGCAACCAAGGAGATCGACGACACGGTAAATGCAATCCAGGCAGGCACGAAGGTCGCCGTTGAAGCGATGCGTTCCAGCATGAGTCACGTGCAGAGCGGCGTGGAATCGGCTAGATCCGCCGGCGTAGCGCTCACCAGCATTATTCATGGGTCCGAGTCAGTGCAGCGGATGGTCACGCAGATTGCCGCGGCCGCAACTGAGCAGTCTTATTCCACGCAGTCGGTCGCAACCAACGTGAACGAGATCGCGGCCATAATCCAGCAAACGGCAGCCAGTTCGCAACACTCGGTAGAGGCGTGCCAGCAGCTTTCGCGGCTGGCCAATGAACTCACTCGTCTGGTAGGCAGCTTCAAGGTTGGCCAGGGCTAACCCCGCGGCCAAAGAATTACCATCCCGGCCCGTGCGGCGAACTTGCCAAATAGGGCCGGGAGTGTTTCAATCGGGTTATTGAAACAGGGGTGCTCCAGTTGACTGGGGCTGAGAAAATACCCTAGAACCCGATCCGGATAATGCCGGCGTGGGAAGTTTCCCTGGGCTCAAGGCCTTCTTCCTCGAATTTTTCAGCGTGAGTTCTCCTGTTTCGCGAAGTTGGAAACAAGGGGAAACCATGTTCAGCGCCGCATTCAGCTGCTCTGCCCGCAATCCAAAACAACACGCGATCTCGTCCGGACTCGTGCGCGCCCTGCTGCTGATGGCCTTGTTTGTCGCCACGACCTTGTGGGGCCACGCGCAAAGCTCGACGGCGGCTCCTGCGCCGCAAGCAACCGACGCGTCCAAGCCGGCTTCGCAACACGTTCAGCCCGTTTCGACCACCGTCGTTGTCCACGGCGAAGTGAAAGACGACTATCTGCCCGAATCCGTCACCGTGGGCACGCTCGACGGCCTGCCTCTGAAAGATGCGCCGCTCTCGGCGACCGTCGTCACTCGCGACCTGCTCAATGACCAGGTCGCACGCCTGCTCTCCGATGTGGTCAAGAACGATGCTTCCGTCGGCGACGATTACGTGCCCGTCGGTTACTACGGCGACTACCAGATTCGCGGCTTTCTCCTCGATCTCGCCACCGGCCTCGAGATCAACGGCATGACCATTGCGGGCGAGCAGGATGTGCCGCTCGAAAACAAGGAGCGCGTTGAAATTCTCAAAGGAATTGCCGGCGTCGAGAGCGGCGTCACATCCGCCGGCGGCCTCATCGATTACGTCACCAAGCGGCCCGCCACGGTGGGAGCAGTCGACCTTGCCACCGATCATCGCGGCACCGCGTACGGTGCGTTGGATCTGGGAAGATTCGTCGGCAGCCGCAAGCAGGTGGGCGCGCGAATCAATCTGGCCGGCGAAAGAATCGCCAGCTACATGAACGACACCAACGGCTGGCGAGCTGTTGGTGCGGGCGCGGCCGACTGGAAGCTAAACCCAAAGGCAATTCTGAAAGGCGACTTCGAATATCAGCACA
>Ga0070764_10001518_pt1 | contig 10169 bp, 9 predicted proteins | sample HubBroMetageWRM4_FD_67287 | JGI IMG/M metagenome (GOLD analysis project Ga0070764, IMG submission 67287) | Warmed soil microbial communities from the Hubbard Brook experimental Forest, New Hampshire - Hubbard Brook CCASE Soil Metagenome WRM 4 | ecosystem: Environmental > Terrestrial > Soil >... | reverse complement strand
GGGGCGCGCCGCCTGACCGGTCGAGATCGCGCGTGGGGCTCACCGCGTCGGCGTTGCCCGTCCGGGGGCAGTTCCGGGAGTGGCCTCTTCGGGAGCGCCGTCGTCGGGTGCCGTGCGCATGGTCGGCGGCCGCACATCGGCGCCCACGGTGCCCGCGGCGTTCGCGGTGCTGCCCGCCGCGTTCGCGGTGCTATCGGCCGCGTTCGCGGTGCTATTGGTCGCGTTCGCGGTGCCGTCCCCAGCGTTCGCGGTGCTGTCCGCCGCGGTCGCGGTGCCGGACGCGGCCACCGCGCGCTTCCGGCGGCTGGAGACCTTGGTGAGGATCACCGCGAGCCCGAGCGCCCCGGCCGGGGGCAGGGTCATGATCGCGGGCAGCTGGTAGCGCCAGGAGAACTCGGTGAAGTCAGAGAACAGCAGGATCGCGGCCGCGGACAGGAAGAACAGGCAGCAGGCCAGGGCCAGCTGGTGGTCGGCGGCGATGGCGGAGCGGCGCTTGCGGCGGATCAGGCTGAGCGTGCCGATCAGCCCGAGAACGGTCGCGGCCAGGTACAACGGGCCCGGCGTGTAGCCGCCGTCGAGCTGGTAGGCATGCAGGAAGTCGGCCAGCGGCCGGATGACTGTCGCCTTACCGCCGTAGGCCGGGTCGAGCGGCACGTAGACGTAGTTTGGCGGCGGGTTCTGCACCTTAAGACCCAGGATGATCACGTTCTGGGCGTTGGTCCGGACGTAGTTCTGGTAGCTGGGATAGCTGGTCTGGAACTGCCAGCGTGAGATCGGCGTGTCCCCCGGGATCGTCACCCGGTTCACCGTGAAAAGCCGCGCCGCGTCCGTGAAGGTCCCCTCCACCACGCGCAGCGGCTGCTGGACCATCACGGCCTTGATGAACGATGAGATGACTTTGGACTGGTCCATGCCCACCGGCGCCACGTAGAGCTGCAGCGGCGACGACGCCTGGTGGTCGAGGCTGTCGGCGCCGAGCGCCTTCTGCTTGGCCGTCGGGCACAACGGGCGCTCGTAGGCGGGGATCCGCAGCGTCGCGCAGTCGGCGGCCTCGGCGGCCCGGCCGTAGAGCTGCGACGTGCCGGCCCGGGACAGCCAGAAGTGCCCGCTGAACGCGGCGGACAGGCTCATGTACAGCAGGATGGGCACGACGAAGGCCACGCAGATCAGCGCCACCGCGCGGACCTTGTGCCACCAGCCGCCGACCGCGACGGCCAGGTAGATCGCCATGGGCAGGATCAGGATCTCGGTCGCCTGGCCGATCGTCACCGACAGCCCGAGCGCGATCCCGGCCCCGATGATCGCCCGCCGGGTCGGCCGCGGCTGCCACAGCAGCACCACGAGCGCGACCACCATCAGGGCGTCGAACCAGAGGTCGGGCATGATGGTCTGCTCGTTCTGCAGCTCGTACGCGTCGAGCAGGACCGGCGCGGCGGCCAGCGCGGCCAGCCAGCGCGGCACCCCGCGGCGCCGCAGCACCGCGTAGATGGCCACGCCCATGCCAAGGCCCACGAGGTGCTGTATGGCGGTGACCCACTGCAGGTTGCCCACCAGCAGGATCGCCTTGAGCACGCCCTTGTAGCCGAGCGGATCCGTGCCGGGCCAGGCGTTGTACAGATACTTGAGTGTGTCGATGTACAGCAGCGCCGGACGGTAGGTGATCTGGGCGAGCACCCGCAGCACAAGCCCTGCCGCCAGCAGCACCGTGAACAGCCAGTTGCGCCGCGCCAGGGCCGGGAGCTGCCGGGCGCTGCCGCGCAGCCGGCCGAGGATCGTGGCAGCTTCAGCCGACCCGCCGGCATGCGGGCCTGAACCGGGGGAGCCTGCCTGCCCGGCCGCTGTCTTAGGCATTCGCATCAAGGGCATCCGCTGCGTGGGGGCTATCGCCCGGAGATTGGGATCCCGGGCGCATCTCATCGTGCTCGCTGGACCTGAAGACTCGCTAAGCGCCTTGCGGGCACACGAATCCGCGCTGGTGAGCTTACCGGAGTGGCTGCAGGGGCCGCATGCAAGCCCAGCAGCGGGTCACTGTGGACTCCCGTCCCATCACGGGTCGTGAGGTGCTTGGGCTCACGGGGCTCACGCGCCGGCAATGTCGGCGGCCCGGCATAACCTCGCGCCATGCAGGCCCAGAGCGCCGCCTGGCAGCGGCTGCGCATACAGGCCGGCGGCCAGGCACCGCTGCTGAGCGCGCCGCCGCCGGCCGCGGCTGGGGTGTGCGGGTCGTGCCGCACGCCGGTCCGCCCGGGCCGGACCCACTGCTTCCGGTGTGAGAAGTACCGGGAGTGCCTGCCCGGCCTGCTGCCCGACGTGGTCGCGCCGGTCGCCTACGCCGCCAAGGGCGGACAGCACGCCACGAATCTGTGGGTGTACAAGTCGGACGGCCCCGGCCCCGGCCCCGGCCCCGGCGCCGGGGCGGCGTGTACCGCGCTGCGTGCGCTGCTGCTGGTGTTCCTGCGTGATCACGGGCGCTGCGTCTGGCGGCGTGCCGGAGTCCCCGGGCCCAGCCACGTCGCCGTCGTCCCGAGCTGCCGGGGCCGGCCCGGTACGCATCCGCTCCAGGCCATGGCCGCGCCGTACCTCAGCCTGCCCTGGGTCCGCTGGGTTCGCCCGTCCGATGCTGACGGGCCGGCACCGCTCGATCCCGATCCCCGGCGATTCCGCCCGGAACGGATAGCAGGCGCCTCGGTCCTGCTCCTTGACGACACCTGGACGTCCGGGGCCAGCGCCACGAGCGCGGCCGCGGCGCTCAGGCTGGCGGGCGCCCGGGCGGTCGCCGTGGTGGTGCTCGGCCGCCACCTGGACGCCCCGGTACCGGCCATGCCGTACCGCTCACAGCTCTGTGCCGTGCACGAAACCCGGCCGCAGTCAATAGGCTTGAGGCGTGGTGCACCAGGATCCCCCGTCACATACAGCGCTGGTACGGCGGGCCCGCCGGATCTACCGTGAGCTCGCCGCGGTCTATCCGGACGCGCACACCGAACTCAACTTCACCACCCCGCTCGAGCTGCTGGTCGCGACCATCCTGTCCGCCCAGAGCACCGACAAGGGCGTCAACCTGGTCACGCCGACCCTGTTCGCGCGGTACCCAACGGCGGCGGATTACGCCGCTGCGGACCGCGACGAGATGGAAAAGATCATCAAGTCGACCGGCTTCTTCCGGGCGAAGACCACGAGCCTGATCGGCCTCGGCCAGGCGCTGTGCGACCGGTTCGGCGGTGAGGTGCCGCGGCGGCTGCGCGATCTCGTGACGCTGCCGGGCGTGGGCCGCAAGACCGCGAACGTGGTCCTCGGCAACGCGTTCGGGATCCCGGGAATCACGGTCGACACCCATTTCGGCCGGCTGGCCCGGCGCTTCGGCTGGACCACGTCGACCGACCCGGACAAGGTCGAGCAGGAGGTCGGCGCGCTGTTCCCGCGCAAGGACTGGACCTGCCTCTCGCACCTGCTGATCTGGCACGGCCGGCGGGTGTGCCACTCGCGCAGGCCCGCCTGCGGTGCCTGCGTGGTGGGTCACCTGTGCCCGTCGTTCGGCGAGGGGCCCACCGACCCGGAGGTCGCCCGCAAGCTGGTCAGGCCCGGGCCGTTCTCGTGACGGGGGCCGATCCGCTGGCCGCCGACGGCGACTGGCCCGGTGTGCCCGGGTGGCTGGCCAAGCTGGCGCACTCGGCGGCCACCATGGACATGCCGGAGGCGATGCGGCCGCCGCCGGGCGGCGGCCGCCCCTCTGCCGTGCTCATCTTGTTCGGTGACGGCCCGGACGGGCCCGACCTGCTGCTCGTGCAGAAGACCCCGTGGCTGCGGCGGCACGCCGGCCAGCCGGCGTTTCCGGGCGGCGCGATCGACAAGACCGACGCGGGGCCGGTCCCCGCGGCGCTTCGCGAGGCCGCGGAGGAGGCCGGGGTCGACCCCTCGGGTGTGCAGGTGCTCACCGTGCTGCCGGAGCTGTTCATCCCGCGCAGCGGGTTCTCGGTCATCCCTGTGCTCGCCTGGTGGCGGCGCCCAACCGCGGTGGCGCCGGGCGACCCGATGGAGATCAGTGCGGTCGCCCGGGTCCCGCTCGCCGAGCTAGCCGATCCGGCGAACCGGCTGACCACGCGCTATCCGTCATCCGGGCGCTCCGGTCCGGCATTCCAGGTCGGCGACATGCTGGTCTGGGGCTTCACCGCGATGCTCCTCGACCGGCTGCTCGCGATCGGTGGCTGGGAGCGCCCCTGGGATGCGGCGACAATGCACGACCTGCCTCCGGAGATAGTGCAGGCAGCGGCCGGTGGCCAGGACCCGGCTCCCTGAGCGGAGGGCAGTGCCCGCCGCAAGTCTTGGTTGAGCGACGTCCTCCGCAAGTCTTGGTTGGCCGACCGGGGGGTTCGGGGAGCCCGCCCAGGTGTTCGGGTTCGGGGGGTATGCGGGGGCAGCGCCCCCCGCAGGTTCGCACACCACGCACCCCGCTATGCGCTATACGGTTGGGCTCGTGCCGGGTGATTTGCTTGACCTGATTCTGATCGTGCTCGTGGTCGCCTTTGCCGTGGCCGGGTACCGGCAGGGCTTCATCATCGGCGTGCTCAGCTTCGTCGGATTCATCGGCGGCGGCGCGATCGGCGCCGTGTTCGGGCCGAAGATCGCCCGTGCGGTGACCTCCAACACCGGCTGGGAGGCGGTGACGGCCATCATCGTGGTGTTCCTGGCCGCCATGATCGGCCAGCTGCTCGCGTCCGGCGTCGGCGTGGCCGTGCGCTCCCGGGTCACCTGGAAGCCGGCCACCCTGGTCGACTCGTTCGGCGGCGCCGTGGTGAGCGCGCTCGCGGTGCTGCTGATCGCGTGGCTGATCGGCTCCGCGGTCGCGTACGCGCCGTTCCCGGTCATCTCCCGGCAGGTGAACAACTCGGCGGTGCTGCGGGCCGTGGACCACCTGATGCCCTCCCAGGCCAGCCTGGTGTTCTCCGACTTCCGCGAACTCCTGGAGAGCGGTCCCTACGCGCAGGTCTTCGGCGCGCTCGGCGCCGAGGGCGCGCTGGCGGTCGGGCCGCCGAGCCCGGCGGTGCTAAAGGACATCGGGCTGCGCGACGACGAACAGAGCATCGTGAAGGTCAAGGGCGTCGCGCCGAGATGCTCGGAGCAGATCGAAGGATCGGGCTTCATCTACGCGCGCGACCACATCCTGACCAACGCCCACGTGGTGCGCGGGGTCACCGAGGCCCAGACCGTGTACACCGCGTCGGGCCAGCCACTTCCCGCGCACGTCGTGCTGTACGACCCGAAGGTGGACATCGCCGTGCTCTACGTGCCGGGCCTGGCCGATCTTGGCCTGCACCCACTGGACTGGGCGGGCCCAGCCAAGTTCGGCGCCAACGCGATCGTGGCCGGCTACCCAGAGGACGGCTCGTTCGACGCCGTGCCCGCGCGCATCGGCGGGAGCACGCAGGCCACCAGCCCGGACATCTATCAGACGGCCCAGGTGACGCGCCAGATCTACTCGGTGCGGGCGCTCGTGCGGCAGGGCAACTCGGGCGGTCCGCTGCTCAATCCGAACAACGGCCACGTCTATGGCGTGGTCTTCGCAGCGGCGACCTCCGTGAACGACACGGGGTACGCGCTGACCGCTGCTCAGGTCGCGAACGACGCCGACGCCGGGGCCGGGGCAACCACTCCGGTCAGCACCCAGGGATGCGACTGAGCGAGCGTCAGCGAGCAGCCCGCAGGCTGACCCGCAGCGTGGCCGGCGAGGCGGCCGCGAGCCCGTCCCGCTCGATCCGGTCGGCAAGCTCGGTCGCGTAACGGGCTACCGCCCCCGCGCTGATCCCATACGGCGGCGACTGCGCATACCCGGCCACCCGCCGCCCGCCCCGGCGCAGCAGGGCCACCGCGCCCGGGCCGTTGCCACGCTGTGCGTGTGTCAGGCCGACCGCGATCTGGGCGAGCCCCTTCCAGAGCTCGCGCTCGTGCGTCGGCGCCGCCTTCCACGACGCCTCGAGAACCTCGTGGGCCCGGAACGCCCGTCCGGAGTCGATCAGCTCCTGAGCGAGATCGAGCGCCGCGTCCGGAGGCAGGGCCGGGCTGTCCGGCAGCGGCGGCTCGCCGGAGGCGTCGCGGCGCAGCGGCCGCCCGAGCTCGTCGCGGGGCCTTGCGTTGCGCGGCCTGCCCTTCGCGTCCCGGTCCCGGGTGCGTGTGGCAGCGCCGTTCTGGGCCGCCCGCTTCTGCCTCTCCCCGTCCGGCGGCGGCGCCCTCACCGCTCGGGCTCCGGGTCGGCGAGCCACGCGCGCAGCTCGGCGTCGAAACGCTCGGGCTGCTCCTCGTGCGGGAAGTGCCCGGCGCCGTCGATGAGCCGCCACCGGTACGGCGCCTCGACGTGCCTGCCGGAGCCCCTGGCCGCGCTGGGAAGCATGCAGCTGTCCAGCGAGCCGTGCAGGTGGAGCGTTGGCGCCTGGATCGGGGCTCGCATGCTGCGCGCGTAGCGCAGGCCATCCGGCCGCAGCCGGGACCTGACGAACCAGCGGTGGTACTCGAGCGCTGAATGCGCAACCGACGGTATGCACATCGCGGAGCGGTAGTTCCGCTCGGTCTCGTAGTCCGGCCAGCCAGGTCCTGACCACGCGCCGAGCATCCGGCCGACCCGCACGGCGTCGTCCTTCACCAGCTGCCGCTCCGGCAGCAGCGGGAGCTGGAACCTGAGCGCGTATCCGCTGCGCCTGCCCTGGCCCAGCGGGTCGGACAGCACGGCCGAGCGCAGCCGGAGCGGATGCGGGACCGAGACGACGGCGAGCCGCCTGACGACCTTCGGGAAATATGCCGCCACGGTCCAGGCGATGAGCCCGCCCCAGTCATGGCCCACTATGACGGCGTTCGCCTCGCCGAGCGACCGGACCAGGCCCGCCGCGTCGGACGCGGCGGTGACCAGGTCGTAGCCTCGCGGCGGCTTGTCGCTGCCTCCGTATCCGCGCAGGTCAACCGCTACCGCGCGGAAGCCCGCGGCGGACAGCGACGACAGCTGCGTGCGCCACGTCCACCAGAACTCGGGAAAACCGTGCAACAGCAGCACCAGCGGCCCGTCCCCGCTCTCCGCGACGTGGAACCGGGTTCCGTTGGCGCTGACCGACCTGTGCGACCAGGGACCTTCGATGAAGATCGGCGTGTCGCCACGCGTGGTCACCTGGTCATCCCTGTGGTCATCGCGCCTTGGCCTCGACCTGAGCCGCGGTCCCGTCGTCGCGCTTGAGCATCGACAGATCCTGCTGGACGGTCTTCCTGGTCTGGCGCAGGCCGCTGAGCCCCCGGAACTTCAGCGCTCCGATGAGAACGGCAACCCCGGCCAGCAGCACGCAGGTTCCCGCGACGATGAGGAATGCGGCCCACGGCCAGATACCGAGGGCGACCAGGCCCCAGGCGAACGCGAAGCACAGCAGGATGAGCACGAGGCAGCCGACGAACGCCGCCATGCCCAGCAGCGCGCCGCCGATGCCCACCCTTTTCACGTCCGCCTTGAGTTCAAGCTTGGCCAGGTCGAGCTCGCACTTGATCAGCTGTGAGACGTCGCTGACGGCCAGGGACACCAGGCTGCCAATAGACGGCTCGTGTGCCCCGTCCGTGTTTTGGTTCACTACGGGTTCGGCCATTAGTGCTCCCCTTCTCGGGCTGTCGCAACAAGTCTCGCTCATGCCCCATCGCGGCGTTCGCACCGCGTCCACACTGGCGCGCCGCGGCGGTGCACATTCGGGGGCCCATGAGGCAGGTATCGCTTAAGAGGTATATCGGACGATAGTAGGGAACGGCGTCCCAGCTGACGGCCTGGAACGCGGAATAGACCAGGGCACAGCGGGCGATGCACTCAGACCGGGCACCGGTTCGGCCGCGCAGCCGTCCGGAGGATATCGACGTACGCGCTGCCGTAAGTGCTGGGCCGGACACGCGAACGGCGCCCCGTTCTGGGGCGCCGCCGCCTGTCCCGTCAGACCCGAGTTACCAAGCGTGCACCTTTTCCGCCGGGACAGGTTCCGTCAGTAACCTGCCTCGGCACGCCTCCCGCGGCTGGTCGCGCGTGGGTACACCGGGTTTGCCGTGACCGGACGCTTGTCCGTCACTTCTTTCTACGACGGATCGGCAAGCTTGTGAACCCCTGAGCGTAATGAATTCGTGATGTCGATGGTTCTGCGTGTTCACATACCTGACCAGGCAAATTAACGAATCGAGGCGCCCGCGGGCAGGGTCGGCGTGCGATGGTCGGCGGCTGCGGGGGAGGTGGCGCTGAACGCGAGTATGGGCCACTGCCGCTCCTTGGCCACCCTGCGCAGCGCCCGGTCGGGGTTCACCGCCCGCGGGTGGCCCACGGTCTCCAGCATCGGCAGGTCGGTGATCGAGTCGCTGTAGGCGTAGCAGTCGCGGAGCCGGTATCCGCGGCTGGCGGCCAGCTCGCGCATCCGGTGCGCCTTGGCCTCGCCGTACGCCCAGAACTCCATCTCGCCCGTGTAGCAGCCGCCGGCGACCTCCATGCGGGTCGCGATGACCTCCGAGGCGCCGAGCCGGTCCCCGATCGGGCCCACCATCTCCATGCCGGAGCTGGAGACGATGATGACGTCCTGCCCGGCGCTCCCGTGCGCGGCGATCAGCCGCCGGGCCTCGGGGTACACAAGTGTCAGGATAGCTTCGTCCAGGTGCCTGCGAACGATCTCACTGACCCGGTCCGCAGACCAGCCCCGGCACAGGTCGCCCACCTGCGCGCGGACTCGCTCCATCCGGTGATGGTCGGCGCCGGCCACTCTGAAGACAAGCTGGGCGAAAGCTGTACGAACCGCATCGCCCCGGCTGATCAGGCCGTGTTTGTAGAACGAAGGCCCGAACGCCAGCGTGCTGGAACGAGAGATGATGGTCTTGTCAAGGTCAAAGAAAGCTGCCGCAATTGTGCGATCGCTCTCGACGGGGCTGCCCACAATCCGGCAGCATAGGGGAGTGGAACGAGTTCTAAGTTGCGTATGCATGACCGGCTGGTAACTTCGGCTCACGCCAAGTACGCTTTAATGGGTGACGGAACCGGCTCTGCCCCCCCGGGGCCGGACCGCACGGTGACCCCCGCTCTCCCCCCCGGCGGGGGTCACCTCTTTTCCCGGGTAAAGCAGGCCAGTGCGTGACGCAATTGCATGCAATCGCTTGCGATCCCTGAGCTACCCGGCCACCACGCTGCCGAGCAGGCACTCCAGCAGCCGGACAGCTCCGTCCTTGGACAGCGGCTCGTTCCCGTTGCCGCACTTAGGGGACTGGATGCACGAGGGGCAACCAGCGGCACACTCACAGGACGCAATTGCCTGGACGGTTGCGCCCAGCCAGTCCCTGGCGGCGCGGAAGCCGCGCTCGGCGAAGCCCGCGCCGCCGTCGTGCCCGTCGTAGACAAAGACGGTGAGCCTGCCGGTTGCCGGATGCAGTTCGTAGGAGACGCCGCCGACGTCCCACCGGTCGCACGAGGCGACGAGCGGAAGCAGGCCGATCGAGGCGTGCTCGGCCGCGTGCGCGGCGCCGGGCAGGTCCACCCCGGCGTCAGCGAGCCCGGCCCGCTGCTCGGGCGAGATCGTCCACCACACGGCCCGGGTCCGCAGCGTGCGCGGCGGCAGGTCGAGCGGCAGCACGCCGATCGGCTGGCCGGTGTCGACCCGGCGCCGGGCAAACGAGACCACCTGCCGGGTGACCAGCACGTCGCCGAAACCCACCTCGGCCGGGCCCCAGTCGGCCCGTTGCGTGGTGGCGGCCACCTCGACCACGGTCAGCTCCCGCGCCGAGGTGGTGTAGCCCGGGTCGCAGGGCTGGACGAGCGCCACGCACTCGGCCAGGTCCAGCCTGGTGACCAGATAAATCTCGCCCTGGTGCGGGTAGACCGCACCGGCGTGCGCCTGCACGTGCGCCGACGGCTCGTCCATCGTTCCGACCAGCCGGCCGGTCGACTCCTCAACGATGCGCACCGGCGGCCCGCCGGTGCCGCGCAGGCCGCCGGCGGCGGCGCGCCCGTGGCGGGTCCAGTGCCACCTGCTGCCTTCCGCGGTCTCCCGCCGGCGCAGCATGCCGCGGCGGGCGAGGTCCGCGGTGACCTCGGCCGCCGCCGGGCCGAACAGCGCGATGTCCGCCTCGGTCAGCGGCAGCTCGGCGGCTGCCGCGCACAGGTGCGGCGCCAGCACGTACGGGTTGCCCGG
>Ga0070764_10001516_pt1 | contig 10182 bp, 9 predicted proteins | sample HubBroMetageWRM4_FD_67287 | JGI IMG/M metagenome (GOLD analysis project Ga0070764, IMG submission 67287) | Warmed soil microbial communities from the Hubbard Brook experimental Forest, New Hampshire - Hubbard Brook CCASE Soil Metagenome WRM 4 | ecosystem: Environmental > Terrestrial > Soil >... | reverse complement strand
ATGAACCCGGACGCGCCGATCTTGATCGTCGAACTGGCCTTGCCGGCGATGATCTGGTGCGCGATGTTGAGCGCCCGGTCGATCGGGATCGCGAAGCCGGTCGTGATCTGGTTGCCGACGCTGCCCGTTGACGCGGCCGTGTCCATGCCGATGACCTTGCCGTTCACGGTCGACAGCGGGCCACCCGAGTCTCCCTCGACGATGTCCGCGTTGGTCTGCAGCATGTCGTGCAGTGTCTCGCTGCCGCCGAGGTCATCGCTTGCGGTGATGGTCTGGTCCAGATTGGTGATGTCGCCCGCGACCACGGCAGGCTTGCCGCCCGCGCCCTCGGCGTTGCCGATCGCGACGACCTTGGTGTTGACCTTCACCGACGCGGAATTGCCGAGCGGGACCGTGGTCAGGCCGGACGCGCCCTCGAGCTGGATCACGGAGATGTCGTCGGTCTTGTCGTATCCGAGCCACTTCGCGGGGTACTTCTTGCCGCTCGATACCAGCGTTGCGGTGAGCCCGGTGGTGTCGTCGATGACGTGATTGTTGGTCATCACCAGGCCGTTCTTGCTGATCACCATGCCGGTGGCCTGGGCGGTGCCGCCCACGTAGTTGAGGTTGCTCGAGATGTCCACGACCCCGGGCTCGACGGCGTTCTCGACCTTCTGCTCCTGGGCGCTGGTCACCCCGGAGTTCGCGTTGCCGGAGCCCGACGAGCCACCCGGGTTGAAGCCGCCGCCTGGGTTGAAGCCATTTCCGGGGTTATTGTTCGGGTTCGTGAGGTTCGGGCTGGACTGCGCGGCCGGTGTCGAGCCGTGGTCGAGCGTGGCCACCGCGGCGGCGCCGATCCCCGCGGCGAGCGCCGCCACCACGAGGTAGACGATGAAGCCCTTGGCCCGGCTGGAACGCGGCTGCTGCTCGATGTAGTCGGCGGGGGGCCCGTACCCACCGGGCGGGCCGTAACCTCCGTAGCCCGGCGGACCGTATCCGCCTTGACCGCCCTGCTGGCCGTAACCAGGCTGCCCGTATCCGCCCTGCTGCGCGTAACCGGCCTGGCCGTATCCGCCCTGCTGTCCGGGACCAGGCTGCTGGCCGTATCCGCCCTGCTGTCCGTATCCGCCCTGCTGTCCGTATCCGGGCTGCTGCCCGGATCCGCCCTGCTGTCCGGGATCAGGCTGCTGGCCGTATCCGGGCTGCTGACCGTAACCAGGCTGCCCATAGCCGGGCTGCTGGCCGTAGCCACCTTGCTGGCCAGAGCCGGGCTGACCGTACCCGACGGGCTGGGTGGGCTCGTTGCCGCTCGGGGCGGGCTGGCCCGCAGGGTCATCAGATGAGCCGCGAGAACCGGCCAGCGGGGCGGTGTCACCCGGTTGGCCTGGTCCAGCTTCGGGCGATGGCGAGCCGGCCGCCTTTCCCGGCGGATCGGGCTCGTTCGCAAGCGGCGCCCAGGGCCCGACGTACTCGGGCTGCTGGTTCTCGCTGCCGCTCTGATCTTCCTGCATTACTCCATCACTCCTACCCCGAAGCCAGCGTACGTCGCGCTTGTCGTCACCTGAACCCCATCGGGTGGGCATGGCTGGCTACCGACGTCTCCTCGCACAGTCTTAAGTAAGCACTACCGGTCTGGCTTAAGTAAGCACTACCGGTCTGGGCGTTGCCTGAATGCCCACTGAGGAATTCCCCGCTGTCGTGCGGCTCACTCGTCGTCGTCACCGTGGCTAGCGTACAGTCAAGAAGCGATATATCTTGAGTGTGGCATGTTCCCGCTACCAAGGAGAGAAGATGTCGGCACCAACTCGTAACGAGCCCGGCCTGTCCCGTCGGGAAGAGCTGAGCGTCTCCAGCGCCGCAATGGGCAGCGCACCGTGGAAGGCCGCCGGCGCTGCTGGCGTCGCTGTCACCGGGGCTGACCTGGTCTTCCACCTCGTGGGCGGTCATCTGGATGTACCCACCGCGCTGTCCGCTGGCACCGTGGCGCTCTTCGCCGTGGCCGGGGGCGGCGCGCTGTTGCGCGGGCAGGGAAGCCGCGCGATGCGATGGGCGCGCGAGAACCCGTGGCGGTTCGCGTTGCTCCCCGGCATCGCCACCGCGATCGTCGTCTTTGTGCTGTCCGTGGTGGTCGGCAGCAGCGGCATGTTCGGCGGTGCCTTCACTGCGGTGTGGCACGGGGCCGTGGCATACGGGCTGACCGGTGTGGCCGGCTCGGTGGCCGGCACCCGAAAGCGCCGCGCCACGTGAGCGAGCCGCACGGGGCAGATACGAGGCGCCTGGCGGTCGCCGTATGACCCGCGGGCATCACGCCGCCCGCGCTCACGGGGGCTCGCCGCGGAGGCCGGGCGGGGCCGGCCTGCGCCTGCCCGGCGGCGCGGCGCCTTGCTGGCCCGACCCGCCGACGCGGGCTGAACCATGCTGGCCCGAGCCGCCGCCCGCCACCGAGGCCTGCTGGCCAAACCCGGCCGGATGGCTTGTCTCGGCCCTCGGCCGGACAGGTGGCCGCGCGCGCAGGTGAACCGCTCCCGGCGGCGTCCGCCTACCGCCCGTAGCAGCGAGCGCCACTTTCGCACCGCTGGCCGGTTCAGGATCTGCCACCCTGCTAATCCTCTGGCGCGTTCGCTTGGTAGTGAGCGCGCACTTCCTCTAACAGTTCTGCAGCGGTCTGCGCCTGTAACTGGGTATGGCTGCCGAACTTCGCCGTCGCCGTCCATTCGTCCCATGGTGTTTCTGGTGGCACGAATGCATACTGCCTGCCCCAATGCGTGTTCAGGTAGATCAGCTGCTGGTCAGTGGTGCCGCGTAACTCCAAGCCCGTGTCCTCCCTGTTTGTCAGTAACTGCTTTTCAGCACGCCTGAACTACCCGTGCGGCAGTGCGTTATGAGTGTGGCCCATTAACCGGGGAGTCGATGGAAAGACACACCGCGACGGCGATGAGAATGGCGAGACACACGGTAACCGTGGGGTTCCGGTATTTCCAAGACGCTTCCGGGACCAGAGTTGGGCGGACGTCCACGAGCTCGGCTCGGCCTTGTTCATCACCCCGGCGCGGCACCGCGCATCGCTCACGGTAAGCGATCTGCGGGTACGCGACGTTGCGTCACTAAATTTCGTCGGGGATAGGAATGACTCCTTCCCCGGTCAGCTCTTGTTCCGCTCGCAGCCAGCGAGGCGTTCCCGCCCAGGCGCATCCGGCCCGCTCCGCGATGAGCCGGTGCTCCGCCTGTATCTGCCGCTCAGCTCGCAGCCAGTTGTCGGTATCACTGACTGCGCTCGTGGACTGGCCAATCTGCTGGGCTCGGCGGGCGATGCGTTCCCGTTCAATCGCTTTGGCCCTTTGGCTGCCTTCCCAGTACGCGAGCTTTGTGCGGTACACGCGTCGCATTCTGAAGCCGATGTCCAGCTCGCGCTCGGCGAGAATCCAGTCACTGACCGCGTCCCCCGACCCGCGGGTCTGAGCAATCTCCGCCGCTCGCTCCGCGGTCATCCGCCGTTCCTCGCGCAGTTCGAGGCGGGCCCGCTGCCAGTTCTCCGCGTCGGTCGCAGCGTTGGGCAGCTGCGAGAAGTCGAGGGCGCGAAGCGCGATCGCTTGTTCGTCGGGCTCGATCGGATCGCGATCCGACGTCACCGGTTCGGGTTCTCCCATCGTTAGCCATCTCTGCCGTGGGCCCGGTGCCAGAACGCGATCACCGGGGTGATTTCACCTTGTCGCAACGCGGCCCTGGGTCCTGAGTTCCTGCTCGGCCCTGAGCCAGTGTCCGAGAGCTGCCTCAGGCGATGCGGCTATGTTCTGCACTCGTTCGTCGAGGCGTGCGTGGTAAGCCCGGACCTCAGATTCGGCTCGGAGCCAGTTATCGTAGTCGGCGTCCGTTCCGGACGATTTAGCGATCTCCTCTGCGCGGAGCATGATTTCGGCGCGCCTTCGAATCTCGATCGTTGTCTCGGCTGAACTGGCTATCTCCTTTGCGCGCTGGCTTATCGCCGCGCGATCCGCCTCCAGCTCCCGCTCAGCCCGGACCCAGTTCTCCACGTCACTGCCGGCCAGCCGGGAGTGGGCGATCTCCTCCGCGCGGTGCGCGACGTCGACCTCGTGTTCGGCTCGCAGCCAGTTGTCGAAGTCGGTGCCCTTGTCGGGCGACCTGGCGATCTCCTCTGCGCGTTGCGCGATCTTCAGTTCACGCTCGGCACGCAGCCAGTTCTCGAAGTCGGTCCCGGCACTCGGGGATCGCGCGATCTCGGCCGCACGCTGCTCGATCTTCAGCTGGATGACGGCACGGATCCAGTTGTCGAAATCGGTACCCGCCCGATCGGAGCGCGCGATCTCCGCTGCGCGTCTCCCGGCGATGGCCTCGTCGGACCTGCGGGTCGGTACCTGCTCGGTCGCCGCTTCCTGGAACCACCCGGAGTGCGGAGCAGAGCTCGAAGCGGAGTTGATCAGCTCCGGGACGCTGGCCGACGGCCGCCTCGCGGCAGACGGCTCGCGGCTTGCCTCTTGCCATCGATCGAACAGCCATTTCGAGAAGTCGATCGCGCCGTAGAGTGCTGGGATCGGGTTGCCAGTCGCAACCCCGGTCGCTATTCCGAGCCCCAGCTTCCCGGCAGAAGTTAAACCCGAAACCCAAGCGCTTGATTCCACCCCGTGCCCCCTAGTCGTGCCCCCCTAACCGCTCATATGGTTACTCGGCCGGGCATCCTTCGGCAAGTGCTTAAACCGTTTACCAGCGTGGTCGCTGCCCGCATGTGATTGGGTAAAACTCGGCCAAACCTCCAGAGGCCCATGAGGAAGAATTGTTAAACACCATTGTCTTTGGTAACTCGTGTCCCTGCGCCCCCAGCTGCCATGCGGCGTTCGCTTGGGGACCCGGCTACGTCGTTACGGTGACCACGGCGTAGCGGTCACGGGAGGCATCGAAGTCGGTGTCGACTTCCCTCAGCCCCGCGAGTTCAAGGCGTTCGCGCAGTTCGCTGATCGTGAAGGGGCGGAACGCGATCCGGTGTTCGTGTGCCTCAACCTGGTCGCCGTCCTCAAAGACGAACACCATATGGGCGATGTGCTCGTCGTGGAGGCCCTCAGGCATCTCCCAGGCGTAGAGCACGACGCACCGGCGCCCCCCGCGAGTTACCACCCGGTCAGCAACCTGCACGATCTGGCGCTCGGCGTGCAGCTTCTCCCAGTTACGGGAATCGACCACCACGTGTCCCCCGGGACGGGCCATCCGCCGCAGTCCCGTGAGCGCCTGAACCATTGCGTCCCGGCCGGCGGCGTGTACCAGCGAGTTCCCGATACAAAGCACAACGTCAAACCGTTCGCTGGTGGCCGCGGGAAGATCCGCCCATGCAGAGCACACGACCGGGATCGAGAGCCGCTCCCGCCGGAACCGGGCAGCCGCCCCCTCGACCATGGCGTCGCTTCCGTCAGCCGCCCACACAGTGAAGCCCCGGCGCGCGAGCACGGCCGCGTCGACACCCGTGCCGCAAGCCGCATCCAGCACGAGGCTCGTTCGGTCGATCCGCCGCAGCAGGCGCGCCGTCGCGGGATGGTTTATCGCCCGTCCGTTAACAAGCGCGTCGTCGTCGAACATCCAGTCGTAGTCAGCGGCGAGCATCTCATATGGGCGGGCCACAAGATCGTAGTCTGCCAGATGGCCGGAGTGCCTGATCTGAAGGCATTACCTGCGCAACCCACAGGCCTCGGCTGCGTGCCGTCAGGCCAGTTCCTCGGTGATGATTTCGTGGCACAGCGCCAGGCATTCGGTGCAGATCGCGACCCGGGCAGCGCTCGCGAGCCCGGAGACCTGGTGGCGGCGCTTTCCGCAGAAGCTGCACTTGAACACAGGGGCATCGTCATCTTCGGCGACGGATTTCATGGCGGATAGCGGGGTGGCGGTGGCCTCGCCGGTTGCGATCACCCGGTCTGCCTTCTCGATGCACTCGTTGCAGATGTACACCCCTGGGCCGGCGATGAGCTTCCTGACCTGCCGCTGCTGCTTGCCGCAGAACGAGCACTTCAGCATCGCGCGCGGGTCGCCCGCGCCGCGGCGGTCGACGCGGCGCCACGGCCTGGCGCCGCCCGCTCCCTCGACGATCTGATGGACCCGCTGGTGGCTGAGGCCCAGCGCCTCAGCGATCTCACGCAGTGAGCCCCCAGAGAGCTGCAGCCGGCGCACGGCGTGGTGGAAGTCCGCCCGCGCGATGTCGGCGGCGCGCTCGGCGTCGATGAGGCGCGCCTCGGAAGCACGCGCCTCGTCCAGCAGTTCCTGGTGGAGAGGCATAACGTCTAGTGTACATAGACAAGAGACAGGAAGGCCAGGGGCTACGGCGCCACCAGCGACCAGAACACCTCGACATCAAAGTGGCCGGTCGACGGGTCGGGATCGCCGTAGATCTCCCAGTGCGGCCCGGCCAGCCGGTATCCGTTCGCCGTGCCCCACTCGCGCACAGCCTGATGGGTATCACCGATCTGGGCGATCGGGCCGGTGTGGGTCGCGGTGGCGACCAGCCCGCCCGGAAGCGCTGACGCGACGACATGGCCGGTGGGATCGAATGAGCGGCTTACCTGGACGCCGACTTCAACGTTGGGGACGTCGTCCTTGTAGAGCATGACGTTGTGTCCCTGCTTGTAGAGCCCCTCCGGAGCGTCGCCCCGGAGAAAGCTCCACACCTGGTCCAGCATCGGCCCCCAGATTTTCGGGAACTCCGCCCACGTCGTAGCGGCCGCTACCACCGCGGTCGGCGCCGGATCGACGGCCTGCATGGTCACCTCAACAGCCATGGCGCGGAGCCTACGCCGTCGCCCCGAAGTCATCCGGTTGCGGCCGATGAGTAACTGCAACTCCGATGGTCTGCCCGTTGTACGTCAGCATGCGCTGATGACTATGACCGACGCCCGGATTTCTCTTGCGGATCAGGTCAAGCTGGCCTGCTCCGCGGCCCATGGCATGCGGCCTCATGCTGGCCACGCCATGACGGCGGCTCAGATTATTAATAAAAGCGGCATAAAGGTCATAATGGTATACTGCACTCGTTCAGGGAACGGCGGCAGCCGCAGGAACTCGCTGGGGAGGTTGGATGTCAGCTGCCCTTGCCGATGTGCTGCATTCCGCGGCCGGCCGCTGGCGGCGCATCGATCCGCTGCTGCCCGACCCGAAGCCGCCCGCGGATGCAGGCTGCGGCGCTGAGCTGGCAGTGCCGGCAGCGAACGGCCGGATTGCGGCAGTCGGCTGGTGCCGCCACCACGAGCTCAGACCCGAGGCGGCCGAGCTCGCTTGGGGCGCGGCCACTCAGTTCTGGCTGACCGCCCAGGTGGCCGGCGATCCCGCAGAGCCGGGCATCGGGGCCGGGCTGGATGAGCTACTGGTCTGCTGGCGTGCGCACCTGGCCGCAGAACCGGCGACGGCCGGAAAGGGCACTCAGGCAGCGGTCAGGTGGCCGAGCCGGGACATCGGCGGGGTGCGCGCATTGCTGCGCCACGGCCTTCAGCCGCTAACCGTCATCGCGGCCAGGTCAGCCGGACGGGCCGTGCCAGATGCCACGCCTGTGCCTGGTGGCCTGCGGATCCGGCCGGCCTGCCCGGGTGACGTCGCTGCGGTCACTGCGCTCACCCTGGAGGTAATCCGCTTCGACCAGCACTTCGGCAGCGTGCTGCTGCATCCCCATGCCGAGCGGGTGGAGCGGCAGGCGGCCGAGCAGGTCCTGAGCCTGCCAGAGCCGTGGACCTGGCTGGCAGAGCGGGACGGGCGGCCGGTCGGGCTGCTGGTAGCGGAGCCTCCGGACCGGGCCGGCTGGATAGCGTCGGCCACCAGGCAAGACCCGGTCGCCTACCTGGCCACCTTGTCGGTGCTGCCGGATGAGCGTGGGTCCGGCGTGGGCACCGCGCTGGTGGCCGGGCTGCACCGCGTGCTCGACGCAGCCGGCGTGGCGGTCACTCTCCTGCACCACGCCCAGCTCAATCCGCTGTCCGCGCCTTTCTGGAGCCGGATGGGCTACCGGCCGCTATGGACCAGTTGGGAAACCCGGCCCGCCCGCGCGCTGCGATGAATCGCGCACCTCGGCCCGTCGCGCGAGTCTGACGCGCACCCGATTACATCACCGCCCGCCGGCAGCAACCCCAACGATCACAGCCAAACCCACAGCGATTATCGGTCCAGCAACAGCCAAACACACAGCGATTATCGGTCCAGCAACTGTGCGGCCAAGCCAGGGCCGAGCCCAGAACGTCATGCCGCTGGCTTGATCACGTCGGGTGCTCAGATGCCTTCGGGCGCAGGCATGACGGGCGACTGAGCTTCCGGCTTTCCGCCCGCAGCCGCAGGTCGGCCGCCTTGCAGGTCATGATTGGGGTCGGTGAGCAGGTGTACCAGGTGAGCGCCGAGTTCACCCGTGCGTGGGTCCTGCCACCACTGGGAGTGCCGGTGGGTCGGCGGCGGGGTCGGGTTGGCGTCCTGGACGAGGATGACGGGATCCCAGCACGGCTGGTCGATGTTGTCACGCAGGTCAACTGGGCTGAGGCGGGGCCTGGGTTCGGTGAAGATCCATGACCCGATGTAGTCGCTCCTGCGGCGCAGGTTCTTCCACCGCCCGGGCGGCTGGCCTTCCTCGAGCGGCCGGTCCGGCGTCGTGTCCGCGTCGAGCAGACCCGCGAGCGCGGCGAGCTGGCTCCGGCCGAAGTAGGCGGGGAAGGCACGGCCGTACAGGCGCTGCGCCGGGCAGGCCAGCGTGAGCAGGGCGACGCTGGGCAATATGCGGTCGGGCAGCTGGGCGACGACCGCGGGCGCGATCACCGAGCCCTGGCTGTAGCCGGTCAGCAGCAGGGGCCCAGGCCGCACGGCGAGCCCACGGGTGCGCGGCAGGTCCGGCCGCCCAGCCTGGGCATGAAGGTTGGCCACGTCGTCCGGCTCGCTTCCGACGTGGCCGGTCAGCAGCAGGATGCGGTCGACGACCTCGGGCACGGCTCGCTCGGCGTAGCAGGGCGGCGCGAACGGGTGCACCGCCCGCGGCCAGAACGTGCCCACGTCCCACAGTGCGCCGATGGTTTTGCGCCGGGCGGTGTCCGTGTAGTCCTGGCGCAGCAGCGTGACGAGCAAGCCGACCACCAGGAAGCCGACGAGCGCGGTGAACGTGGCCGCACCGTGCCAGACGCTGGGCAGGAGCGTGGGGCTTCCAGCCCGGCCGGCGGTGGCGGCAGCGTACAGCTCGAGGATCAGCACCAGAATGATGCTGCCGCCGACCGCCAGGACTGTCGCCAGCGGGGCGTCGTCGGTGACCAGGGCCAGCGCCCACGCCTTGGCGATCGCGGCCTTGTGCTTGGCGTAGGCCGGGTCGTCGCCTGCAGCGCCGGGCGGGCCCGCCGTGGACGCGGCGTAGGCGTCGGCCACCTCCGACCGATGGCCCTTTGCGTTCTGGAACGCGGCGGTGTGGCGCCGGTACCTGATGACAACCACGATTGCCGCCAGCGCCCCGCCGGCCAGCATGCCGTACAGCGCGGCGGCGAAGCTGTAGATCGGCCACGGCACCGCGAGCGCATCCGACGGCGCGATGGCGAACCGGAACCCACTCGGCACCGGCGTGCCGAGCAGGCGGGTTACGCCGATGCTGATAACCGCGGACAGCAGGCCGCCGAGCGAGACGCCCACCGCCGCGATCAGCACGGCGAGCCCGCCGCCCAGGTACGGCCTGACTGTCTTGTCACCGCCGGGCGCAGGGGCGCGCCGGGCGAGCACCACGACGATGAGCGCAAGCATCACCAGCAGGGCCGCCTCAGCGGCCAGCAGCACCGCAAAGAAGCCGGTCAGCCCGGGCAGCGCTCCGGTCTGCCAGCCATGCCGCTGGTCGGTCCACCCGCTCACCACGGCCGCAGTGATGAGCGCGGCGATCGCGACGCCCAGGACGCCCCAGCACCACACGTCCGCCCGCCCGCTTTCCGGCCTGCCGTCACGCAGCCTCCCGCCCTGGGCGAGCGTGACATCCTGGCGGCTGGCCATGGGCGACATGATCGAGCAGGCCGTGGCGGCCAGTGCCACGGCGGCCAAGATCACCGCCACCCATCTGGCGGCGGCGGGATGGCCGGGCGGGAGAGCCGCGATCAGCGCCGCCGTCGCGCAGGCGGCGGCCGCGTGCAGGGTCCGCTGCCGGTTGACGAGCGCCTGGCCCTTCCAGAAACCCGGCTGGGTCAGCGGCCACACCGCGTTGAGCTCGGTCCGTGC
>Ga0070764_10001514_pt1 | contig 10184 bp, 7 predicted proteins | sample HubBroMetageWRM4_FD_67287 | JGI IMG/M metagenome (GOLD analysis project Ga0070764, IMG submission 67287) | Warmed soil microbial communities from the Hubbard Brook experimental Forest, New Hampshire - Hubbard Brook CCASE Soil Metagenome WRM 4 | ecosystem: Environmental > Terrestrial > Soil >... | reverse complement strand
TCTTCTCGTGGCCGCGGCAGCGATTGTTTTTCAAATCGACCCGATGTTTTCCTTCATCGAAGGGTGCGGGTCTGTCGCGCAGGTCGCACGCATGCGTTTGAGCCAAGCGGTTTTCGGGAGCCTTCTTGCCTGGACCGCGTTGGCGCTTCATCATGGCCTCTTCGCGCCGGCGATGTTGATCGTCGGTCAAGCGACGATGGGGTTGGTCTTTCTGCTGAGCGCCCCGCGCCGCAAGATGGTCAAGCACCTGCTCACTTACAAAGTTCAGGAACACTTTGTAGGATGGCGCACCGAGATCTGGCCGTTCCAGTGGCGCATTGCGATTAGCTGGCTTTGCGGCTATTTCATCTTTCAACTCTTTAATCCGGTGCTCTTTGCTTACCAGGGACCAGTCGCCGCCGGACAGATGGGCATGTCGCTCAGTATCGCGGCATCAATCGGTGCCGTGGCGATGGCTTGGATCAACACGAAAGCGTCGCCTTTCGGGACCCTGGTTGCGCGAGGTGAGATCGATAAGCTCGACAAACTTTTCTTCAGGACGCTGTGGCAGTCGACCACATTGCTTGTATGTGGCGCCAGCGCATTCTTCGTCGTGCTCCTTGTCGTCGGAGACCATTTTCCACGGTTGACCGCGCGCGTGCTTCCGCCCTGGGCTTTTGCGCTCCTGCTCTTGACTACGGTGCTGAATCACATTGTTTTCAGTGAAGCACTCTACCTTAGAGCCCATAAGCAGGAACCATTTTTCACGCAAGCGATCACGGTTGCCATCCTTCTCGGCTGCGCCACGTGGCTGCTTGGCAAATATTCCGGAGTAAGTGCCGTGACAGTAGGATATTTCTGCATTGGCGGAGTCTTCGGCTTTGTGACGGGCACTTACATTTTCCTCACCAAGCGGCGGCAGTGGCATCGTGAACCCATCCCCGCCACGATATCTCTCTCCACTGGGTCCCGAGTCCATGAATGAGCCGACGAGCGAACAGTTCGGCAGTCAACCGCTTCTGACAATCGCCATTCCCACCTACAACCGCTCACGCTATTTGCGCGAACTTCTTTCGGCCCTGCACGATCAGGTGGTCAGAGAACCGCAGGTCGAGTTAATTATTTCCGACAACGCCTCACCGGACGATACTCCGGCCGTAGTTGCGGAGTTCCAGGAGCAAGGTCTTCCCGTCCGATATCTTCGTAACCCGGAGAACATTGGTGCCGATGGCAACTTCCTGCAGTGTTTTGAGCAGGCCCGCGGCAAATATTTCTGGTTGTTCGGAGATGATGATGTTCTCCTGCCTGGTGCTCTTCGGTTGCTCGTGGAGCGGCTAGCATCACAGACTTATGATCTTGTTTACCTGAACTCCTTTCCGCTGGAGACTTCGACCGCTCTGAACGAAGCGCGGGGGCCTCTGAACGTGAAGGACTCATCAAGCGCCGCCGTATTTGCCAGTAACGTGCACATCTACTTCTCTTTCATTACCGGCAATATTGTTCACAAAGAGGCGGCGCTCCGTGGCCTCGAACGGCCCGCTTCGGAATTGCGGAACAGCAACCTTCTACAACTCGGATGGACTTACGCTGCGCTTAATCAATATCGCCGAGGGCTTGTCGTAAAGGACAAGCTCATCGGCGCAAGAGTAGACAACACTGGCGGGTACAAGCTGCTCGAGGTCTTCGGCCCCTCGCTCCGTGCAGTCACCGACAAGCGAGTGAATGCTCCGCGCCTGAGAGCGATCATCTTGAACGGAGCGATACAAAGGTTCTGGCCCGGCATGCTGATGACCTACAAGTTGAAGGCCGACACTTTCAGCAAAGAGGCGGCTCCAGAAGTTGTCCTCGGTCCGGTCTTTGGCAGGAACTGGCGCTATTGGGTGTTTACTGTTCCCATAATTCGTATGCCAGCGGGACTAGCGCAAGTCTGGTTTTTTCTGGTGAGAATCATCAATCGGCTAGACCGCCTCTTCGGGTTTTTCCTGCTTCGTCTGCGCATGCCCAGCTCCGGCCATGAATGACGACTGACGGCGCTGACCGGTCAGGGGTGCCCTTTTGTTACCATCAACACGATTCTTTCGTGCGTAGCTCAAAAATGGGCGCTGTACGTTTTCATCAACATGGCCGTTGTTTTTTCCAAGTGTGGTGCTCTCTGAGTCGGATTCGTCGGTTTCGTCACGAGAACGGAAATTATCTCCTGCTGCAGCTTCTTGGCAGCAAGGTGACAGGTTCCGTGCGGAACTACTGTCTCTCGAAGAAGCTGCAGGTTAAGAAGCTCAATGTTGGCCCGCGCAGCTATCTTCGCGGGCTTTCTTCAATGCATATAGGGGACGACTTCTCGGCTGAGACAGGGCTGTGGCTCGAAGCGATCACCCGCTACAATGACCAGACCTTCACCCCGCGAATCACCATCGGGAGCCACGTTCGTATCAGCCAATTTGTGCATATCGCCGCAACCAACAGTGTCGAGATTGGAGATGACGTGCTGATCGGCAGCCGGGTCATCATCACCGATCACAATCATGGCCAATATCGCCGCACCCATTCCTCCCCGCTGACTTCTCCAGCAAGCCGCCCACTCGACTCGGATATGCAGACCACTATTGGGGCTCGTGTGTGGCTCGGAGATGGGGTCGTGGTCACGCCTGGAGCGATCATCGGTGAAGGCTCGGTCATCGGAGCGAATTCGGTCGTGATTGGTCAGGTCCCGGCGTTCTGCTTGGCCGTGGGTGCGCCGGCAGTCGTCAAAAAGAGATTTGATTTTTCTACAAATCAGTGGAGTGAAGCGGAATGACGCGGGCTGCATGCACCATCGTTTCTTTGAACTACCTTCCCTACGCGAGAGCGGTGTGCGACTCCTTTCTTGAGCAGCATCCTGAGCTTCCTTTCTACGTGCTTATCGTCGATCGTCCATCACCGGACGTCGACCTTTCGCGGGAGCGCTTCAGGACCATTTGGGTCGAGGAGCTTGGCATCCCGAATTTTTCATCGGTCGCTTTCAAGTTCGACATTCTTGAGCTAAATACCAACGTCAAGCCTACTTTTCTGAAGCGGATTCTTTCCAGCGGCATAGATGAACTCATCTACTTCGACCCCGACATTCTTATCTGTTCCAGCGTCGGTTTCATCTTTGACCTGCTGCAATCGAGTTCGATCGTCATCACACCGCACGCGCTCTCGCCCAATGAAGGTGAGCCTGCTAACGAGTTGATCCTTCTCTACTCAGGGGTCTTCAACCTTGGGTTCATCGCGGTCGCAAACACCGAGGAGGCTCTTCGCTTTCTCACGTGGTGGGAGGACCGCTGCCTTACAGAAGGATTTGTCGAACGACGGAGTGGTCTCTTCGTCGATCAAAAATGGATTAATCTGGTGCCGTGTTACTACGATCACGTGACAATTCTTAAGCATCCTGGTTGCAACGTAGCGTACTGGAATCTTCATGAGCGGAGTATTGCCAAAGACGGCGCGCGATGGATCGTGAATGGAACTGCGCCGCTCGTCTTCTATCACTTCAGCGGTGTTTCTGTGGACGGCGGCAAACTGATCTCCAAAGGTTACGACCAGCACACCCTCGATTCTCTTCCGGTGCTGGTTGAACTATTCGAGTTTTACCGAGCCGAACTCTTGCGAAATGGGATGCGCGAATTGGGGAAGGGTCAATACGCATTCGCGCGCTACGACAATGGACAATTTATTAGTAAGCTCCACAGAGCTCTGTACGCCGCGCACCTTCAAGTATTTCAAGACGCGGGCAATCCGTTCCAGAGTTCGAACCGCTTTTACGCCTGGGTTAAAGAGCAGCATATGCTGGGTGCCCAGGACTCTGCGTCCCAATACAACAAGCGGACGATGAATCCGTCGGATCCTAAAGTCAAGGTGGCTAACTCCTTCCTGAGGCTGCTTCTGCGCTTCGGTGGGGTCGACCGCTACACTGTCTTGATGAAGTATTTCGGCTTCATCTCCGTCTTGCGCAACCAGAAAGAGATCTTTCCGGCATCACGCTGATCGCCTGGATGCGTCCGCTATGGTGTTTTCAATTACCCTTCGAAGATTAGAGGTCATCCGCGAGAGCGATTCGTCCGTGGAGGCTCGGCGCTGCGCCGCGAGTGTCGAACGGCGGCGATTGCAACAGTAGAGGTTTCATGACTCCCCTCGGGTACATTCTGCTGCCTCTTGGCGTTGCCGGGCTACTTGTATCCCCGCGATGGCTTTACCGCCTGTTCGTCTTCTGGACGTTATTTTCGGCAACTTCAGTTCTCAATGTAGGTGAAGCTCAAAATGGGTCCGCCGTCCAGGTGTGGATGTTTTTCGGTGCGCTCTGGATCCTGCGGCTGGGCCTAGAGCGCGTTTCTCTGTTCTCTTTCAGCATCGACAATCGCCTGAAGCGCACGTCGTTCTGGATGATCGCTTTTCTGGTGGTAGCGACGATTTCGCTGGTGATGCCGGTCCTTATCGATGGGAGCCTCCTGATAGCCGCCCCCACATTCGAGGGTGACCCGACTCCTCTGGTGCTCACAGGTCATAACATCACGCAGTTGCTTTACCTGATCTTCGGCGGAACCCTCGCAATCTGCGTAGCGCACGCAAATCTCACCGACGACAACAGAGAAGAGACAGAACGCGTCATTCTCTACTCGGGTATCTTTCTCGCGTGCTGGGGCATCTTCCAGTTTCTTTGCAACATCACCGGCCTGCCTTATCCCGATTTTCTGCTGAACAATTCGGGCTCTGCTTCAGGCCAAGGATTCAGGCAGGCGCTCAAAGATATCGGCGTCCAGCGGGTCTCTTCTGCTGCCGTCGAGCCATCCGTACTTGCGCAGGCCCTTCTTTCTTTATTGCCTCTCACCCTACCCGCCTGGTTGAAGAGAGGGTTCGTCTTCTCGCGCCGACGTGATCGCCTGATCGCTCTTCTCTTCGTTGTCGTTCTCATCCTGAGTACATCGTCAGTCGCCTACGTCGGCCTCGCAATCCTCGGCCTTACCTACGTTGTCTATTCTGTTCGGACCGGTAGGTTCTCTAAAAGGAAGGCCATAGCCGTATTTGTTCCGGTCGGCATTCTGGCGACGGCGATCGTTGCCGTGGCCATTATTTCCGTGCCCTTCGTGAGTCAGATTGCCGACTCGGTGTTGTTGAGCAAAGCTTCTTCCGGTTCCGCAATCGAGCGAGCCATGACCATCTCCTACGCCTTTGGATACTTTCAGAAATATCCGATACTCGGCATTGGATGGGGCAGCGCGACCTCGCACGACGTTATCGTTAAGTTGCTATCGAACGTCGGCATCGTGGGAACAGTGGTCTTCTTCTGGGGGATCTTTTCTATCGTTCGATCAAATTGGCGGCGAATATCCAGGGGCAACTCTCCTCTTGAGCTCTCGAGAGAGGCATGGCTGATGAGCCTGGTCTCTTTTGTCCTCACCAGCGTCCTCATCGAGTTCCCGCTTCCCTTCGGGAACTTCTGGCTTATCATTGGTATGTCCATGGCAACTGCAGCAACCGCCAGAGGTTTGCCAGTTGCTGCACGCGCACGACCCGCTGTCGCTAACGCCCCGCTTCGCACGGAACCTTAATCGCAGCTTCTAAAGAAGAATCCGGGTCCCTATGTCACGGTTCAGCCTCATCGTCGCAACGGTCAATCGCTACGATGAATTGTCGCTCTTCTTAGCGAGTCTCCTCGAGCAGGGGATGTACGATTTTGAACTGATCGTCGTTGATCAGAATCCGGACGACAGACTCGATCCACTCCTTCAACAGTGGCTGCGAGATGCGAGACAGCGCTGGCCAAGTATCGGCAATGCTCCTCATCTCGTACATCTTCGTGCTCTTCCCGGCCTTTCCAAGGCTCGGAATTCAGGTTCGGAGTGCGCGAACGGGGACATTATCGCTTTCCCGGACGATGACTGCTGGTACGAACCGACAACACTGGCGTTCGTCGAGCAATGGTTTGCGAGAAATCCTGACTACGGGATTCTATGTCTCGGATCCCGAGACCGTTCTGGCGCGATCAGCGGCAATCGCTGGCCACAGGAACAGTGCGATCTGACGCGCACGAACGTATTTCGGACGACCGCAACGTACTCGTACTTTTTGCACCGCGGGCGTATATCGCGGGACTTGCTCTTCGACCCGGAGATTGGTCCGGGCGCGTCAACGATCTATGGGGCGGGTGAGGATACCGAACTCATCCTCTCCCTGATGGACACGGGTGTCCGCGGGCGATTCCTGAAAACCCCGTCAATCGGTCATCCCTGCAAGCCATACGACAGTGACAAAAGAGCCTGGAGTTATGGTGCGGGTTTCGGACGCGTCATGGCCAAACATCGCATGCGAACGCAGTTTCTAGGACTCGTTCTCTTCGATCTCATCCGAATCCCGGTTCATTTTCTGAAGGGCAACCGGAATCGGGGATCTCGTCTCTGGTCTCACGCGGCAGGCATGACTCGAACCTATTTTCTCAGCCGTTGATAACGAACTTCCGGGAACCCCACGAAGCACGTCAGCTATCTGCCAACGTGTCTCGGAACGAAATCCTTGTTTTTAAGAGTGATGCTTCTCTCACCACGGCCACGCACTAGCTACGCCAGGCTCGCCGTAGATCCTGCAGCCGCTGCTGCGCCTCTGGATCGTCCGTCTTCGCGCCCAGGTGATTTGAAAAGACGACCCACGTGCAGGAGAGAAGTAACGCGGCAAACGCCGCCAGAAGCACGGTGAGTGTGCGCTTCGGATACGAGCGTGAGTCCGGTGGGACGGCGAGGTCGACAACCTGAATTGTTGCACCCTGCTTCGCTTCATCGAGCTTGGCAATCTCATACTGCTTGGCGATCAACTCCGAGACCGTCTCGTAGTACTTCACATCGCGAAGCCGGCGCAGATATTCGAGTCCCGCTTCCGGAACCCGTCCTTTGGGAACGATCAAACCCTGCCCCGAGTCCTGATCCGACCCCGCCAAGCCCGCAAGCTGCGAGCGTAAAGCCACCAGTTCCTGTTCGGCTTGAACCACTAGAGGATTGTTATCCGTGGCATATGTGCGTATACCCTGTAACTCCACCTCTTTTGCGCCGATCTGCGCCCGCAACATCGCCGCAGACTCAATCAACGACCGTGCCTGGCTATCGATTTGGAGCACCCCGGTCGACTGCTCGGTGTGCTTCAACGCCTCTTCCGCAGTGGTCAGGTTGCCCTTCGCCTCGAGCAGTTGCTGCTCGAAGAAGGCGCGTCTTTGCGAGGCTTCGGAGATTGCAAGGTGCTCCGAGAGATGCCTGAACTGATCCACGTACCCGTTGGCGAGGGCTGATGCCTCATTCGGGTCGGTGTCCCACGCAGTCACTCGCAGCAGACCATCCTTGACTCCCACGTCGACCGAGGTGTGAACCTCAAAGGCCTTCAGCGCCTGCGAATCCTTCTTCGCGTGATAGCGGCGCTTGAGGTCAAATCGCTGCACCATGGCCTGCTCGACGGTGCGGCTGCGAAAGAGTGAGACAAACATCTCGCTTGGGTTCTTAAGGCCGATACTCGACCCCGCCAGCGACGCCAACCCGCCCGCGCTGCTCAACTGCCCCATCAGGGCCGTACTAACCGAGGAGTTCTGCGCGGGCGGCATGAGGACGGTAACGGCCGTATACCGGCTTGGCAGCATCAGCACTATGGCGGCTGTCAAAATCGCAACAATTAAGGTGAAAAGTGCGATGAACCGTCGACGGCGGGCCAGAACAATCAGCAGATCGATGAAATGAATTCTGCCCGCACCTGAAGCCTCCGCTTCTTCTCTAACTGCGTAGGCTTCCAGCACTTCCGACTTCATCGCGACCCGCTCCCTAAACCTCAATCCTATCAATGTGGCAGGCAATGCGAGCAGTCGAAGACAAATGTGGTGGAGATATTTTGGTTCGGCTTCCGTCGTTTGGTAAATTTCCTGTTTTCAATGAGATGTAAATTTTGAAAAAGGAAGGTGGCCGCCAAGGCGCCGTCGAGTGCAGTCGCGGATATTCTGGAGTCGTCTAAGCATCATACTGTGTGAGGTAACCCCTACGGTGCGTTCACTTGCCCTTGTCGTCTTTGCAGGACTTCTCGCCCCTCTGGCCACGCAAGCTCAAATCAAACTACCGAACGGCACCGACGACTTGGGCTCGCAGATCAACGCTGCCGCAGCCGCTATGCCGGGAAATGGAGGGAAGATTCTTCTGCAGTCGCAGCCTAGCGGGCAGTGTTACGCGTTTTCGACTCCAATCGTAATCACCAAGCCGATTATCATCCAGGGCCAAGGTCCGTCGACGTGCTTGAATTTCGCGGGAGTCGGCACCGCGGTCACCTTTGCCGGCGGCAACAGCAGTTACGCGCCGGGGGGCAGCTATGTTGACGGGTTTGGCCTGCGCGACCTGATGCTCCTCGGTTCAGGCCCTTCAGGAAATCAGACGGGGCTTCTTCTCGGGGGGACTGATAGCACGGTCGGGTTCTACGCAACGGGACTCACCATCAGTAGTTTTGGCCTCGGGTTTCAATTCGGGCGGGGAGTCTGGAACTTCAAGATGGAGCATTCGATCTTCGGCATTAATGGACAGAATGTTCACTGGGCATCGTCGCTTCATTTCGGCGGAGAGAATGTTGATTTCGATAGCGTTACCTTTGTCGGCGCGACCTTCGCCAACTCTGTCGAGATCGACGACAACACCACCACGGACTTCAGCAATCTCAACAATTTGACATTCGTCTCCTGCAACTTCGACAACGCCCAACTCGTGATCAACAACGGCGCGGGTGGTATTCGCCTCTACTCTGACCACTTCGAGAATGCGGGCGGTAATTCCGGCACGTTGCCGTTCGTACAGATCAGCGCCTACACGGCGGGCACCGACGTGTTGATGGACGGACCGGACTTCTACAACGATCAAAACAATCCGTACCCGTCGTCATTCATTGAAATCGATGGTGGAGCGGCGGTCACAATCACGCAGATGCGGTCGATCAATCTCGATGGCTCTACGAATGTACCAACCAACGTGCTCATCGGCGGGTGGGCCACCGTCAGCCTCATAGGCAATGCACCGCTGCGCGCGGCACAGACGCAGTACACAATCGTGCCGGGCAGCAACCCGCTGGTCTCGGTTATGGGCGGCCTCGACTCCGCCAACCAGGTCACCTCTCAGGGTCCGGTCAGCTTTAGCCAGATGAATGGTCCCATTAACCAGTCCCCGATCGTCCAGGTGGGTGGTAACGGCTATATTCCGTACGTCGGTTTCGATCTGTGGTCGGGCCAGGGGAGTTCCTACTACGGGATGCGCATTCAACAGAACAGCCCTAACGAGCTGGACTTCTGCTCCACCGGTCTGGGGCCCGCCGGCGGCGGCACGCCTAACTGCCAAGCCAGCATCGTCAATGGTGTCTTCACCAGCAACGTCCCGGAAGGAACCCCACCCCTCGCAGTTCAGAGTCATACGCCACCGGTGAACCTGAATGCGTGGCCGGCTACGTTCAGTCCTTCGGGCGCCCAGATTCAGAATCCGCATATCACAACCGGGAAGGTGATTCTTCCCGCCAGCGGCACGGCCACAGTCAGTTTCCAAGGCGCTTCCGTCTTCTCGCAGACACCCGCATGCAGCGTCAGCTATCAAACGAGTTTTCAGCTCGTGCAGCCGCAGGCTCTATCTTCGAACCCGTATCCGAACCAGATCGTGGTTTTCGGCCAACCGTACATCGGCGTGTACTTCATGTGCTTAGGAAATTGAGCCACGACTAAAGGAGCTGACGGGTGTCACTCTGTCCTGATCTTCGGCAGCACTTTCCATTGGTCCTGATCTCGACGACACTGGTTAGAGGGAAAACCTTGTACCTTTACACCAAAAGGCGGGACTGACAAAGCTGCTATGAAGAACTCTTCGACGAGCGTAAGTGGAAGGGCGCCGGTTGTCGTGACCGGGGGCTGCGGCTTCATCGGTTCGAACTTTGTGCTGGATTGGCTTGCGAATGAGGGCTCACCAGTCGTGAACCTGGATGCGCTGACCTACGCGGGTAATCCGGCGAACCTGGCGGCGGTGGCCCACGATCCGCGCTACACGTTCGTGCATGGCAATATCTGCGACCCAGAGCTGCTGGAAAAGATTTTCAGCGAGCATAGGCCGAGCGCGGTTGTGCATTTTGCCGCGGAGAGCCATGTCGACCGGTCGATCCTGGGGCCGGATGCGTTTCTGCAGACGAATGTCGATGGGACGTTT
>Ga0070764_10001508_pt1 | contig 10193 bp, 11 predicted proteins | sample HubBroMetageWRM4_FD_67287 | JGI IMG/M metagenome (GOLD analysis project Ga0070764, IMG submission 67287) | Warmed soil microbial communities from the Hubbard Brook experimental Forest, New Hampshire - Hubbard Brook CCASE Soil Metagenome WRM 4 | ecosystem: Environmental > Terrestrial > Soil >... | reverse complement strand
TTCATGACGTCCTCCTCACCGAACCCTCTGCTGACGCTGCATCAGAACGCGAACACCGATAGCGATCAGCACAAGTGGCCAGAAACGGTGCAGGAACGAACCGATATGCAACAGGTCCATTGCATTCAACAGAAACAAAATTCCCAGCCCGATCAGAATCCAGGCCCCGACGGGCGTGTCAGGATGCGAGCGATCTTCAAGCGGCTCGCCGGGAACTACGGGCGCAGTAGCTCCGGCGGCGGGGACGGTATTCGGCGCACCCGCTGGCGGCCGGTTGAACGACAAGCCTGACGAAAAGAAGTTGTTGAACCCGAACGGATCGGGAGCCGGCAATCCCATTTGCCTGGCGCGCGCGGTCTTATAGGCCTCGATGGGCATATAGATCTCGAACGCCGCAATGAATATGCCGAAGAGCCCGTTGAACTCCTGGGTCATCCAGATCAACGTCGCGAAAATCAGCACGTGGACAAAGCCCTTGGCGTATTCGCCGTTGTACATGGCGCCGACACCGGGAATAAAGCCCAGGATGGCGGCGACCTTAGGACTCGGCGTCCCGGACGGCGGCTCTATCATCGGCGGTACGATGCCGGCTGCCGGCGGTACCGCGCCGCTTAAATGTGCGGCCAAACACTGCTCGCAATAGACAACACCGTTGACCTCCCGGCTGCATGCGCTGCACAGTGGCTTCCCACAGGTGCGGCAGTATGCAACCGCGGGCACATCGGGATGATTGGCGCAGTTCATACGTTTCTCCTGTTAAGGTGCTCAAGCAAACTCGCACTTGGAGCTGACTGGTCACCTTGCCGCCGGGCCTGAGGGACAGTTGCGGGAACCGCTGCCGGAGAGTTGGCCAGCTCAGGCTGGTCCTGCTCGCGGCTGTGGTTCGGGGTTTGTGGTTGCTGCCGGTTTTCGCTCTTTGACGGATTCTTCGTTTTGGTCCCGGGAGCCTCCTGCTGCTGCGGTTGCCGGTTATCCGGGTTGTCCTCGGGCCGGGCCGCACGCTTCAAATCGCGCACACGCGACTCAATTTCGTAGACCAGGCGCATGTTCTCGTAATAGCGGACAGCACGTGCCTGGGTGTCGTAATACGTTTTCATGATTCCTTTGGAGCTCAGGTCCAGATGCCGAAGATCGCTCATGTGGAAGCCGGCGATGCCCAGCAGCATGGTGATGGAGAAGAAGGCCATGCCGAATGACATGGCAAAGCGCGGCGTGGCCACCGGAGCAAAAATCGGCGCTAGCCGGGCCTTCAACTTCTCAAACCGGCCTTCCGGACGCGGGGCGGGCATGGCGTGCTCGGACGGAAGCGCGCCGATGGTCTGGGCCAGGATGTTGTGGACCAGATTGCGCGGCGGCTCGGCTTCCTCCAGTCCCTGCAGCAGGAGCATTCCAGCCCGGGCTTCAGCCAGCATGGCCTGGCAGGACGTGCAGCTACGCTCGTGGACCTCGAAGGCCTCCCGCTGCGAGCCCTGCAAAGTGCCGTCAAGTGCTTCAGCCAGAAGGGCTTCCACCTCAACGCACTGCATTCCGGGTTTGAATTCACCTGCCATTAGTTCGCCTGCTTATAAGTACGTTGCAACAGCCTTGCCAGTTCCGTTCGTCCCCGATTTATGCGACTCTTCACAGTTCCCTCAGGCACATTCAGCACTTTGGCAATGTCCTTGTAGTCCATATCCTGCAAATCCCGCAAGATAACCGCTTCGCGGAGCTCTGGAGAGAGCCTCTTCAGGGCCTCGTGTACCAATTTCTGTGTCTCTTGGCTACGCATTTTGGTTTCCGGGCTAGCACTTTTGTCCTCCAGTTGGTCGGCTATTGTGATGCCGTCCTCCTGACTGCCCGGGGTCGCATCCAGCGAGTCCGTGATCCGGTCGTATTTCCCTTTACGAAAGTGATCCACCAACAGGTTCCGCGTGACGGTCGTGACCCACGTCATGAACGAAGCCCGCGTGGTATCGAAGGTACTCAATGTCCGATACATCTTGATGAACACTTCCTGGGCCAGGTCTGACGCATCATCTGGCGAACCGGAAAACCGGTAGCAGATGTTATAAATCCTCCGATGATACTGCTGAACGATTTCCTGCCAAGCCGCAGCGTCGCCAGACACACAGCGACGGACAAGGGCATTGACCGCTTGGTTGTCGTCCAATCAGCGCTCCCAAAGGGCGTGACTCCTGGCCCAAATCCATGTACAGCTAAAGACTTATACGAGGACGCGGGGCCAGTAGTTCGACCGAACCGAGCGGCAGCCGCAACGTCTTTCGCGCAGGCCGTCACCCGATTTCGGCAAAATTGTAACAGGGCGTTCGGCAAGTCAGGCCACACCGACGTGGGCCCGTTCCCGCCTGTATACTGTGAGCTTTCCTACTTATGAACGCGTCTTCCAAAGCAATGCAAAGCCCTCAGACAGAGTTAATCCCGCGCTCGGTTTTATTCGGCAATCCTGAGCGGTCCGAACCCATCATTTCGCCCGACGGCATGCAGCTGGGGTATCTTGCCCCGGTGAACGGCGTCCTGAACGTCTGGATCCGCACGCTCGGCCAGAACGATGATCGCCCGGTGACCAACGATACCAATCGCGGTATTCACACGTTCGGATGGCAATACGATAATCGGCACATCCTGTACGCACAGGACGCCGACGGCGATGAGAACTGGCGGCTTTATCAGACCGATATCGCCACCAAACAGACCCGGAACCTGACGCCGTTCGACAAGGTGCAGGCGTCCATCGTGGCGTACGAGTGGGACAAGCCGGAGACGCTGCTGGTGCAGATCAATCAGCGCGACGAGAGCCTGTTCGATGTTCATCGGCTCGACCTGAACAGCGGCAAGCTGGAGATGGATACGGAAAACCCAGGCGACGTGGCGGCCTGGAACGCCGACAACGATCTTCAGGTACGCGCGGGGCAGGTAATGACGGCCGATGGCAGCACCATCATCCGTGTGCGGAACGATGTGAACTCGCCGTGGCGTGACCTGATGCAGTGGGGGCCGGACGAGACCTTCGGCGGAGTCTTTGGATTTACCCCCGACAATCGCAAGCTCTGGGTCGCGACTAGCGTCGATGTCAACGCTGCCCGCTTGCTCGAAGTGGATCTGGAGACCGGCGCGCAGAAGGTGATCGCTGCCGATCCGCAATTCGACGTTTCCGGCATGGAGCAGGAACCGAAGACCAACCGCCTGCAGGCGGCGCGATTCATCAAGCAGCGTGTCACCTACGAGTTTCTCGACCCTGCGATGAAGGCGGATTTCGACCGCCTGCAGCAGGCAAGTTCCGGCGACATCGTTCGGCTGTCGCGTACCCTCGACGACACGAAGTGGATCGTGACCTACTCTCGCGATAATGGGTCGACCTGCTGGTACCTGTATGACCGGCCGGCGAAAACAGCGTCGCTGTTGTTTACCGCGCGTCCTGACCTCGAGAAGTATCAGCTCTCCAAGATGGAGCCTATCGAGTACAAAGCCCGCGACGGTATGACCATCTACGGTTATCTCACCGTGCCGGAGGGCATGAAGGCCGACAAACTTCCGATGGTACTGCTGGTTCACGGCGGCCCGTGGCACCGGGACGTGTGGGGCTACAACCCGTGGGCGCAGTGGTTGTCGAATCGCGGCTATGCCGTCTTGCAGCCGAACTTCCGCAGTTCAACCGGCTATGGCAAGCAATACATCAATGCAGGCGATCGTCAGTGGGCCGGCACCATGCACACCGACCTGCTCGACGCGAAAGACTGGGCTGTCGAGCGCGGCATCGCCGATGCGAACAAGGTCTGCATCATGGGCGGCAGCTACGGAGGCTACGCCACTCTCGCCGCTCTGGCGTTCTCGCCGGAGGCCTTCTGCTGCGGCGTCGACATCGTTGGGCCATCCAATCTCAACACACTGCTGGCAACAATTCCTCCGTATTGGTCGACCATGGTGGCTCTGCTGCACAAACGAATGGGCGACAACGAGGAATTTCTAAATACCCAATCCCCGCTTTTCAAAGCCCAGCAGATGAAGGCACCGCTGCTCATCGGCCAGGGAGCTAACGATCCGCGCGTGAAACAGGCGGAGAGCGATCAGATTGCGGCAGCGATTCGCGGCAACGGTCAGCCGGTGGAGTATTACTGCTTCCCGGATGAAGGCCATGGCTTTGTGCGTCCGGAAAATGATACGGCGTTCAACGCGGCGGTGGAGAGATTCCTGGCGAAGTACCTTGGCGGGCGCGACGAGCCTCCATCGGAGGAAGAAGCCAGGCTGCTGGACAGCATCAAGAAATAGACAGCGCCCGGTCAGGTCTTCGATTAATAGATTGCTACCTCCAGCTTACATGGAGGAGAATAGGCCGTGATGAAACGGGCAAGGCTTGTTCTCCTCGCCATGTATGTCTTTTTCAGCGCATGGCGGCCGGTCGCGTTCGCTCAAGCTAAGCCATCGCAGGACGTCGTCATTGAAGTAACCAGCGGAAGCCCTGCGGAGTTTCAGACCAAACTGGCGCTGCAGGCGCTCATTCACAAGTACGATCTCAGCCGGTACACGTGGACGAACAAGGTCATCATCCAGCAGGGGGCGATGAATCACAGCTTTCCGGAGATCACGCTGAATGTGCGCTTTCGCGACCAACCGGACGCGCTGCTGTCGTCCTATGTTCACGAGCAGATTCACTGGTTTCTTCGCGAGCATAATGAGCAGCGCTTGGCCGCCATCGACGAGCTGCAGCGAAAATATCCGAACGCTCCGACGGCCTATCCCGAGGGCGGCGGTAGCGCGGAGAGCACTTACGGCCACCTCATCACCTGCTACCTCGAGATGCAGGCCGACCGGCAATTGATAGGCGAGAAACGAACGAAGAAGGTCATCGCAGAAATTCCCTGGTATTTCTGGATCTGGAAGACAGTCGTTAACGACGAGGCGACTATAGCCGCGGTCGTGCAAGAGAACCACTTGGAAATACCATAGGCCCATCCACGAGTTATAGGACGCTCTCGACGGGAGGTTTCTATGCGCAGCGTAAAGTTCTTTCTTGCCGCGCTCGTCGTTGTGGTTTGCAGCGTAGTTCCAGCGGTGGCCGATTCGATTTTGTACGACAACGGGCCGCAGGGGCCGGACGCCGATGCGTGGCCTGTCTACGGCGGTTATGTGACCGCTGATACGTTTACGCTGACCACGGCTGCTACTGTGACCGGATTTCAGTTCTGGGCGTGGTTATTTCCGGGCGATACGGTGACCTCGGCGGAAGTTTCGATTACGTCGCAGGCATTCGGTGGAACCACATACTTCGACCAGACGGTGATCTTCACCTCGCTCGGATGCAACGTGAACGCCTACGGCTATAACGTGTGTGACGAGAGCGCGACCTTCCACGGACCTCGTCTGAATGCCGGAACGTACTGGTTGAATCTTCAGAACGCCGTAACCGCCCAGGGCAATCCTGTGCTCTGGGATGAGAACAGCGGCTTCGGCTGCACCTCGCCCGGATGCCCTTCGTTGGCCGAGTCCACCGAAGTTGATGGAACGATCCCCTCCGAGTCGTTCACGCTAATTGGCAACAGCGGCAGTGGTTCAGTTCCCGAGCCCGGCACGATTCTGCTGCTTGGCGCAGGCCTGGTCGGAGTGGCAGAAACATTGCGCCGGAAGCTCTACTGAAGGCCCGCAGCATCGCGGCGCGAATCCCTCTATAATGGTTTGCCCGGTGCGAAGTGTGGGTCTTACCCCGGGTTTTGCATCCGCGAAATCATCCGTAGCATCAACGCCAACTGGAGGAAGATACAGAATGGCACATGAAGTTCCTGCCTTGCCCTACGACTACTCTGCTCTGGAACCTTACATCGATACGCAGACCATGCACCTGCATCACGACAAACATCATCAGGCTTATGTAACCAACCTGAATGCCGCGCTGGAGAAGGCTCCTGAGCTCCAGAAACTGAGCGGCGAAGAGCTGCTGAAGAGCCTGGAAAACGTGCCCGAAGCCATTCGCACTGCGGTGCGGAATAACGGTGGCGGCCACGTCAATCACAGCATGTTCTGGAAGATCATGGCGCCCAATGCCGGGGGCGACCCCAGCGGCGCGATTGCCGACGCCATCAAGAATACTTTCGGGGACTTCAACGCTTTTAAAGAAAAATTCAACGACGCCGGTCTGAAGCAGTTTGGCAGCGGCTGGTCCTGGCTGGTCCGCGATAACGGCGGCAAACTGCAGGTCATCAGCTCGCCGAACCAGGACAATCCCATGAGCCAGGGCTTCTACCCCATTATGGGCAACGACGTGTGGGAGCATGCTTACTACCTGAAGTATCAGAATCGCCGCGGCGACTACCTGAAGGAGTGGTGGAACGTGGTGAACTGGAACGAAGTGAACAAGCGCTTCCAGGACAGCCAGAAGTAACGAGCGGCGACAAATCCTGGACATGAGGGTGCGGCAATCGCACCCTTTTTATTTGCATGGCGTAGTCCGCCAGACCTGCTCACGCACGAATCCAGTCCATTTTGAAACTTCACCCAACTTATTTTGCCAACATCACTGACGATCTGAGACCGCATCCCGCAGAATAGGCGCGTTCTACCAAGCTGGTACTTCGGCGACGAGTCTTCCCGTTCTATCTACGCTCCCAACGTAAGAACTCGCGCCGTGGATTGACGTCTGTGCGCTGCCCAGCGCACCCGCTCTCGGCCATTTGCTGTGAAGCATGGGCCAAACAATCGGCTTCACGACCGAGAGTTGCAGCGACCGGCTTGCCGATGCGGCAACTTCTACTCCGATGGCTTCATTCGCCTGCGTGCATGGTGATCGCGGGATTGCTGGCGCGCGTGCTGTATCTGGTGACCTCGCATTGCTACCAACTCAAGGAGCAGAAGTGGTGTGGTTTCGAGATGTCCGAGATCGCCCGCAATGTGGCAATCGGGCAGGGCTACATTCTTCGCCCTAACTGCGGGCCCTCAGCCTTTACCACGCCGCTATACCCCCTGCTGGTGGCCTCCATTTTCCGGATGTTTGGGGTTTTCTCCAACCCTTCGGCATTCGTGATCTTGACATTCAACAGCGCGGTGGCGGCATTCACAAGTTGGGCGGTTTATCAAATTGCCCGCCGTGTCTCGAACGAGACAGTCGCAGTGTGGGCAGGATGGATCTGGGCGTTTCTGCCTAGCAGCTTGTTCTTTTCTCTGTTCTGGATCTGGGAGACGACACTCTCGGCATTTCTGTTGAGCGCGCTGTTCCTGCTCACTCTGCGCATGGAATCCGACAGCCGGTTGCTTTCCTGGTGTGGCTATGGATTGCTTTGGGGCGTGGCGGGGCTAACGAATCCCTCTTGTCTAGCTTGGCTGCCGTTTGCCGGCTGTTGGCTGCTGTGGCAACTGCAGCGGCGCCGTCAAGGTTTCGTTATGCCCGTATTGTTGGGGGCGGTGGTGTTCTGGCTGACTCTGACGCCGTGGCTGGCGCGGAACTATTATGCGTTCGACGATCCGCTGCTGCTGCGCAATGCATTTGGCATGAATCTGCGCGCCGGGAATAATCCCATGGCTGAGGGCTGGTGGGTGCAGATTTACACCTATGAAAATCCCACCATCATGGCGCAGTACAAGAAGTTGGGAGAATCGGAATTCATGACCCAGCAGAGGCGGATGGCCGAGAAATGGATCGCGCAGCATCCCGGAAGATTCTGCGTTCTAACCTGCCGGAGGTTCTTGTTCTTCTGGGCTGATATGCCGCATCGGGGCTTTGAGGGAATCAAGAACTTCATGAGCGTCTTACTATCGACGCTGGCGATGGCGGGGCTGGTGGTCACGATCAGGAAACGCATGCCGGGCGCGTTCCTCTTCACCACGCTGCTGATCTTTTATCCGCTGATGTACTACATCACATTCCCGCAACCGCGCTACCGCCATCCCATTGAGCCGGAGATGCTCATCCTGGCGGTGCTGGCCGTGTGGGCGGCGATCATCCGCCTGCGGGCCCGTCCCACCGCTGTCTCGCAGAGGCAGCCGCTCCGTATAATCGAAGAGCCTTGCCGACGAGCAGCCACACTCCGAAGCGGATTGTTTCCCTCCAGCCGAGCGCGACGGTAACTCTTCGCGACCTGGGATTGTTGGAGAACGTAATCGCGTGTACGCGTTACTGCGCAGATGTCTGCCCGGAGATCGTAGCTGGCTCGCGCCTTATCGTCTCCGATTCATGGACTGCACAGGCCGAGCAGATTCTCGCGGCGCGTCCCGACCTGGTGTTGGCGTCCGTCCCCTATCAGCTTGAGGCAGTGGCGGAGATCCTGAAGGCTGGCGTGCGCTTTCTGGGACTGTCCCCGCGGACGCTGGCTGACCTCTATACGGATATCGCGGCGATCGCCGGAGTTATGGGGGCGTCTGAGGCGGGTGAAAGTCTCGTGGCAGGTATACAAGGCAGAATTGAAGAGGTGAGAAAGCTGGCGGAGAAAGCCGGAAGGCCACAGGTCTTCTGCGAAGAGTGGGGCAAGCCGATCATCGCCTCGCAACCATGGGTAGCGGAGTTGGTGGAAGCCGCGGGCGGCGAATTTATCGGAGAACCTGGCAAGACCACCACCCAGGAGCAAGTGGCAGCCGCGCGGCCGGACGTCATTCTTGCCGCCTGGTGCGGAGCTGGAGACCGGGTGCCGCTGGAAAAGATCATTCGGCAAAGAGGGTGGGAGCAGCTTCCAGCCGCCAAGACGAGACGCGTCTTCTGCATCAACGACGAGCTGCTGAATACGCCGTCGAGCAGCCTCTTGGGCGGGTTGAACGCCATCGCCTGGGCGCTGCATCCGGATCTATTCGAGAAGCCGAAAGGGATACGACAAATAGCTAACGGCTAACCGCCGCCTTCCCGCCTCCCACAACGTAGTACTCGAACTTATGATAGAAAAGGAACGGCATGACGAAGCAGCAGGAGCTTGCTAAGGAACTGACCACGCTGGCCGAAGCCTCTGGCAGCGTCGACGATCTGATGAGCGTCATTGTGGGTCGGCTGCAGGAAAGGCTACCGCACTACAATTGGGTAGGTTTCTACATGATTGAGAAGAATGGCGTAGGGGAGCCGCCGTTTTTGGTGCTCGGCCCTTATGTCGGCGCGGTTACCCCGCACACGCGAATCCCGTTGAATCAGGGTATCTGCGGAGCCGCAGCGGCAACCGGTCACACGGTCATTGTTGACGACGTCGCCAGCGACCCGCGCTACCTGGCATGTTCTATCGAGACAAAGTCGGAAATCGTAGTGCCCATTCGCGTGAAGGGGGAAGTGGTCGGAGAGCTGGACATCGACAGTCACACTCCGGCTGCGTTCACGGCCGATGATCGCCAACTCGTCGAGCATTGCGCGCGCCTGGTGGGCCAGTATCTGGAGAAGACGACGTAAGGGCCCTGTATCTCAAAACAAACCTATGATGAAGCAAGTGGTGGCGGCGCTGATGGTGCGTGGCGGGGAGATCCTCTGTTGCCAGAGAACGGAGTACCAGGCGTTGCCGCTGAAATGGGAATTTCCCGGCGGCAAAATCGAACCCGGCGAGAACGCCTCGGAAGCCCTAGTGCGTGAGTTGGAAGAAGAGCTGGGCGTAAAGGCCGACATCGGCGCCAAGGTTGCCCAGGTGCAACACCGCTACCATAACGGCAACGCCGTCGAACTCCATTTTTTTGTCGTGGAACGTTATGACGGCGAACTGCAGAACCGCATTTTTCGCGAGATTCGCTGGGTACCGCGCAGCGAGCTGCCGAAGCTCGACTTCCTCGACGCCGACCGCAAGCTGGTCCAACAGATTGCCGACGGCGAGCTACTCTAGCCGCCGCTCCATCCTCCCGTAACGAACCACGCCACCGTCAGGCCAATCATGATCACCGTTGTTGCCCAGGCAATGACATTAAACCACGTACCGTTGATGTATTGGCCCATCAGTTCGCTCTTGTTTACCAGAAGCAGCATGAAGATCAGCACGAAGGGCAGGACAATGCCATTCACCACCTGCGACAGAATGATGATCTTCACAACGGGAATGTTCGGCAGAAGAATGACTCCTCCGCCTGCGATAAGCAGCAGGGTGTAGAGCCAGTAGAAAACCTTGGCTTCGCTGAACTTGTGACCCACACCCGACTCGAAGCCCAGTCCTTCACAAACGGTGTAGGCGGTTGAAATCGGGAGGATCGAGGCGGCGAACAAGGAAGCGTTGAAAAGGCCGGCGGCGAACAGGATGTAAGCGTACTCACCGGCC
>Ga0070764_10001505_pt1 | contig 10201 bp, 7 predicted proteins | sample HubBroMetageWRM4_FD_67287 | JGI IMG/M metagenome (GOLD analysis project Ga0070764, IMG submission 67287) | Warmed soil microbial communities from the Hubbard Brook experimental Forest, New Hampshire - Hubbard Brook CCASE Soil Metagenome WRM 4 | ecosystem: Environmental > Terrestrial > Soil >... | reverse complement strand
ATGCGAACGCAGGCGGAATGCGAACGCAATCATCAACGCCCCGAAAAGTATTGCGTACGCGCCGATGATCCAAACAATCGCAAGCGCGCCGGCGAGCGGAAACCAAATCATCAAAACGCCGAATACTATCGAAGCGATGCCGGCGATAACGAGCCAGAACTCGTTGGCGATATGCTTGCGCATCTGTACGCCGGCGGCAATCTCGAGAACGCCCGTGAGAAAAGCCCATGCCGCAATGGTGAAATACAGCGCCAGCAGCGTGATGCGAATGTCCCAGAACGTTATCGCCGCGATAACCAAACCGACGATGCCTTCCAACAGCAGCGGCCACCAGCGTCCGTGTTGTTCGGCAGCGCGCACGCAGGCCACCAGAGCAAAGACGCCGTCGACGAACGCGTACGCACCGAAGAGTATACCGATTGCAAAAATCGTCGGGCCGGGCCAAGCCCACGCCAGAACGCCGAAGATAATGGCCGCGATGCCGCGCACCAACCACACCCACCAGTAGCGTGCAACCGCCCCGGCCATTGCCGATGACATCATTGGAGACCTCCAGTTACTTTCCGATGCAGAAACGCGCAAAAATACGCGTCACGATCTCTTCGGCGGCGGCCCGCTCGCATACATGCCCGAGCGCGAAAAATGCCGATCGCAGTTCGGTTGCGGCAAAATCCATGGGATCGTCGCGGCGCAACGCTTCGCATGCCTGATCGATTGCCGCGATCGCCTCGGAGATGGCTTCCAATTCGTACAACGCCGAAAACTGAGGCTGTGTAAGGTCGGGCGGCTGCGCGTTCCAACCTGCATGCGCAGTCGCCGTCCGCACGCGTTCGATCGTCTCCGCCTCGCGCACGCTGCCCACAATCGCTTCCGGCACGGCTGCGAAAGCTGCCGGCGCGATGCCCAGGTCTGCTTTGTTGAGCAGAACGACGCGCGGGCGTTGCGTGGTGCGCTCGAGCAGATAGCGGCCGCTCGCGCCGATGGGAACCGAACCGTCGAGCACGATGATTGCGAGCGCCGCGGCATCGAGCGCGGCGATGCTGCGCGTCATGCCCTCGGCTTCGATCCGTGCTGCGTGCGCGCGAATGCCGGCGGTATCCACGAGCCGAATGGGCACGCCGTCGATTGCGACGCTCTCTTCGATCGTATCCCGCGTGGTACCGGGAATCTCGGAGACGATGGCGCGTTGCGTGCCGAGCAAGGCGTTGAGCAGCGAGGATTTGCCCGCGTTGGGCGGCCCGACGATGGCAACCGCCAAGCCATCTCGGACCAGCCGGCCGAACTCGCCATTGCGCCGCAAATCGTTGAGGCGTGCGCGGTGTGGTTGGAGCCGTTCGAGCAGCGGAGCGCGTTCGAGTTCGGGCACCTCGTCGGGAAAATCGATTGACGCCTCGAGATGCGTGACGACCTCGCCGATGGTTTCGCGCATCGTCGCGATCTCGCGAGTGAGTGCGCTATCGAAGTTCGCTAACGCGGCCCGTGCGGCGGCGCTCGTCTGAGCGTCGATGAGATCGGCGATGGCAGTAGCCTCGCGCAGGGCGATTTTTCCATTGAGAAAGGCGCGCTGCGTGAACTCGCCCGGCCCGGCAAGGCGCGCGCCGCATTCCAACATAGCCAGCGCGACGTCGCGCGCAACGATCGGTGACCCGTGCAGATGCAGTTCGAGCATCTCGTCGCCGGTGTAACTGTGCGGCGCTGCAAAGTACAACGCAAGCGCGCTATCGAGCTGGCGTCCATGCGCATCGCACACCTTCACGTTCGTAGCTAACCGCGGACGCAACGCCGGCCTCCCGGCGAGCATGATGCGCCGGATATTCTCGACGGCCGGCCCGCTTGCGCGCACGATCGCGATCGCGCCCTTTCCAGGCGGTGTCGCGACCGCGACAATGGTGTCTAGCGCGGAAAGATGACCACGCGACGTTCGGGCTCTTCACCTTCGGATTCGGTGCGCACCAAGTCAGAATCGGCCAGCGTCAGATGGATGATCTTGCGTTCCGACGGCAGCATCGGTTCGAGTTTCTGCGGCGCGCGGTTGCGGACGCAACGCTCGACGGTCTGAATTGCCAAACGCTTGAGCTGATCGGCGCGGTGCGCGCGATAGCCTTCTGCATCGATAGTGTAGTAGTGCCGGTTGTTTTTCACGCCGGCGTTAAACGCGTTATTGAAGACTAGATTGAGCGCCTCGAGCGTATTGCCGTAGCGGCCGATGAGCGCGGCAAGATCCGGGCCGTTGACTTCGAGATACTCGCCTTCGGGGCGCGAGATATAACCGATATCGACCGGTCCGATGCCCATGCGTTGCAAGATATCGGCGAGCAGATCGCGGGCGGGTTTCGCTTGGTCCGGAACTTCTTGCTGGGCCTCCGGGATTTGTCCGCGGCGGGTTGGCGGACGCCGGCGATTGCCGCCATTTCTACCGCCCGAACGGCCGCCGATGGCGCGATCGCGGAGATCGGCGGGCTGTTCTTCAAATTCGAAATCGTCTTCGTAAAGCATGATGATTAGTTGCCCTTTTTATTCTTACGTTTGGAACGCGCCGTCTTCTGACGTTCGGCCGCGGGCTGACCATTGGAACTGCTCTTCGCAGCAGCCGGCACGGATGCGGTGATCGGCCGTTCGTTATCGACGCTCGACAGCGGTTGATGATATCGGCGCAAGAGATAAAACTGCTGGCCCATCGTGAAAATATTGTAGGAGAACCAGTAGAGTACCATGGCGGACGGCCAGTGGTACTTCCAACCGAGAAAGCCGAGCATCAACGGCGATATGATCGCCATCGATCGCTGCATCTGCGCCTGTTGCGGATCGCTCGACGGCATGCTCACGTAGCGCACGCTCAAATACATCGAAAGCGCGTATCCCAAAATCAGGACGAGATCGGGGAGTGAAAGGTTCGAGGCAAATATCGGCGCGCCGAAGAGCTTCGGCACGGAGGTGGCCTGCGTCAAGGCCGATCCGATCCACAGCCAGCTCTGCGTCGCAAAGAGCGGTTTGTGGTTGAGCACTACGTAGTACACGCTGATGATGACCGGATACTGAACGAGCATCGGCCAGCAACCGGCGAACGGATTGACCCCTTGCTCTTTGTAGAGCGCCATCGTTTCTTGCTGCTGTTTTTGCTTGTCGTCTTTGTACTTCTCTTGAACCCGCTTGAGCATCGGCGCGATCTTCTGCATGTTCAACATCGCTTTGAACTGAGCGGTGTTGAGCGGCCAGAACAGCAGCCGCACGAGGGCCGCCAGAATGATCATCGTCCATCCGAGATTGCCGACGACTTTTTCTATGCCCTGAACGACGGCAAAGAGCGCATTGACAAACGGATCGAGAACTCCGGCGAGAACGAGGGTCAAGGCAAAATGCGAGTGCATCGTCAGGCTCTCGGCACGAAGTCAACGCCGCCGGGATTCCATGGGGGCAGCGAGCGATGCGGCAGATCCCCATGTAGGACCCGCGCAGGAGGCCGTGCGCCGCAATCGCGTCGACGGCATACTGCGAGCAGCTGGGGTAGAAGCGGCAGGCTCTCGGCAGTAGCGCCGAGATGACCTGATATGCGCGAATGAGCGCGATCGCTAAGCGCGCGATCACGTCAAAGGGAGTCCGAAGGCGGCGCGCAGCTCGGCGCGCAGATCGGTGAAGGTCAGCGCGGCTGCGTCTGGACGCGCGACGACCAACACGCGCATCTGCCGCTGCGAGGGCAGCAGCTCTCCAAGAATCGCCGATACTCTGCGGCGCAATTTGTTGCGGACCACGGCCTTTCCAATCGTTTTGCTGACGGTGATACCGACGAGCGACGAGACGTCGCCCTCGCGTGCATCATCGAGATAAAGGTTGAGACTCTTGGTTGCGATGCGACGGCCATAGCGGCGCAGGCGCGCGAAATCCGCGTGCCGGCGCAGGCTTGCCGGCCGTTGCATCAGATCGTGAGACGGTGGCGTCCCTTTTTCCGGCGCCGCGCGAGCACCTTGCGTCCGGCTTTGGTGGACATGCGTTCGAGAAATCCATGCACGCGTTTACCGCGTCGATTGTGCGGCTGAAAAGTCCGCTTCATAAGGTCCCTTCGGTCAACGAGTAGTGCCCCACACCCTTGTGGCAGACAGCCCCTGATTATATCCGCCGAGCCCCTCCGGCGCAAGGACACCGTCGTCAGCGAAGGCGGGGGGAACCACCCTGACGCCGCCGTAAGGTTGCTGACGTTTTGAGCCTCCCCGAATACCAGCCGCCCGCTCGCCGGCGCGTCGTCGTGACCGGTCTGGGCGCCGTGACCCCCGTTGGGAACACGCGCGATGATTTTTGGCGGCGCCTCATCGCCGGCGAGTCCGGGATCGCGCCGATCACGGCATTCGACGCCGCACTCTTCACAACGCGTTTCGCTGGTGAGGTCAAAGACTGGAAACCCGAGGAGGTCATCGGCCGTAAAGAGGCGCGCCGCATGGACCGCTTTACCCAGTTTGCCTTCGTTGCGGCTCGCGAAGCGATCGAAGACGCAAAACTGCCCGAGGACGAGGAGTTCAAGCAACGGGTCGGCGGCGTCGTCGGCACGGGCATCGGCGGCATCATCACGTTTTGGCTTAACTCCGATAAGGCCAATGAGAACGGGACGTGGTCGAAAGTGACGCCATTCTTCATTCCGATGCTCATGGCCAACGCGGCACCGGCCCATATTTCCATGGCGTTCGGCTATCAAGGGCCGTTTTTTGCGGCCGCAAGCGCGTGTGCGAGCGGCAATGACGCGTTGGTAACCGCCTATAACGCTATTGCGTACGGCGACGTGATCGCGATGATTTCCGGCGGCAGCGAGGCGACCGTCTCACCGCTGGCCATCGGCGGGTTCTGTTCGATGAAAGCGATGTCGACCCGCAACGACGATCCGGCGCGGGCCAGCCGTCCGTTCGATCGCGAACGCGACGGCTTCGTGCTCGGTGAAGGCGCCGGCATCTTGGTGCTCGAGGAGTACGAGCACGCCAAAGCGCGCGGTGCGAAGATCTACTGCGAGATGCTCGGTTACGGTCAATCCGCCGACGCATACGATCTCGTCGCGCCCGATCCCGAAGGCAAAGGCGTCGGGCTTGCCTTTCAACGTGCGATGACGAGCGCAAAGATCACGCCCGGCGACGTCGACTACATCAACGCGCACGGCACGTCGACCCCGATGGGCGATCCCGCTGAATCGCGAGCGATCGAGAAGGTTTTCGGAGAAGACGCGATGCGTATCGCGGTCAGTTCGACGAAATCTATGCACGGTCACGCGCTCGGTGCCGCCGGCGGCATCGAGGGCGTCGCTACGGCGCTAGCGGTTCAGAACGATCTCATGCCGCCGACGATCAACTACGATTTTCCGGATCCCGAATGCCGGCTCGATTACGTGCCGAACGTCGCGCGCAAAGCGCCGGTTCGCGTGGCGCTTTCCAACTCTTTTGGGTTCGGCGGACATAACAGCGTCATCGTCTTTGGTAAAGTGCGTCCTGACTCATAGATCTGCAACCGTGCTGCGTCGCGCCGTGCGACGCTCTGCTTCCGGGGTTTGCTCGTACGCTCCGCTCGGGAGTTCGACCCGGCTTGGGACGCTCGGTCCGTCAGCGCAACGCCGCGCCGCGCTCGCTACAGTTCTCTAACGCTCGTGAGCGGTGAAGCGTACCGAAGACGATTGCGCACTTTGCTGCGTTTGGCAGGCGTCCGAAAGCTCGAGGATCTGCAGCCTTTCGAATTGGCGTTCGTGCATCAAAGCTATGCCAGGGAACGCGGCGGCAGCAGCAACGATCGCATGGAGTTTCTTGGGGACTCAGTTTTGGGATGCGTCGTCGCCGCGTGGCTCTTCGAGCGGTTTCCCGATGAGCCCGAGGGCCGGCTGACGCTGCGTAAAGCCTCGATCGTCAACGATGGGCAGCTCGCGGAAACTGCGCGCCGCCTCGGTTTTTCGGAGCTGGCACTCTTAGGCGCCGGGATGCGCGCTGCGGGCGGCCTCGATAACACGTCCGTGCTCGCCGATGCCTTCGAAGCCTTCGTCGGCGCGCTCTATCTTCGTTTCGGCCTGGAAAAAGCGCGGCGTTTCGTGATCGAGCAACTCGTGGAACGACTCGATCACAGCGGCGATGCGCCGCTCGACGCCAAGACGCGTTTGCAGCATTATGCGCAGGAACATCTTTCGGCCACGCCCGTCTACCGCGAGACCGATCGCGGAACGCCGCAACAACCGACGTTCACCGCGCGCGTGATCGTCGGCGGTAAAACCCTCGGCAGTGGAAAAGGCGCGTCGAAGAAAGCCGCGCAGCAGGCCGCTGCAGAGGCGGCGCTTGCCGCGCTCGAACCGGTGACGACGTGAAACTGTCACGCGTCCGTTGCTTCGGTTTCAAAACGTTTGCCGAGGCGGTTGGGCTTGACTTCGGTGACGGCGTTACCGCGATCGTCGGGCCGAACGGTTCGGGTAAATCGAATCTCGTCGACGCGTTTCGCTGGGTGCTCGGGGAGACGTCGACGCGCAGTCTGCGTTCCGGACGTTTGGAAGACGTCATCTTCATGGGCAACGAAACGCGTAAGCCGCTGGGTCTGGCCGAGGTTTCGATTCTTTTCGATAACTCCGATGGATCGCTGCCGATTGAGTTCAACGAAGTGGAAATTACGCGGCGCGCGTACCGGGTCGGCGAAAGCGAATACTTCATCAATCGCGCGCAAGTGCGATTGCGCGACATCATCGATCTACTCATGGGCTCGGGCCTCGGGCCGGGATCCTACGCGATCGTGTCGCAAGGACAGATCGACGCGATCTTTGAGAGCAAGCCGGCAGAACGGCGCGCCCTTTTCGAAGAGACGGCCGGCATCAGCAAGTTTTTGGCGCGCAAGCACGACTCGCTCCGTCGCTTGGAGCGCACCGAGCAGAACGCCGTGCGCATCGCCGATCTCATCGCGGAGCTCGAGCGGCGCATACCGGAGCTCGATACGCAGCTGCGGCGCGCAAAACGCTACCGTCGCATCGTGGGCCGCGTGCGGGATCTCGAGATCTTGGGATATTTGCGTGCGGGGGCCTCGCGGCGTACGGAACGCACCGAACTGACCAAAGCGGTGGAACGTCAGGATGAAGTGCGTGCAGCGGCCGCGGGTAAGGTGGCGTCGCTCGGCGCCGATGCCGCGCGTCTGCGTACTGCGTTATACCGCTGCGAGTTGCAACTCGAGGAGTTACGATCGAAAACGCAGAGTGAGCGCAGTCACGTTGCCAAACTCGAAGCGGAATACGCCGCGGCGCTGGCGCGTCGCGAAGCCCTCGAGCGGCAGTCGACGCAAACGTCGGAGGACGCGGAGCGGGTCGCTGCCGAGCGTGGAACGCTCATCTCGGCGAGCGAAGCGTTATCGCAGCGCCTCGAACCACTCGTCGCGACGCTCGAAGAAGCCAAGCAACGCGAAGATGCTGCAGAAGCCGCGCTCGACAGACTGCGCCGGCGTTTGGAGACCCTCTTTACCGATCTGCGCGAACTCGATGCAGGCGCTACCGAAGCCGCCGAACGGCGTGCGGCCCGGCGCGCGCAGGCCGACGCGCTTCGTACCGATGAGGAACGGTTGCAGCGCGAAGAACGCGTAGCGCGCGAGCGTGCCGAAGGCGCGGAGATTGCCGCGGGGGCCGCGGCGCACCGGCGCGGTGAACTGCAGCGCGGCATTGCGCGGACGAATGACGCGGTAATCGAGGCCGCCACGCGTGCTGAAGCGGCCGAACGCGTCGCCACGGCGACGCAAAGCGAGGTCGCGCGCGCGCTCGCTACGCATCGGGATAACCTCGCGGAGTTGACCGGCGCGCAATCGCGCCTGCACACGATCGAAGAGCTGGAGAACTCGCTGGAAGGCCACGTACCGGGCACCCGGGCGGTTGTCGAAGCGTGGCAGCGCAACGAGTTGAGCGGCATCGAAGGCATCGTTTCAAATCTCATTAAGACCCAAGAGCGCTACGCGCACGCAATGGACGTCGCATTCGGCGCTCGCCTATCAAACGTTGTGACGACGACATCGGAAGATGCCGAACGTTGCGTCGAGTTTCTCAATCGCAAACTCGCGGGCCGCGCGACCTTCTTGCCGTTAGATACGCTTTCCGACCGGGAAGGACGGACGATCGACTCGGCGTTGGCCGCCGTTCCGGGCGTTATCGGTTACGCGCACACGTTGCTGCAAACCGACCCGCGCTATGCCGGTATCGTCGCATTCTTGGTTGGCAACGTGCTTGTGGTCGACGAGATGAAGACGGGTATCGATCTCGTCCGCGCGCGCGGTGTGCGCGATACCATCGTCACGCTCGGCGGCGAACAGATTACCGGCGGCGGCGCGTTGACCGGCGGACGTTTCGAACGGGAGCGCTCCATTCTATCGCGCCGGTTCACCGCCGCGAGTTTGCGCGAAGCGCTCGGCGGAATCCGCACGCGTCTCGACGAGGCCGACGAAGCATTGGCGGATGCGCAGCGGCGTGCGAAGGACGCGGTCGAAGCGCGAGACGCCGGTCGCGAACGCCACGCGCGCGTCGCGTCAGAACTGGCGGCGCTGCAAGCGCAGGACGGCGCGGTGATCGCCGAGGTCGAGCGCACGCGCGGCGAACTGCTGGCCGCAAAAGAGGTCGCGCAGATGCTGCAGCGGCAGATCGAGACCGTCCGCGAGCGGCGGCGGGAGTGCGAAAGCCTCGAGCCGAGTTTTGCTTCCGCCGACGAGCAGCGCGCGCGCCTGGAAGGCGAACTCGCGCGCGTTCGTGACGAGATTGCGGCCGCCCAGAACGAGGAAAACGCGGCGAACGCGCACGCTGCTGAACTGCGCGAGCAAACCGCGTCGGTGGCCGCAGAGCGCGACGCGTCACGCGCGCGTTTGGAGATGCTTGACGTCAACCGCGAACGTGCCGGTTCGGCGCGCGAACGTATGCTAGCGGAGATCGCGTCGCTCGTGGAAGAGACGCGCACGCTGCACGCGCGCCTCGAGGGCCTGCAGCGCGGTGTCAGCGCGCTGGACGGACAGTTGGACATAGCGCGTCGCGAGCGGGAACAGCTTTCGACCGAACAAGCGCGCATTGAATCGGATCTTCGCACGGCCGAAGGCGAGGAACGCGACGCCGCCGATGCCGGCGAACGAGATCGTACTCGCTTGGCGCAGATCGAAGCCGAGTTGGGAATGCTGGTCTCGCAGTTCGCGCAACACCCCGCCACCGAGGATGAATGCGCCGACGTCGAAGCGCGCTATCGCGACGAATCAGACGAAGTGCTCGACGAGCTGCCGCGCTTGCGTGAAGAGCACGCTCGGCTCGAGGCCAACGTCAATCTCAATGCGCAAGCCGAGCGCGACGAGGTGTCTGAGCGCGAAGCATTTCTGCGCGCCCAGCTCGACGATCTCGCTAATGCTCGAGCGACGCTGTTGGAATCGATTGCCGAGATCGAAAGGGACAGCCAAGAGCAGTTCAATCAGACATTCGAACGCGTGGCCGAAGCCTTTACGCAAACCTACGCGCGCCTCTTCCCCGGTGGTGCCGCAAAGATGTGGCAGACCGATCCGGAAAATCTCTCGCAAACCGGTATCGAATTCGGGGTGCAGCCGCCCGGTAAGAAACAGATGCCGATCGCAGCGCTTTCCGGCGGCGAACGCGCGATGACGGCCGCCGCGCTCATCTTTGCGTTGATTCAAATCAAACCGGCGCCGTTCTATCTGCTCGACGAGGTCGACGCGGCGCTCGACGACGCCAATATCGATCGTTTCTGTCAAATGGTCCGCGAGTTTGCAGCCACGTCGCAAATGATCATCGTCACACATAACAAGAAGACCATGGAAAGCGCGGACCGCATGTACGGCGTAACGACGCGCGAAGCCGGCGTTAGCGCCGTCGTCTCCGCCGAGCTTGCCGCCGCGGAAGCGGTGATGTCGGTTGCCTGACGGCGCACTACGCGCCGCGCTCTTTTCACTCTCCGATAAGACGGGAGCCGCGGAGCTCGCACGAGTCCTAACCGCTCGCGGGGTGACGATTTACGCCACCGGTGGAACGCGCGCGTTTCTCAACGATGCCGGCGTTGAGGCGCTCGACGTTGAGGTGTTGACAGGATTTCCGCCGTTGTTTTCCGGACGCGTGAAGACACTGCACCCCAAAGTTTTTGGAGCGATCCTCTACGACCGCAACGATACCGAGCATGCGCAGCAGGCCGCGAAGTATGCGATCCCCGCACTGGAAGCAGTCGTCGTCAATTTGTATCCTTTT
>Ga0070764_10001504_pt1 | contig 10202 bp, 9 predicted proteins | sample HubBroMetageWRM4_FD_67287 | JGI IMG/M metagenome (GOLD analysis project Ga0070764, IMG submission 67287) | Warmed soil microbial communities from the Hubbard Brook experimental Forest, New Hampshire - Hubbard Brook CCASE Soil Metagenome WRM 4 | ecosystem: Environmental > Terrestrial > Soil >... | reverse complement strand
ACGGGCACAGCTCCCATCGCGCGGCTCAACGCCCTGGCCAACGTCTTGAATGCGTGCACCGGATCGAATGGTGCTTCCAGTCCTGCGTGCGCCCAACTCTTCTCGGCGGCAACTGCAGCTGGTTCAGCTCCTGCGAACACTCTGGATGCAGCGATGAACATCGCAAAGTCGCCCGGAGCAAACGTTGCCGAAATCTACGGACTGACCAGCGGCTCGAACGCCTATTTGCCATCGTTGAGCGCGGCTCCGAGCGATTGGAGCTTATTTGCGATTTACGGCGGCGGAGGTATGAACGGCCCTTCCTCACTGTCGATTGATTCGCAGGGAAATATTTGGGTGGCGAACTACTTCGGCGTTGCGAGTTTGTTCTCGAATGTCGGCGCACCTGTCTTTTCGTCGGGCATTAGCGGCAACGGGCTCTTGAACAGCTATGGCGGAGCTGTAGATGTGAGCGACACGATGTGGGTTGCGAACGAACAGAGCGCGACCAATGTGAATAATGGCCTCGGATCGATCACGCTGCTGAACAGTGCGGGTTCCTCGCCCGCGCAGTATACAAGCGGAGGATTGAACTTTCCGGTTGCCGTTGCGTTTGATACCAGCGGTGTTGCATGGGTGGTGGACTACGGGAACTCGCACATTACGCTGTTGAGCGGAAGTGGATCACCACTGTCCGGCGCTACAGGCTATACAGCTGTAAACCTCGAGTTTCCTTCCGCAATCGCGACGAACTCAAAGTGCAATGCGTTCGTCGCGAACCAGTCGAGCAATACGATTACACGCGTGCTCGCTGACGGGTCGGCGTTTACCGACTACGTTGTGGGACAGGGACCTACGAGCGTCGCAGTCGACGGCACCGACAACGTATGGTCTGCGAACTTTTATGCGAATAGCGTGGGCCTCGTCTCGTCGGCCGGCACTGTGCGTTCGGGAAGTGGGTATGTCGGCGGCGGAATGAACGCGCCGCGCGCCATCGCGGTCGACGGAAGTGGCAACGCATGGGTTGCGAGCGAGCATGGGCCCTCTTTGGCTGAGTTTGCGAGTGCCTCGACCGCTAGCCCTGGGGTGCTGCTCTCACCCGCCGCCGGGTGGGGAGCCGACGCCAAACTACTGGAAGCGTACTCGCTTGCCATCGACGCCGCGGGGAACATCTGGGTTTCGAACTATGGAAGCAACACACTGACGGAGTTTGTTGGTATGGCCGCGCCGGTGAAGACGCCACTGCTGGGGCCGGTGCGTGTGCCCTGAGTCTGGCCCTGCGCGAACAACGCTCTGCTACATCAACCGAAAACGCTCGCGCATCAGACGTTGAAAGCGCGGACGCCAGATGAGATCGTAAGCGAGTTCTTTGTTCGGGAACATCGCGAGTGCAGCTGTGCGTGCATCGGCGATCATCTGTGATGCGTCTTCGATGGTCAGCGTGGCGTCCTGGGCAATAACCTGCATCACCATGTTCATCATCATCTGCAGGCGGCGTATGAGCTTGGCCTCTTCGAGGGCAGCATCGCGGGGGAAAGAATCGGCCGAGGAAGTATTGGGAACGGGTATGTCGGTTGTGGGCTGCGGTTCAATCGCTTTGCTCAATTCACACTCCTTGCTGCCACTGCGGGCCTAAGGATTGGACGCGGCGGAGAGCGTCGAGATTCCGCCATCTGCGGAGATGAGGAAGGTCTCGGCGCCTTCGCGATCGGTACGCCAAGTATTGACGCGTGCCTGCTCAAGTTTATTCAGCACCTCCCACCGTGGGTGCCCAAAGGTGTTATGGGTGCCGACGCTGATTACCGCAACATGCGGCGAGACGGCGGCAAGGAACGCGTCTGCGGTTGAGGTTTTGCTGCCGTGATGACCAACCTTCAGCAGGGTTGACTGTGCAACACGATGATTCAGAACCATGTCCACCTCGCTGGCCCACTCCGCATCACCTTCGAGAAGCACACTCCCCTGACAGTACGCGAGACGCATCACAAGCGAGTCGTCGTTTCGAGGTGCGCCCGGATTGCTATAGCCGAGTTCGGGCGAGAGGACCGTCGCGTGCAATCCTCTCCAATCAAATCCATCCCCTGCGTGGAGGCGGCGTACCTTGATTCCAAGAGTATCCGCTTCCACGAGCAAAGCGCGCATTGCTGGAGCCTCACCGGGCTCGATGCTTATCCAGAGTTCACGAGGGCGAAGGTCACGCAGAACCGCGGGCATGCCGCCCATATGATCGCTGTGCGCATGGGTGAGCATGACGACATCGAGCCTGCGAATGTAGCGCGACCAGATGTAGGGTGCGACGACCTCTTCCCCGATGTCCCAACGCGAGTTGGAGGCGGTTGGCCCGACAGGCCCACCAGCGTCGACGAGAAGCGTGCCGCCATCGGGCGAGACCACGAGAAGGGAGTCTCCCTGCCCGACATCGATGGCCGTAACTTCAAGGACTCCGTGATGTACGAACGGAGGCCTAGGCCAAAGCGCAGCCACAGGAGCCGCAATGAGGGCGATGCATGCAGCAACGAGCCACAGCCGAGAGCGAAGCCGGAGCGCGCCGCACGCCAACGCAATTGCCGCACACGCGAGCAAGATTGATTGAGGTGACGGCGCGGGTATGCGCATGTCTGCAATGCTGAGATGTCCCATGTGATTCACCACCGCGCGAATCAGATGAATGAGTGCTGCGGTGCATGCAGAGGGCACGCGGGCGACGGAAAGGCTAATCAGCGAAGTGCAGAAGGTGAGTATTGTGAGCGTGAGTAGAACTGCGATGACCGGTACGAGCACCAGGTTCGTTGGTAACGCCAACAGAGTTGCGCGATGGAAGTAGCTGGCCATCGGCAGTGTCATGCAGAGCTCGACCGCGATGCCGAAGAGGACCGCGGCGAAGAAACTGAAGATCGCACGAGCCGTCCAGAGAGGAGCCCGTCGCAAGCGCGGATGGATCAATGTTGCGAGGAGGCTGCCGAATAGGCGCAGGCGTACACGCATTTGCGCCGCGCGTGGATGGATGTTGGCATCGAGCGCAATCGTGTCGAAGTCGCGGAGCGCCCGCGCGTGGGGTTGGAAGCTGCGCGCCTCAACCGGCCGTGCGAGACCGGCTGCGGCGATGATGACGAGCGTCGTCATTTGGAAGCTAGCCTCAAACAGCGCGCGTGGATCGAGTACGAGGATGATCACCGCTGCGATGCCAAGGGCGTTCATCGGTCCGGTATCACGCCCTAGCCAGCGGGCGATCAGATACGCCGCAGTCATGCCAAGTGCACGTTGCACAGGAGGACCGAAGCCAGTTAGCAGCGCGAAGATGAGACCGATGCTCAGTGTGATTCCGATAGCTGCTCCCTCCGGCATCCGTGTTTTGCGCAGCAGCCAGAGCAGGCCACCGACCAGGAGGACGACATGCAGTCCCGAGACAACGAAGAGGTGAAACGTCCCGGTGCGCTCAAAGCCCTGGCGCAAGTCAGTCGTAAGTTGCGTGCGATCGCCAACGAGCATGGCGCCGAGCATCGCGGCGTCGTCGTGATCGAGCCTCATCCATGCAGGCGTCCTTGACTGTGCCGGATAGGTGCTTAGGCTCTGGAGACGCGTCGCGGCCCAGCTCTGAGCAGCCGCAAGTTGGCAACTCCATGTGCGCGACGCATGGCTAACGATGCGAAGGTGTTGTGTGTGTGCGGAAGCCAGTGTACCGATGCCCTGGCCTAGCAGGTACTCAGAGTACGACCACGCGCCTGGGTCACGGTAGGTATCAGGCACGCGGAGGCGCAGCGGAATCTCGATAACATCGCCGCAGGAGACCACGGGAGCGGCGTTCATGAGCGTTACACGAATGCCTCCGCTGACCGGCCGCATCGTAGAGACATCCGGCGTTACCTCTTCAACTGCCTCGACCTGGAGATCGACGGAACGGTGCGGCTCTCCGCTGATGGGCTCCCATGCGCCGGGCCCGAGCGCCCATGGCTGATCATTTACCTGGTCAGGGGACGAGTTCTCTGGCGCAAGCTCGCGTACACGCACCACACGGCCGCGCACAGAGCGACTGAGGCCATCGGCGTAGCTGATGAGCTGCGGCTGACGGAAGATTGGCTTCTCGATCTGTGCGCATGTGCACCCGGCCGCCACCCAAAACGCCAGCACCGGGACGACCGCGACCTGAGGCACCCAGCAAAGGCTCACAACCGAAAGCAAAAGAACAAGCAGCAGCGCAGTGACGAGTAACGCGGGCGGCTGCCACCGACGCGCGATGAGATCGCCGGCAGCGAAGCACAGGGCCGCGGCCAGCATCGGTGCCTGCCGCAATTGCGGAGGATCGACCGCCGGCGGCGAGTCCATCCAGTGCTTGCGAGCCCCGACTGCCTGCATGAGAAGAGCTCCCGATCTCTCGGGCGCGTCCTACTAGTGTGTCATGACCGGCGGCGGAGCTTCACTACCGCCTCTTGGTGATACGTTTGCGGAAAAAGATCGACCAGATGGAGCGACTCGATCTCGTAGGTCGATTGCAGCGCGGCAAGATCGCGTCCCAACGTGACCGGGTCGCAGGAGACGTAAACGATTTGCCGCGGAGCAATGCGTTCAATCAGCTGGCAAACCTCTACTCCTGCTCCGGCACGTGGAGGATCGAGCACGATGAGCTCGGGACGCTCACGCTGCAACACGGCCTCACGAAGATAATCCACGATCACCGCTGCAACGCCGCGATGCTGCTCGCCAAGACGCCGCATTGAGGCGGCCAGCTCACCTGCGGCCCCAGGATTCGCTTCCACAGCTGTTACCTGCTCGAAGCTGCGTGCGAGAACGCGAGCGAAGAGGCCGACACCCGCGTACAGATCCCACGCAATGCGGCCTCGCTGGTTCGCACAAACGAGATCAACCATCCTGGGAAGCAGAAAGCGATTCACCTGAAAGAAGCCCCCGCGCGAGACCCAGTAGCGTTCGCCCATGACCTCGTAGTTGAGCCCGGGCGTGCCCCAACTCGCGAGTTCCCGTTGAACTTGTGACGTGCGCGGATGGATTTGCAGAGCTCCGGCTCCGGTCAACTCGAGAACATTCTCTTGAAGACGAGCGAACGCTTTCTGAAAGCCTGTAGCAGAACCTTGTTTCTCAACTGCGCACAACAGAGTGATCTGGAGCCGAGACATATCGGCGCTGCAAAAGAACTCGATCTCCGCAGAAGACTTAAGCCAGCGCTGCATGTCTGTATCGTGCGAAGCTGCTCTGAGCATCGCCTCCGCTGCCCGCCAAAGGATCGGAGCTGCGATCGGGCATGTTGTGATCGAAAGAATCGAATTACTTGCGCGTTGGCGATATCCCAGCCGAAGCATGTCGTCTTCGCGTCTTACATGAAGGCGGATACGATTCCGATAGTGCCACGGGTCTCCAGCATGTTTTACGACATCCGGAATCTCGGTCACTCCCGCGCGCAAGAGTGATTCTCGCAAGACCTCTTCCTTGATGCGAAGCTGTTCCGGATAGCTCCCCATTTGGAGATGGCAGCCTCCACAAGGGCCGAAGTGCGGGCACTCTGGCTGGACGCGCTCTCTCGACGCCTCCAACACGCCGAGGAGTTGCAAGTCATCTTTCGAGCTTGATGGCACTGCTTCGACCAGCTCACCCGAGAGTGTGAATGGAACGAACGACGCAGACCCGTGTGACTGGGATTCCTCGCTGGGCGACCGCGCAAGTCCGAATCCTCCATACACAACGCGCTCAATGCGAAGCTGAACAGGCTTCATTCGCCGACACTCATATAAAAAAGGCTGAGTCGCGGAAGCGAATGCATCTGCAGCAGTCTGCGAGTAAGGAACTGGTTGTGAACCTGGCGAAGCTGTACGGCGCTCATCTTCGAACGGAACGGCGCAAGCTCGGTGTCTGCTTGCTGCCGCAGCGCAACCAGCTCTGTCTCATCGGCGTTCGCGCGCACAGCATCGACCATCTTCTCTTCAAGAACAGTGAGGATTCTGTCCAGATCCTCGAGCGGCATCACGTCCTTCTCATGCATTACTGCCGCGAGTTCGCGGAGACGTGTCGCGATCGGGGCGAGCGCTTCATTCGAGGTCCGTTCACCTGCGGTTGCAACTCCGTCCGCATTTCGCTTCAGATACCCTGCGACGCGCTCATTTTCAAACCCGCTCGAATGTGTAGCGACTTCGCGCTGGGGAGCAGCTCCGGTTGCCGCCTCCACCATCTCTTCCGCAGCCGCCATCACGGCCTGCGCACACCAAGCGAGCCCGTTTATTTTGCGCAGCCGCCCCTTTGCGCGGGAAGAGCGTGTTTCATATTTGTCAAAGGCTGTCTCGATGCCGCGCAACACTGCCTCCAGCGGAACGCCAGCCTCACGCCATGTTTCAATCAGCGCCCAATCCAACGTCGAAAGAAGCAGCAGGGAACCGCGCCTGCGGTTGAAGCTGTCTTCAATCTCCGTGAAGTAGTAAGAGTAGTTCTGCATAGAGCACGCAGCAGAGAGCCAGGCCGCTCCTCGCGCTCCTCAGTTTACTTTTTCGTTTTTGGTCTCGTTACGCCGCCGCTGCCGGTCATGATTCCGCTCCCAGATGAGCCGAAGGCCATTGAGCGTCAACATCTCGTCCACGCGTGAGATGTACTTACTGTCCGCAGAGATAAGCTTTGCGAGTCCACCGGTGGCGATGACAGTGGTCTCGGGTCCGAGTTCGTGAATCAAGCGCTCCAGGATTCCGTCAACAAGGCCGATATAGCCATAGTAGAGACCGATTTGAATATTGTCGGTGGTACTGGTGCCGATTACCTTTGTAGGCTTCTTGATCTCGACGCGAGTGAGACGCGCAGCGCGTGCAAAGAGCGCATCGGCTGAGATTCCGAGCCCTGGTGCGATTGCGCCCCCGAGAAAAGCTCCTTGCTTCGAGATAACGTCAAAGGTTGTGGCGGTGCCCATGTCTACGACGATCGTGGGGCCGCCAACCAGATCGAAGGCTGCCACGCAGTTCACAACGCGGTCCGCGCCGACCTCGCCGGGATTATCAGTCAGCACAGGCAGTCCCGTCTTTACGCCAGGTTCCACAAACAGCGGCCGAGCCTTGAAGCAAAGTTCACACACGCGCCGCAACGCGGAATCCAGTGGTGGAACGACGGAGGCAATTGCGACCCCATTGACGTCCTCCAACTTCACGTTGCGCATTGTGAAAAGCGTTTGCAGCAGTACTCCCAGCTCATCGGGAGTCTGTTTGTGCGGGGTCGTGATCCGCCAGTCTGCGACAAGGGATGCAGGGCCGCTCTCGCTCGCGAGCTGAAAGAGTCCCATTACAGTGTTCGAGTTGCCCACATCGATTGCCAGCAGCATGAATGGTCTTTCGTGAATCTCTGAACTCAATTCCCGCGGCCCCTTTTATAACTCACGAACCCCGCCGGAACGCACAGTCCGCTGCACACCATCGTCAGCATCGACGAGGAGAAAACCACGAGCGTCCAGACCGGCAGTTAAGCCAGTATATCCGCCCTCTTCAGGTACCTGGACATGCTTTCCGCGCACCCAGGAGGACACCTCCCCAAATCGTGTAAGTAGGCTGGGGCCGATTCCCAGACCGGCATGGTCGCGGTCGAGTTCGTCCAACTCACGATCAAGCGCTCGGAGAAACGCGATCAGCAGCGTCTGCCGGCTGACACTGTGCGCTCCCTCGAGTCGCAGCGAGGTCGCGAGAGGCGCGATCTCCGGAGGAAACGATCGATGATGGACATTGATGCCAACTCCGAGCACTGCATAGCGGAGTCCCGTCGGTTCAGTCGGCGCGGCGTTCGCCACGGTGCTCTCGACGAGGATCCCCCCAAGTTTGCGCGAGCCGCAGAGAAGGTCATTCGGCCAGCGCAGATCGATGCCAATTCCAGCGGTCGCCAGAATTGCCTGATGGGCCGCTAATCCCGTCGCGAGCGAAAGCCAGAGCGCGCGGTCGAGCGGAAGCTCTGGAGTAACAAGCACACTGACGTAAAGGCCATCGCCGCGCGTCGAATGCCACGAGTGGCCCCCGCGCCCCCGGCCAGCTGTCTGCTCGTCGGCCACCCAAATTCCGCGCCTTGCGCCTGCTTGTGCGGCCTCAAGCGCAAGCTGATTCGTCGAACCTGTCACCGGAAGCCAAGTTACCGGACCTCCGATGGCCAGTAGTTCGATCGCGCGCGCCACCGCCCCGGCGTCGATCTTGTCTGATTCTTGTATCGCCATGCTCATCCTGATGGTACTTGCATCTCACTTGGCAGGCTTGTGGCCAGCTCGCCGCCGGTGAATTCGATGATCGAAGACCTCCCCGCCTCCCTCATGCACCAGTCTGCGATGCTGTTGCTGCTCGCACTCCCCGTGGCGTGCGCCTCATGGACCGTGACGCACGAAGAGGTCTTTCGCGAACCGCGGGAGTTCTGCAAGCGTAAGAGCGAGCAGGCAAGAGCTGTTTCGAAGAAAAAATTCTTCTACCTCTTTACATGCGAGTACTGTTTCTCGCACTATGTTGCCGCGTTGGCTCTTTGGATATTTCGCTTCAAGATGTTGTTTGAAGGTTGGCGGGGGTACCTGGTTGCCTGGTTTGCGCTCGTCTGGATCGCTAATGTCTATATGAGTCTGTTCAACAGGCTGCGCCTCGACATTAAGCACGAAAACGTGGCGATTGCGGTCGATCAAACATCGCTTCCTCCAGAGGCTCCACAGAGAAAATAACGGCAAACGTCTGTACCGGGTGCATCGTCTTAAGTAGAAGGAGGTGACGATGGCTGACCAATCACCACGGCGAGACAATAAGGCCGAGCCGCGCGGATTCGGCAAGCACTCGCGCGGGCTCTCTGGCGAGTATGCTCATCAACAGGGGTGGGGGCTTAACCTCGAACAACGCAGACGTGAGTCGGGGCAGCCGCAAAACATTGACGGCGGCTCCGATCGCGACTACGGGGCCCAGGACTTCGGTGATGAACCTGTGAACACGCAAATCGACCTCGACGGTTCTGCGAGCGATGGGCCACGCGGTGATGACGAACCCTAAGGAGACAAGATCTATGCCGAAGACGCGCAGCAAAGCCAATGAGACGGCTATGAAGGATATGGATCGCCACGCGGCAGGCGAGAAAAGCAACCTGCCCATGGCTGGCACGCGTAACCAGACAATGCGTGCACACACGAAGCCGGTCGGAGACCTTCGAAGTGTTGAGATGAAGGAAGAGAGCAACCGTAGAATTAGCCGGCTGGATCAGTCTCACGTCGGAAATAAAAATCGCTGAAGCAAAGAAGAGAGGCGCAGCAACTCGCTGCGCCTCTCTTCTTTCAGTAACGGTGGTTAGTTCGGAAGCGCGGCGAGCGAGGCCTCAGCCTTCTCCTTGAGAGCGCGGGTCTCTGCAGCCTGCTTCTTTAGGCCGTCGATGATATGCGCTGGAGCCTTCGCTACGAACCCAGGATTGTTCAGCTGCCTCTCCGCCGCCTGAAGACCTTTATCGAACTTGGCCAACTCCTTATTCAACCGTTCGCGTTCTGCGGCAACGTCGATCTGTCGCTCGTAAACGAGCGCAACATCGAAGTTCGGCGCAGAACGCGCGTTGTTTCCGGTTAGTGCTTCCTGCGCAACCTCAACACCGCTCACCCGCGCCAACCGCGAGAGCATGTCGGCGTTCTCCTGCGAAAGCCGAGCAATAGTCTCCGAGCTGTGCACACGGATCGGCGCGGCCTCCTTCTCAGGAACGCCCAGATCCTTGCGCAGCGCCCGCACTGTGACGATAAGTTCCTGCAGCGTCTGCATGGCCTCAACGCTTGCATCGCCAGCTGCGAAGTCAGCGGCAAGCGGGAACCGCGTCAATGCAATCGACTTCGCAGGAACTTGCTGATCAACCGCTGCGTAAAGTGCATGCCAGAGTTCTTCAGTGAGAAACGGCATGAACGGCGAGAGTAACCGCAGCGCAGTCTCGAAGATGCTTACAAGGGCATTCAGAGTCAGTTGCGTCGTGTCATTCTTCGGGGCACTAAAGTCGAGCCGGAGCTTTACGAGCTCGACATACCAGTCGCAGAATTCACCCCAGAAGAACTGATAGACAGAGTTCGCCGCCTCATCGAAGCGATAGTTCCCGAGTGCAGTGGAGATATCCTCCGCGACCGTGTGAAGCCGAGCGACAATCCATCTCGTCTCGAGCGGTGCGCCGGCCACGTTCTTCGGAATAGACAGCGAAACCTTGTAGCCGGCCTCGCTCGCGCGATCGATCTGCATCTGCACAAACCGCGCGGCGTTCCAGATCTTGTT
>Ga0070764_10001503_pt1 | contig 10205 bp, 6 predicted proteins | sample HubBroMetageWRM4_FD_67287 | JGI IMG/M metagenome (GOLD analysis project Ga0070764, IMG submission 67287) | Warmed soil microbial communities from the Hubbard Brook experimental Forest, New Hampshire - Hubbard Brook CCASE Soil Metagenome WRM 4 | ecosystem: Environmental > Terrestrial > Soil >... | reverse complement strand
CATGCCAGATCGTCCGCGTCTCACCAACACTCCGCTTTCTATTCTGGACCTGGCGCACCTGCGGCTGGGCGGGACGGCTGAGGAAGCTTTCCACAACGCTCGCGCACTGGCCCAGCGCGCAGAATCCCTGGGCTACAGGCGATTCTGGCTGGCGGAACACCACAATATTTCGGGCGTCGCCTGCTCAGCGACCTCGGTTTTGATCGGCTACATTGCCAATGCAACCGCGACAATCCGCGTGGGTTCCGGGGGCATCATGCTGCCGAACCATGCGCCGCTCGCGATCGCCGAGCAGTTCGGCACGCTCGAATCGCTCTTTCCCGGCCGGATCGACCTGGGCCTCGGTCGCGCTCCCGGAGGTGATTGGGATGCGGCGCGGGCTCTTCGCGGTTCGGTGCCCGGCACGGGCGAGGATTTCCCGGCGCTTCTGGACGAATTGCGGCGATATCTGGGTGAGCCACAACCTGCGCAGCGCGTGCATGCCTATCCTGGAGAAGGCAGCGGCGTTCCCATCTGGCTGCTGGGTTCCAGTGATTTTAGCGCGCGACTAGCCGGACAACTCGGCTTGCCCTTTGCCTTCGCTGCTCATTTTCAGCCGGGACCTCTGTTGCCGGCACTGCACATCTATCGTTCTTCGTTTCGTCCCTCCCCGGTTCTCGACCGGCCCTACGTGATGGTGGGAATCCCGATCCTGGTCGCAGACTCCGACGAACAAGCCCAGTTTCTAGCGACAACCCCCATCCAGATGTTTCTGAACTTGATCCGTGGTGTTCCCGGGCCGCTGCCGCCTCCTACAAAGAGCCTGCAGTGGACGCCGGAAGAGCGGCAGATGGTGGCGGCTAAATTTGGAGCGGCGATTTTCGGCGCTCCCGAATCGGTTGCCGCGCGGCTGAATGCGTTTCTCGAGCAGACCCAGGCGGATGAGTTGATGGTGGTGACCAACACCTACAATTTCCAGGATCGGCTACGCTCCTACGAACTTCTCGCCGACCTCGCCCAGCAGGGAAGAGAAGAACCACAGATCGCCAGAACGGCTTGAGCGCAAGAAATCGCGTCGCTGCGATAGCAGGAATCGCGGATTGAGGAATCGTATGAGACGAAAACGTTTAATCACATTCATTGCGGTGATTCAGTCCTTTCTTTGTTTGCTGCATCTTTTCCTCTATGAGACGTGGATCTATTCGCCCGCTGGGGGCCACGCGCGCGGCGCGCCGTGGATCGAATGGGGGCTGGGCTTTTTGTCGGTGAGCTTTGTGGCCGCCTCGCTCCTTGCGTATCGCTATACGAACGCTCCTCTGCGTGCGTTTTACCGGGCCGCCGCGGTTTGGATGGGCATGCTGACCTTCCTGTTTTTCGCCGCTGTTTTCTCGTGGGTTCTTTTTGGCGTTACGCGATGGGCCGGGCACGATGTGAACTTCCATCGGACCGTGGAATTGCTGTTCGCTGCCGCAGCGGTGGCAGGATTCTGCGGCGTTATCAACGCAAGCTGGACCCGCATCACGCGCACGACGGTGCGGCTCGCGAACTTGCCGGCGGCGTGGCGCGGCAGAACAGCGGCGCTGATCAGCGACGTGCACCTTGGGCATGTTCGAAACGGCCATTTCTTGCGGCGTATGGTCGCCAAGATTTTGCGGGAAGAGCCGGATGCGATTTTCATCGCTGGAGATTTGTACGATGGAACGGCTATCGACGCACGGCGGGCAGCGGAGCCATTGGGCAAGCTCGTGGCGCCGCACGGCGTTTATTTCGTCGCGGGAAATCATGAGCAATTTCGGGACGACAGTAAATATCTGGACGCGATTACGGCGGCGGGCGTCCGCGTGCTCAGCAATGAAAAGGTGGAAGCAGATGGTTTGCAGATTGCGGGCGTGCCCTATCTAAGCGCGACCCACGGTGAGCACTTTGCGTCGGTGCTGCGTGGCATCCGCTTGGATCGCGATCGCGCGAGCATTCTGCTGACGCATGCGCCCGACCATCCAGAGGTTGCCGAAGCCGCCGGCGTATCCCTGCAGCTCTCCGGGCATACGCACCTGGGGCAGTTCGTACCTTGGAGTTGGATGGCGCGTCGGATGTACCGGCAGTTTGTGTATGGCTTAAGCCGAATCGGGAAGATGCAGGTTTTCACTTCGAGCGGAGCGGGAACCTGGGGACCACCGCTGCGGCTGGGGTCGAACCCCGAAATTGTGATGCTGCAGTTCGAGTAGAACGGCTCGCCTTTGGCCGATTTGAACGGTCGCAGCAGGGAAGCACAACTGCGAAACGGCTCGCCTTCCTGCGACGGCTCAATGACTGGCGGTGGCGTCCCGCTCGCGGAGCGTTAATTTCGCGGCGGACAATTCGGCCCGATGGACGTGGGAGACAAGTCCCAGCTGCTTGAGAATCCAAATGGCGTACCAATTGAGATCAACTTCATACCAGCGCAGGCCGTGCCGGGCCGAAACGGGATAAGCATGATGGTTGTTATGCCACCCATCTCCGAAACTCACCAGCGCCACCCACCAATTGTTGGTTGAGCTATCGCGCGTCGGGAAGCGGCGCGACCCCCAAATATGCGCGGCGGAGTTGACGATCCAGGTGGCATGAAGTCCCACAACGGTGCGCAAGAAAATGCCCCACAGCACCAAGCGAAAGCCCCCGACTGCGAACAGCACGGCTGCGAGGATAGCCATGGGCAGAAGATGGTACTTCGTCAGCCAGACATGAAATTTGTCCTCGGCTAGATCAGGGACGTAGCGCTTGAGCGCTGGAACGTTCTGGCGCAACGCATTGCCAGTCAGGATCCAACCCGCATGAGCCCACCACTTGCCGTCGCGCGGAGAATGCGGATCACCTTCTTTGTCCGCGTATTGATGATGCTTGCGATGGATGGCCACCCACAGCAGCGGGCCCCCTTCCAGAGCCGCCGCGCCGCAAATGGTAAGAAAATACTCAAACCATTTGGGTGTCGCGAAAGAGCGATGGGTCAGGAGCCGGTGATAGCAAATGCCAAGGCCCAGGCCCCCTGTCACCCAGTATAAAAAGAGCGCGACGAACAGGCCACTCCAAGTGAAGAAGAAGAGCGCGGCGAGTGCGCCAACGTGAAACAAGATCAGAACAGGCGCGATCCGCCAGTTGAAACGATTCTCGACGGACGGATGGTTCCGCGAACCAATGGTGGGCAGCGCACTCGTAGCGGTCATAGCTTCCTTATGGACTGAAGGCGTCGGCTCTGCAGCAGTTTGTTCTGAAGCACCACGCATGCCACTTTTGAATAAGAGTTACACGGGAAAAACCTGCGCAGGCGCGAACTGCGGAAAATTCTCTCCCCATTCACCGCGGACGAGAATCTCCTCCCAGTCACGTCGCCCGCTCAGGCAGACGACGAGACGGCGCCAGCAATCCCAAGGTGCGATTGTCATGGACGACAAGCAGTCGGGCTTGCTCGAAAGCGAAACGGGCCCTGAATCATTTGCGGGTACGCGGTAATAGTCTCACTATCGGGAGGCTGACGCCAGCGAAGATGGAAATCTCGGCGGGGGGCGGAGAATCAGTTCCGGTGACGAAGCGTCTCGCCGGCGGCGAGACGCTGTTCGTGCTCCGATCGAGGCTCCCGACCCGGCAAGGTCGAGAGCCCCATGGCCATTCGACACCCGTCCATGCGCCTTAGGCGCGATGACTCGGGGGCCGTTTTTTCATAGCGGCAGTTTGTTGAAGCTACTTGCGTGTTGGTGAGGCGTTGGTGAGCACGTCATCCAAAGATTTAGCAGACGGCGGTGCGGCTTGGCCGCCTTCGATGATGTCCTTGGCACTGAGTGGTTTGCCGTAAAGCGCCTTGTTGGCATCATCGTCGCTGTCCATGGATGCCCCTTCCAGCGAGACTCCGGCAAAAAGTCCACTGCTTCGCGAATACGTCAGAACGTCCACGTGCATCGCGGCGGCATTGTAGCCCGTCGCTTGAGCGCCCGTGGGACCGGCTGCGGCTGCGGCATTCGCTCCCAGCTTTGTTTTCCCGTTCAGAATTTGCTCTGCACCGGTGTGGTTCATGACCACCAGCACAAAGTCGGTCGCCGTGGAGCCAAGCTGCACACCGATGCTGGCTTGATCGAGCTTGTACATCGCCGGCGTGCCCCAGGGACCATTCATGTCCGCGCCCTGACGGCAAACCAGCGCGCCTCTACCGTAACTGCCGCCGATGCCGATGGCTACTTTTTTGACGCTGGGAAATATGACAACACAGCTGGCCTGGTCGAGGATATTCGTGGGCAAGGGGCCAGCCAGAATCGCGCGGAAAACCGTGGCCGAATTCGATAGACGTTCTTCTTCCTTCTTCTGAGCAAACAGGGGAGAAGCTATCGCTAAACAAAGTGCACAGATGATCATTCTCTTTTTCACGGTCTTGTCCTTTCCTGCAGAGTTGTTGTATTGCGGACGAATTGTTAAGTGTCGTTTAAGTGGACGGGTTGCCCAGCAATGGCAATCCGATTCTACTAGTACCCGGCTCGCGATGGTAGTGTCAGCCACCAGGCGCGCCAGTGCGTGATTATAGCGCAACTGCGGGTCTGAATTTCCTCCTAGCTAGGGCAACGGATATCATCCGGCTTTGCCGCGCCGGCAAAAAGCCTGTCGGCTTTGGAGCCGAGTGTCGGGTATATTGGATGCTGGTTACCGCCCAGCCTCTACGTCAGGTAGGCCGGCTCGCCCGTCGCTGATCGGAAATGGTGCGCGCCGAACCTCAGTGCCGTGAAAAAGCGATTTCTGACATCTGCAATTTCGAATGGCCGAGTAATCCAACATTATTGAGGCATCCAAACTGGGACCGAACATGGCGAAACCAATTTTGTTGAGTGTTGACGACGACCCGGACGTGCTGCGCGCCATCGAGCGCGATCTGCGCACCAAATACGGCGCTGAGTTCCGCGTGATCGGCAGCGATTCCCCCGAGACGGCGCTCGCGCTATTGAAGCAGCTGAAACTGCGCAATGACAGTGTGGCCTTGCTCCTTGCCGACCAGCGCATGCCGCACATGGACGGCGTGGCTTTTCTGCAGGAGGCAATGCACATTTTCCCGGAAGCCAAGCGTGCGCTGCTCACCGCATACGCCGACACCAACGCGGCGATCGGCGCCATCAACGAAGCGAGCATCAATTACTTCTTCTTGAAGCCATGGGATCCTCCCAGCGAGCACCTCTACCCGCAATTGGACGATTTGCTCGACGATTGGCGCGCTTCGTACCGGCCGAAATTCGAAGGTATCCGCGTGCTCGGAACGCGCTGGTCCCCCAAATCGTATGAGCTGCGGGATTTTCTGGCGCGCAATCGGGTGCCCTATCAGTGGATTGATGTCGAACTTTCCGCGAGCGATCCGGAAACCAAGCGGCTGCTGGAGGTTCTGGGCCCGGAAGCCTCCAGTCTTCCGATTGTGCTATTCCCGGATGGCTCGAAGCTTCTGGACAGTGTCCCGGGGCAAGTTGCGCAAAAAGTGGGACTGCAAACTCGCGCGCAAACCAACTTTTATGATTTGGCCATCGTCGGCGGAGGGCCTGCGGGCCTGGCCGCCGCCGTTTACGGCGCGTCCGAAGGCCTGCACACGGTGATGATCGAACGCGAAGCTCCGGGCGGGCAAGCCGGCATGAGTTCGCGCATCGAAAATTATCTGGGATTTCCCATGGGCCTCAGTGGCGGCGATCTTGCGCGCCGCGCCGTGGTGCAAGCGCAACGGTTTGGCGTGGAAATTCTCGCGCCGCAGGAAGCGCTCGGCATACGCGTCGAAGGCCCGTATCGCATGATTAAAACAGCCGACGGCAACGAAATTTCCTGCCATGCGCTGATGATTGCCACCGGCGTCCAGTGGCGCCGTCTGGAAGCTCCCGGGATCGATCGCTTGCAAGGCGCGGGCGTCTATTACGGCGGCGGCTCGACCGAAGCCTTGTCCTGCAAGGGCGAAATCGTTTACGTGATCGGCGGCGCGAATTCCGCGGGACAAGCGGCGATGAACTTCGCCAAGTATGCTGAACGCGTCGTGATTGTGGTGCGCGGCAAATCTCTTTCGAGCACCATGTCGCAATACCTGATCGACCAAATCAAGGAGCGGCCCAACGTGCAATTATGGGCCAACGCCAGCGTCGCCGAAGTGCACGGCGAAAGTCATCTGGAAGAAATTTCATTTCTCTGTTCGGACAGCAACCAGGTGGACCGGGTTCCGGCGAGCGCGATGTTCATCTTCATCGGCGCGCAACCGCGCACGGACTGGCTCGCCGATCTGGTGGAACGTGACGAGCACGGATTCATTTTGACCGGTCCCGACTTGATTCGCGATGGCGACCGCCCCAAGGGCTGGAGCCTGGACAGAGATCCGTTCTTGCTGGAAACAAACATTCCCGGCCTGTTTGCCGTCGGCGATGTGCGCCACGGCTCGGTGAAGCGAGTGGCTTCCGGCGTCGGCGAAGGATCGGTTGCCGTGCAATTCATCCATCAATATTTGAGCAAGGTCTAAATGGTCGAAAAATCTGAATTGCTGAATGTACCGGCTTTTGCGGATTTGCCGGAGGATCAGATCGCTTGGTTCATCAGCCAGGCAACGGAACTGAATCTCAAGGCGGGCGACACAGCGTTCCGTCAGGACGATCCCGCCGATGCCATGTTTGTCTTTCTCGAGGGACAGTTCCAAGTGCGCGGAGAATTGGGCGGCGAAACCGTGGTAATTCCGATCAAGCCCGGCGACGTAACCGGAGTGCTCCCCTTTTCCAGAATGAAGCAGTTTACCGTGAGCGGCAAAGCAATCACCGATTCCCGTGCCATGCGCTTTCCGGCGTCGCGGTTTCCGGATCTTGTCCACAAAATGCCGGAGCTGACCCAGCGGCTGGTGGGCATCATGTCGGATCGGATCCGCGAAACCACACGGCGTGAACAGCAGCGCGACCGGCTCGCTTCTTTGGGAAAACTTTCAGCGGGCCTCGCGCATGAACTCAACAATCCCGCCTCTGCCGCGAAACGCGCCGCCAGCCAGTTGCGCGATGTCCTGAAGAAAATTCGCGACGCCAGCCACGAGTTGGGCAGCCGCGACCTCACGGCGGCGCAAAAAGCAGAAATCGAAAAGTTGGAGACCGCCTTCGTCCAGAGCGACGCTGTTCCGCCGGATCCTCTGGCCATGAGCGACCTGGAAGAGCAGATCGATTCGTTGTTGCGCAGTCACGGCCAGAACGACCTGTGGCAAATGGCTGCGGACCTGGCGCGCCGGAACGTCAAACCGGCGGCACTGGAATCCCTGTTTGCGATTTTGGACGCGGACTCAGCGCGGGCCGCTCTGGTGCGAATCGCCGCGTCTGTGGAAGTCGCGACTCTGCTGAACGAAATCGAGAGCGGCACATCACGCATTTCCGACCTGGTCCGCGCCATCAAAGAATATACCTACATGGACCAGACCCCGCTGCAGAACGTGGACATCGTGAAAAGTCTGGAAACGACGCTCACGATTCTGAATCACAAGCTCAAGCACGGAGTTGTGGTCGAGCGCGATTACCAAAAAATTCCGCTGCTCGTGAATTCGTTTGGCAGCGAGTTGAATCAGGTTTGGACCAATATCATTGACAATGCGATTGACGCCATGGGCGGCGAAGGCAAGCTCAAGGTGCGCACCTTTCGCGACGACAATTGCGTCGTCGTCGAGATTACCGACAATGGTCCGGGAATTTCGCCCGAAGTGCAGGCGCATATGTTCGAGCCCTTCTTCACCACCAAGGGCGTGGGGCAAGGCACCGGGCTGGGCCTGGACACGGTGCAGCGAATCGTGAAGAAACATCAGGGCAATATTCAGGTCAGCTCGAAGCCCGGCGCAACCCGCTTTCAGGTTTGGCTTCCGCTGGCAGAAGCCGCTACCTAGCTGCCGCTGCAGGCCTGTGCAATCCACATTCATTGACTGGCTGCAAACGGATGGGCGCAGCCTGCCCCGACCGCCTTGCTTTGCGCACGCAGTGGTAAGGGCTCGGGCGGAAGCGCGCCTTCATTCCGCTAATCGATTCCGAGACGGTGTTGCATTTCCTCGAGGGTGAATCCCTTGGTCTCGGGATAGAAGAACATGACGATGAAAAATTGCAAGACCATCATCGCCGCAAAAAATAGGAACGGATAAGCGCCCGACGCTTTCGCGACGACGGGGAACAGCGCGGAAATGATGGCGTTCATGATCCAGTGCGAAGAGCTTCCCAGGCCTTGACCCTTGGAGCGCACCGTGTTGGGAAAAATCTCACCGACATATACCCAAATGACCGCGCCCAGCGGAGCGAAAAAGAAAATATAGCCCACCAGGATCCAAACCAGCCAGTCTTGATTTCGTTGCGTGAAAAAAATCTCGGCCACACCCGCCAGGCAAAGAGCCGTTCCCGCCGAACCGATCAGCAGCAAGGTCTTGCGCCCCAGCTTGTCGATCAACGTCATGGCCAGCAGCGTGGCACATAGGTTCATGGCGCCGATGGCGACGGCCTGTAAGTCGCCGGACAATTTGCTGAATCCCGCGGCCATGAAAATGGACGGCAAGTAATAAAGGATCGCGTTGATTCCCGCCAGCTGGTTGAACACTCCCGTAGTGATAGCCACAAAGATGGGATAACGAAATTTGCGCTGGAATAGCGGTTCGGAGCCTTGGGATTTCTCAAGGTGAATCGAGTCCACAATTTCCTTAAGCTCCGTTTCGTCGTTCGAGGAGCGCAAGAGCGTCAGCACGTTGCGCGCGTCTTCAATGCGACGCTGCGTGGCTAGCCAGCGAGGACTCTGCGGAATTCCGAACAGCATCACGAGAAATAAAAGCGCTGGTGCCGCGGCGACGCCCAATTGCCAGCGCCATTCGAGCGCGCCCATTCCAAGCCTCGCGATGCAATAGTTCGAAAAGTACGCCAGCAGAATTCCCAGGACGACGTTGATCTGAAACATTCCGACCAGTCGTCCCCGTAAGCTTGCCGGCGCTAGCTCCGCGATGTACACCGGAGCCAGCACGGAGGAACCGCCGATACCCAGACCTCCAATGAACCGGAATACCAGCAGAGCGGTCCAACTCCATGCGAACGCGCAACCGAGCGATGAAACGATATAGAGCACCGCCATAATTCGAAGAGCGTTGCGCCCTCCCAGTCGTTGACCGACGACGCCGGCACTGAGTGCGCCAACAACCGTTCCCCATAAAGCAATCGCGACGGTAAACCCCTCAGCGCGCGGCGAGAGTTCGAAGACTTGGCGCAGCGAGTTCAGTGTTCCGGAAATGACGGCCGTGTCGAACCCAAACAGCAGTCCGCCGAGCGCTCCGACGATGCTGGCTTTGAGTAGGTACGAGTTCAGTCTCATAGAGATTCCTGGCAACAAGCGGCCACGGCGCCTATCGTCGGCGCCGCGAAAACTTGCCCGCGCGGATTGAGCCTAGGTGCCATTGGCAGAAACCGTGAACGGCAGTATGCACGCGCCGAGGAGTCCCGCCTCAGGCCCCAATTCCGTGAGCGTGACGTAGGTTTTGGCCCGGGTCCCGCGCGCGGCGTCGGACTTGTCGGGATCGGTCATGCGGTAAACGTAGCTGCGAGCGCGCAATTCCTCGAAGAGCGCCGGCGAAAATAAACTCCACGAACTGGATAAGCCCCCGCCGACAACATACAGCGGCAAGTTCAGCGTGTTGACCAGAGCCGCAAGCCCCCTGCCCAGCGCAAGTCCCACTTCGTCAAAAATTTTCTGTGCGTCGCGGTCACCCGCGCTGGCGAGGCCTGCGACATCGCGCGGCGTGAATTCCGGATTGCTTTTTCCGAGCTCTGCCAATGCCGGCGATTTTCCCGCCGCAATCATTTCCTTGGCCCGGCGCCGCACTCCGGTGGCCGACGCTAGCGGCTCCAGACAGCCGCGCGCGCCGCACCCGCACGCCGCGCCGTCCGGCCATATATTAATGTGGCCCACTTCGCCGGCCATTCCGTTCATGCCGTCCCAAATGTGCCCGTGAAAAATGATGCCGCCGCCGACTCCTGTGCCCAGCGTCAAAAAGCACAAGGAATCGATTCCGAGCGTTTTGCCCTTACCCGCGACGCACTCCGCCAGAGCCGCAACGTTCGCGTCATTTTCCACCACGACCGGCACGCCCACGCTTTGCTCCACGGCGGTACGCAATTCCAATCCGTCGAAGCCAGGAAGATTGGGCAAATTTCGCAGCCGGCCTTCGGGCAATTCGATCGGTCCCGGCGAGCCGATGGCGATGCCTT
>Ga0070764_10001502_pt1 | contig 10208 bp, 7 predicted proteins | sample HubBroMetageWRM4_FD_67287 | JGI IMG/M metagenome (GOLD analysis project Ga0070764, IMG submission 67287) | Warmed soil microbial communities from the Hubbard Brook experimental Forest, New Hampshire - Hubbard Brook CCASE Soil Metagenome WRM 4 | ecosystem: Environmental > Terrestrial > Soil >... | reverse complement strand
TCGACGATCCCAAGTACGCCGACGCCGTCGTCCAGGACATCAAGAACGTCCCCGGCATGCAGCAGTACGGTGTGCATTCCATCCAGGAATACCTCACCCTGATGACGTCGGCCAGCATCCCGGGCCTGACCACGGTGATCAACGTCGTAATCGGCATTTCCATGATCATCGGCTTTATCGTGATCTTCCAGGCCATGTACACGGCCGTCATGGAGCGGACGCGCGAGATCGGTATCCTCAAGTCACTGGGCGCGGGCAAGCTCTACATCGTGAATGTGGTGCTGCGGGAAACGCTGCTGATCGCCGGCGGCGGTGTGATTCTGGGGATTGCGTTCAGCTATGCGGCCAAGGCTGGATTGAAGGCTCACTTCCAGACCCTGCCGGTCGCCATCAGCTCCGCGCTACTGATTAAGGCGTCAGTGATCGCCATGGTCGGCTCGCTGCTGGGCGCGTTCTACCCGGCAATCAAAGCCGCCCAGAAGGACCCCATCGATGCTCTGGCTTACGAATAAAGCCGGACGCGAATTCGGCTTCTCGGGGCAGCGCTATAGAACTTTCTCAGATCCGCATTGGCATGACGACGTAGCGGTACTTGAAGCCGTCATCGCCTTCCTCAGGACGCATCTGGCCGGCCGACTGGGCGTCTTTGAACTCCAGGCGCACGTCCCCTCCGCTGGAGGCTTTCAGGAAGTCGATCAGATATTCGGAGTTGAAGCCGATGGTCAGCGGATCGGCGGCGTACGCGGTCTCAATCGAGTCTTCCGACTCGCCTGAATCGGTGGAAGAGGAAGATATCTTCAGCTCGTTCTTGTCGAGCTTCATACGGATGGCCCGTGAGCGCTCGTCGGCAAACTGCGCGACGCGCTGGATCGCCGTGCTGAGGTCGTTGCCATGCACCACGACCGACTTGGTGGTCTCGCGCGGCAGCACGGCTTCGTAGTTCGGGAACTGGCCGGTCAACTGACGAGAGGTCAGCAGACGCTCGCCGATCCGGAAGAACAGTGTCGACTCATCCTTGGCAAACTCTATGAAGTCGACATCGACGTTCTGCAGCAGCGAATAAACCTCGCTCATCGCTTTCTTGGGGATCAGGGTCTTATTCTCGCCGCTAACCTCGAAGCTCTCTCCCTGCTTCTCGATGTGCGCCAGGCGATGGCCGTCGGTCGCCACCATGGTGATTGACTCCGGCTTCAGGACCATCAAGCCGCCATTCAGCGTGTAGCGCGACTCCTCATTCGAGATGGCGAAGATCGTTCGCCCGATCATGCTGCGCAGCGTCTGCGCCGGGATCTTCACGATGCCGCTGGACGGGAACGTTGGCAGGCCGGGAAAGTTAGCGCGCGCCATGCCGACCATCTTGGTGTTGGAGCGGCCGGAGCGGATGTTGACCCAGTGATTTTCCAGCAGCTTGATGGAAATGTCGCCGTCGGGCAGCAGCTTCACGTAGTCGTACAGTTTGCGCGCCGGAATCGTACAGGCGCCTTCACGCTTCACCTTGGCCGCGCAAGAAGTCCGCAGGCTGAGATCGAGATCGGTCGCCGTGATGGTCAGCCGGTCATTGGCTGCTTCGAACAAAAAGTTGGAGAGGATAGGGATGGTCGTCTTGCGTTCGACAACGCCCTGGGTAGCAGTCAATTCCTTGAGCAGTTCGAATTTGCTGACACTGATTTCCATCGCGGTTCCCTGCATTGCGCCTGTTGCTTCGGCAGCCATTCGTTTCCACCTCGACCGGCGGTTTTATTCCCGATTTCCGGCCCTTTATACTGCTTCTCCTTATATCAAATCAAAAACATATAAAACCAGTAGTAACAGCAGGCAATGCGGAAAAGTGGAAATTTGAAGGAAAACCGCACCATTGGCGGGCATTCTGCCATTTGCGCTGTACAAAATCGGTATTCCGGATTGCGGGCAGCGGTGTCGAACTGGGACCGAATTCTTGTTTGGGCCGAGTCTTTCACCCAATCCACACGACGTCCACAGGCCCAGTCAGAGAAAACTCGCTCCAACAGTGAAAAACCGCGCTCGAGGCGCGGTTCATAAGCCCAAGCTCTCTGTGAGCTTGTTCAGCATCCTGTTTAAATCCTTGTCGGTCTTCCGCACCTCCTCAATCTTCTCCACCGAATGCAGCACGGTCGTGTGATGCTTGCCGCCGAACTGCCGTCCGATCTCCGGCAGCGACGCATCGGTAAGGTGCTTGGACAGGTACATGGCGATTTGCCGCGGAAAGACGATGACGCGCGAATTGTTCTTAGCCTTGATCTCTGCCGGCCGCAGACCGAACTGCTCGCACACCGCCTTCTGAATGGACTCGATCGTAACCTTACGAACCTGCGAGTCGATCAGGTTCTTCAGAACTTCCTGCGCCGTCTGAAGGTTGACCTCGCCGCCCGTCAAGGACGAGTAGGCAGTCAGGCGGATCAGGGCGCCTTCCAACTCGCGGACGTTGCTCCGGATGTTGGAGGCGATGAACAAAGCGACGTCGGTCGGCAGCATGACCTGCTCCGATTCAGCCTTCTTCTGCAGAATCGCCACCTTCGTCTCCAAATCGGGCGGCTGGATGTCGGCGATCAGTCCCCACTCGAAGCGGCTACGCAGCCGATCTTCGATCTCGGCCAACTCCTTCGGAGGACGGTCGCTGGCGATCACAATCTGCCGCATGCACTCGTGTAAAGCGTTGAAGGTATGGAAGAACTCCTCCTGCGTGCGCTCCTTGTTGACCAGGAACTGGATGTCGTCAATCAGCAGGACATCCATGTTGCGGTACTTGTCGCGGAAGCCGGTCATCTTGCTGTAGCGCAACGCGTTGATCATGTCGTTGGTGAAGCGCTCGCTGGAGACATAGCAGATCGACATCTGGGGAGACCGCTTCTTGACCTCATGACCGATCGCCTGCATCAGGTGGGTCTTGCCCATGCCGACACCGCCGTACAGGAACAACGGGTTGTAGGCCTTGGAGGGTCTTTCGGCCACTGCCCGAGCTGCCGCGTGGGCGAACTGGTTGCCGGCGCCAATCACGAAGTCGTCGAACGTGTACTTCGGATTCAATTGCGCCGCTCCATCCCAGTCGAAGCGCTGCTGGGTTAAGGGCCCGCTGACCGGCCTGTCGGCCGAAGACTCGCGGTGTGGTTCCGAATCTTTGCCGTCGGTCTTCGTCTTCTGCTGTTCCTCCTCGGTGACGAACTCCACATCGCGGAATTCCAAGCCGAGATTTTCGATGGCCTCGCTGATCAAATCGCCGTAGCGCTCGCCGATGTGGCAGAACTCAGGGTTGGGAACGCGGACGAAGAGGATCGGCCCTTGCGCGTGATCGTAGCGGGTGGGTTTGAGCCAGGTTTCGTAAGAGGTCCGATTAACTTTTTTCTCCAGTGCGTCAAGAACACGCACCCACGGATTGGCGGTACCAATACCAAAAGTAGACATAAATAGCAGTCCTGAGGCGAAGTGGGCCTCTCAGCAAAACAGACTTAGATTAGAGGGAAACAGAACCGGGCACGGACGTAAAAAGTGCGGCACCAACTGACCGGAAAACAACATCTAGCAAACCCGTCTAGCGGCATCAAGGAGCTTTGCACCGCATTTGTGAAGCCTGTTTTGTTTTTGGCTGCAACGGATACTAGCACGAAAAAAAATTCGCGCCAGACAAATTCGCGGGAGTGCGTTTCGATTTTTCCGTGATCGATTGATTACGTGAAAGTTAAGACGCGAAAATTTTTTTAACGACTGCAGCGGCTCAGGTGCAGCCAAGTTTTGTCGTCGCGCGCAAAGTTCATCAACGCGAAATTATGTTGCACAGTTCATCGTTCAGTCGGTCACGAAAGTCGTAAGAGAGTCGCTAGCTTCAACGCAAGTCCTGCCGACTGCGATGACGCCAGCGCGACAACGGGGGTTTTGGCCAGCTCCGGTTGCCAGCAGGGCCTCCCGACCGTTATACTTTTGGTTTGCTCAATCCAATTTTGTGCTAGTGAGGAGCGCAGTTTTAGCATGCCTAAGCGCACATTCCAACCCAACCGGCGTCGCCGCTCGAAGACGCACGGCTTTCGTTCTCGTATGAAGACTAAGAGCGGCCGCGCGGTGCTGTCACGGCGTAGAGCCAAGGGACGCAAGCGCGTTTCCGTCAGCCCCGGATACCGCGACTAAGCGGAAGTCATCAGTACATTCTGCACGTTCGCTGTCTTGCCGATAGAATTGTGGGGGTCATCGCCTTCCGCCGCAGAGGGTAACGTGCCTCTGAGGGCTGGGGCGACGAACAGTTGAATGTCCGGTACGGTCTCCGACCCCAGCAAGTTTCAGAAGTCGAAACGCCTGCTGAAGCACGCCGATTTTCAGCGTGTCTATCAGAACGGACGCCGGCAGTTCACGGGTAACATGACGGTTTTCTTCCTGCGGCGCGATTCTGCCTCCACCGGAGGGCCGCGTGTGGGCCTGACGGTCGGCAAGGTCCTGGGCGGAGCGGTGGACCGCAATCGAATCAAGCGTCGTATGCGAGAAGCAGTTCGGCACTCGTATGACGCGTGTAAAGGGCCGATCGATATCGTCTTCAACCCGCGCAAGAGCGTCCTTGAGTTGTCGTTTTCCGATTTGCAGTCAGAGGTAAAGCGGGGATTGGGCATCGCTGCTCAGCGGGCCAGACAGGCAGAGGCAAAATGAAGCAGACACTGCAGTTGCTGTTGCGGATGTACAAGCGCCTGGTTTCGCCGGCACTGCCGCACTCCTGCCGCTTCGTGCCCACCTGCTCGGAGTACGCAGTCGATGCCATTGAAGAGTATGGAGCTCTGCGAGGTAGCTGGCTGGCTTTGAAAAGGCTGCTGCGCTGTCAACCGTTTGCGAGGGCGGGATACGATCCCACTCCGCAGCGGATTCGCAAACAAGAGTTGCTGAGCACTCGCACTCACTAAACCGAAGATTACGGAACGATTCCCGCTGGCCTGACCGGCGGTGCGCGTTGAACGGAAACCTGAACTTGGCTGAATATCGCAGTCCTCAATCAGAGCCCGGCGGTGACAAGCGGATGATGATGGTGTTCGCCATCGTCTTCGCCCTCATTATCCTCGGCCAACTTTTCCTCTTCAAAAAGACTCCGGCTAATCAGCAGAAATCGGATGCGAGCCCGACTTCTCAGAGCAGCACTACGACAACGCAGTCGTCCTCACCAGCGTCGGTAACGGCATCTACCGCGCCAGCTCCGGCCAAAGCCGGCACGACAGCTCCCGGCGCCGCGCCAGTGGCAACCAAGACGGCCGGCAACGAGACTGAGACCACGGTTGAAAACGATCTGTACAAGATCGTCTTCACCAACCGGGGCGCGCAGGTGAAGTCGTGGATTCTAAAGAAGTACAAGGACGAGGATGGTAAGCCGCTTGATCTCGTCAACAAAGAGACGACGAAGTTTGGGCTTCCGCTCAGTCTCTTCACCTACGACGAGAACCTCCGAAACCAAGTCAACTCCGCGCTTTACGTCGCCAGTTCGACCGGCAATTTCAGCATCCCCGGCGAGCTGACATTCGACTATGCCAACGGCGGAGTCGTCGTCCACAAGAGCTTTGTCTTCGGCACGACTTACGTCATCTCCATCGAAACTTCTGTTACCCAGAATGGACAGTCCGTAACCGCGCTGCCAGTTTGGCCGGCTGCTTTTGGAGACGAGGCGACCGCGCCCAGCTACGCGGCCCAGAAGATCGAATACATGGCGGACGGCAAGGTGGAGCGCCTTGCAGCCAAGAAGATTAGCAGCGGCAACACCTTACGCGGCCCGTTCAGTTGGGCCGGTCCGCAGGACCAGTTCTTCGCGGCCATCTTCCTTCCGGATAATCCCGACAAGTCGCTGATGGTCACGCTGCATGACTCGATCCATCTTCCCAAGGATCCCAAGAAGCCTGACCCGAACGACACCATCAAAATCGACGTCCTGGGCGCGGCCGTCGGAGATGAGTCCGGCATGACGCGCGAGCGGCTCTTTGTCGGGCCGAAGGCTATCGACGTCCTGGAATCGGTTCGCTCCAACACGGCTCCGGGACAAATGGATGGTCCCGATCTGCGCGATGTAGTGGACTTTGGTTTCTTCCACCTCGTCGCTCGTCCACTGTTCCTCTGGTTGCGCTGGACGCACCAGAACGTGGTTCGGAACTGGGGCCTCGCGATCATCATCCTGACCGTCATCATCAACCTGGCGCTGTTGCCGCTGCGCATCACCAGCATGAAGTCGGCGCTGAAGATGCAGAAGTTGCAGCCGCAGATGAAGGCGATTCAGGAGAAGTACAAGAAGTATCCGATGCGCGATCCCAAGCGCCAGGAGATGAACGCCGAGATCGGCGAGCTCTATAAGCGAGAGGGCGTGAATCCGGCCGGCGGCTGTCTGCCTCTGCTGATCCAGATGCCGTTCCTTTGGGCTTTCTACGCCATGCTGGGCAGCGCCATCGAACTGCGACAGGCTCCGTTCCTTTGGTTGCACGACCTGTCGTCGCCGGACAAGCTGTTCATCATGCCGGTCCTGATCGTCATTAGCACCTATCTGGTGCAGAGGATGACGCCGAACTCTGGCATGGACCCGAAGCAGCAGCAGATGATGACCCTGATGATGCCGCTGATGATTGGCTGGTTCAGCTTCAATCTGCCGTCGGGCTTGAGCGTGTACTGGATCATCGGCAATATTATCGCCATCATCCAGCAGTACATCATGAATCGCACCGGACTGGGTCGCGAGATGCGCGAGGAGATGGAAAAGCGCGCCCGCAAGAAAGCCGGTAAGTAATTGTCGCGCTTAAGGAAGCCCCTAGGGACGACATAACATATGCCCATCCAAGACAAGGTCGCCGCCGCCAAGAAAATCAGCGAACTGCTCAACGTCATCTTCGCCTCTGGCGATTTTCGTCTGCGCTACAAGATCACCGTCGATCCGCAAGTGGGCGCCGACCGCGAATGGGAACGCCCCGAAATCCTGGTCGACATCTCCGGCGCCGACAGTCCGCTGGCGCTCGAGAATGGTGGAGAGCTGCTGCGGGCTTTTGAACACGTCTCGCTTGAGATGCTGCGTCTTGCTCCCGACGAACACGAGAAGGTCAGCTTCGACTGCCAGAACTTCCGCGCCGCGCGCCTGCAGGAACTTCGCCTTGCCGCCGATGTCGCCGCGGAACGCGTCCGTGAAACCGGAATGCCATACGCGTTCGCTCCTATGTCCTCACACGAGCGGCGCATTGTGCACCTTGCTCTGCGGAACCTCGACGATCTTCGCACCGAGAGCGACGGAGAGGCCGCGCTACGCCACGTGATCGTCTATCCGAAAGACTACAAAGGCAAGCCGCCTGCTCCTCCGATTTCGCGCCGCAGACGATAATCGGCAACGCGCTCCTTCCTTTTTCGCCCATTCTGAAGCAGAATGTTGTGACTTCACGGTCAGCGGATCGCCGTCACGGAGATTCGCCAACCTGCTCGATGCGTGGACCTTACGGCCATCGGGGATTCCAACGTTCGACTTACCAGCAAGGGGCGAACGCGCCGGCGCCGAGCTATTCGCAAAGGTCGCGTTTACAGAATCCGGAGACAGGAATGCGGCTCTTTCTTTTGGTTGCTGCTGCACTTGCAGTCATCCCTCTATCAGCACAGAACCCGACATCAACCGCCAACTCCAAGCCCGCATTTCCCGGTACCTACGCTCAACTAAAGCCCGAGCAGAAGAAGTTGATCGACGAGTGGTACGCAGAATACGACCGGATGATGCACGAGAACGATCCGCCGACCGACTACGACCAGCTTTCGCCTTCCACGCGCACCACCTTCGAAGCCGTTACTCACGCGCTGATGACCACGAAGCTAACCGACGAGTCCGGCAAGTCGATGGGCAATGCGCTGGATTTGGTTCAGGCGATCGAGACCATCAACGGCAAGATCCCCAAAGCCCGAGGCGACTTGCAGTTCCGCGTCTACGTCATCTTGCGGCCCGACGCTCTGCAAACCCTGAAGAAGTCGAGCGAGTTCTTCCGTGACCGCGACAACACTGTCTATCATCACGGTTATCCAGTGAACTGGCGGCAAGACGGCGGCGCGCCGTCGATCCAGATTTCGATGGCGCCTGACGGACGACATGCCGACATCGACGTCGACTATCGCTCATCGAGATTCCCGCAGGCGCTATTCAACGGCCATCTTTCTGCCGCAAATTCCGACGTTCGAGCCGGCAACAACACCCAACGTCATCTTCAACGCTGGGAAGGTCTTACGGACTGGTGGCGCAACCTCTTCGGCCTCGATATCTCCGAACCCGACGCCGAGACGGTGGCTGAAACCACCGGCGACGTTCCTCCTCTGCCGCGCAAAGGATTGGGCCGCTTGGACGACGCCGTGAACGACTTCCTGACTTCTTGGCTGATCGAGCAAAAGCCCGAGCTTTCGGCTGCGTATCTTTCGACGCGGTCGTATTCCTGTCTGGAGGAATACGGTCCGCAGTCGGGCAACGAGATTCGCGCTGCTGCTGCGCCTTATCTGGCCGCGCGCGACATGGCTGCGATCAGCAAGGCCTTGGGAAAGCCGGCGAAGCTGCAGGACGTCGTAATTACTTCCAACGTGAACGACGATCGCCTGAAGAGCATCAAGCAGCAGTACGCCAACATCTTTACGCTCTATGCGGTTCCCGACGGAGTCGCTCCGGAGTTCGAATGCGACGATCAGCGAGCGCTGAAGGACATGGAAGACGCGCGCACGACTGGCAAGACCAAGAAGTACAACCAGTATTATGCGTCAGTCTTCCGCCTCGAACAGCCGCACGAAACCGGACAGGTCGTGACTGTCCTCTGGACCAAGGAAGGTTTGTACTGGAAGGTTGTTTCCTGGGACGCTGAGCCCGAAGACGCCAAGCCTTCCGCAATTCCCGACACGCGCAACGCCGTGGCGGAAGCGCCAGAACAGCACGTCAAAGGCGATCCTGCTCTGCTGACCGCTTCGCATGACTTTCTCGACACATGGTTGGTGAAGCGCAACTATGCCGCAGCGATGAACTACTTCTCGCCTCGCAGCTACTCCTGCATCGATGCGGTCGTGCCCGATGATCAGCCCAAGCCGAGCAACTCGGCGCAGTACCTCAACTACATGCAGACAGCGATGGAGACGGTCGCGCAAGACATCGAGACGGCGCAGCATCTCCACGACGTCATTGAGCCGGCAGATGCCGATCATCCAGGATTAAAGCTCGTCCAGCACAAAGGCGACAACGCTTACACGTTGGTCGCGGTTCCCGAAGCGCTGGTTCCGGCGGTGAGTTGCGGCCGCGATTCCAAACAACATCCGTACGAAGAAGGTTCGGCTGCAGCGGAGAAGTACGGCGATTATTACGACGTGCTCTTTGCGATTCGCACGCCGGGCGAACATCCTGCGTCGCTGTCGTTTCTGTGGGGTCGCGACAACGGGCAGTGGAAGATCATCTCGTACCAGATGATCACGCCTTAGCTGAGTCGCTTACATCTCTGGTGCGAACATCCCGTTTCCGGAACGGAGGCGAGTGACTTTGGTAACTCCCCCTCCGCGACTCTCCGTAAAGTCCTGTCAGCATTCGACTTAGAAAACAGAGCCCCCAAAGTATTCATGGCAAAAGACTTATGTATCAAAGTCCTCATTCTGCAGAGGTTAGAGTTAATTCGTGGTGGTGACTGAGAGCGGCTCCGGGCCTTCGGAGAGTTCGGGTTTCTCGGCTTGGGCGGCTCCGGCCTAAGCCGTATTTGTGAGGGAGCAACTCCAACGGCAGTTCACTCAGGTCTCGAGAATCGCGAGACCTGGGGCACCCGTTGTTTGAGGGTTTAGTGAGAACTATGAACCTGAAACCTAGCGTGCTGCCAGACTGCTTACCTTGTGGCCGCGGCGGAGCTTGGCGGCCTTTACGGTGTTGCTCATCAGCATTGCGATGGTCAGTGGGCCGACGCCGCCGGGCACGGGCGTCATCGCTCCGGCCACTTCAGCAACCTTGGGATGAACGTCGCCCATCAGGGTTGAGCCCTTCTCAGCAAAGCCCTTCTCGCGTTTCTCGTCGCCGCCGAAGAACTCTTTGAACTCGGCGGGGTCGGTGACGGTGTTCATGCCGACGTCGATGACCGTCGCGCCCGGCTTCACGAAGTCAGGGGTGATCATGCCGGCCTTGCCGATGGCGGCGACCAGGATATCGGCGCGGCGGCAGACCTCGGCGAGGTCGCGTGTCTTCGAGTGGCAGACGGTCACGGTCGCGTTGC
>Ga0070764_10001500_pt1 | contig 10211 bp, 10 predicted proteins | sample HubBroMetageWRM4_FD_67287 | JGI IMG/M metagenome (GOLD analysis project Ga0070764, IMG submission 67287) | Warmed soil microbial communities from the Hubbard Brook experimental Forest, New Hampshire - Hubbard Brook CCASE Soil Metagenome WRM 4 | ecosystem: Environmental > Terrestrial > Soil >... | reverse complement strand
TGTCGTGTCATCCGGCTTCGATCAAGACCCGCCAGCGACACACCCATCCGCACGCGCCAGCAGCAACTGACGCTCGCGCGCATTGCGTGTTAGCGCAGCCGCGCGCTCGAACTCCGCGCGAGCTTCCTCGAGGCGTCCGAGTTTCTTCAGCAGATCGCCGCGCACGCTCGGCAGCAGATGATAATTCTCGAGCGCGCCTTCTGCGGTGAGCGCGTTGACCACTTCCATCCCCGCCGCCGCGCCGAACGCCATGGAAACCGCGACCGCGCGATTCAAATCAATCACTGGAGACGGCGTAAGCCGCGCGAGCGCCTCATACAGCGCGACGATCCGCGGCCAATCCGTTTCCTCCGCCGTACGCGCGCGCGCATGGCAAGCCGCAATCTCGGCCTGCAAAACATACGGCCCCTGACCAGCCGCATCCAGTTGCGAAGCCTGCTCCAGCGCCGCCAGTCCGCGACGAATCAGAAGCTGGTCCCACTCCGCGCGGTTCTGCTCGAGCAGTAAAATCGGCGCGCCCGTTTCATCTACGCGCGCGGCAAAGCGCGACGCTTGTATCTCCATGAGCGCCACCAATCCGTGAACTTCGGGTTCCTGCGCCGCAAGCCCAGCCAAAACGCGCCCCAGCCGCAGCGCGTCCTCGCACAGCGCTGGCCGCAGCCAATCGTCGCCCGCCGTCGCCGCGTAGCCCTCATTGAAAATCAGATAAATCACCGCGAGCACCGATGTAAGCCGCGCCGCCAGCTCCTCGCCGCGCGGCACCTCAAACGGCACGCGCTTTTCCGCCAGCGTGCGCTTGGCCCGCACGATGCGCTGCGCCACGGTCGGCTCCGGCACCAGAAACGCGCGCGCGATTTCCTCCGTCGTAAGGCCGCCCAGTAAGCGCAGCGTCAAGGCCACACGCGCCTCGCTCGGCAGCACCGGATGGCAGGAGATGAACACCAATCGCAGAAGATCGTCGCCGACATTGTCATCGAGAGCGGCTGTAAAATCCGGCAGGGCCATTTCTTTCTCTTCCATCTCGCGGCCCAGCTCTTCGTGCTTGCGCTGCAGCCGCGCGTTGCGGCGGAAATGATCCATGGCGCGATGCTTGGCCGTGGCCATCAGCCAGGCGCCGGGATTGTCCGGAACGCCCGACTGCGGCCACTGCTCGAGAGCGGCAAGCAGCGCGTCCTGCGCCAGATCCTCGGCGATACCTACGTCGCGCACCACGCGCGTCAAAGCGGCGATCAGCCTGGGCGATTCCATTCGCCAGACGGCGTCAATCGCGCGATGGGTGTTGGTAGCGGTCACCGCTATCCATCACACCACCTTCGCTCTGGCCGCGCAAGCAAGCCGAGCCCAGCGCAGCGGAGCTGCGTCGCTCTGCAATGCCCGGCCCCTCGCACTAAGACGGTGCGGCGCAGCAAGCGCTCTTACTTTTTGCCAGCGCAATCTTGCTGCATCATCATCATCTCGCGAACTTCGGTCTCGCCCTCCCATCCCGGCCAATGTTTCTGGTGCAACTCCATGAAATGCCGCGCGCCCTCGATCGCCTCTTCCTTCGATTTCAGCTCGAACAGCGCGTAGCCGCCGATAATCTCTTTGGCTTCGGTAAAGGGCCCGTCCGTCACGGTGACGCGCCCGCCCGCAAGCCTCACGCTCGCTCCCGCCGCAGTCGGCAACAGTCCACCGTTCCCCAGCAGGGTGCCGTTCTTGAGCGCCTCTTCCGTGAGTTTGCCAATGGCATCCATTAATTCTTTGGGCGGCATGCCTTGCGCTTCCTTATGCTTCACGATCATCATGTATCGCATCGCTGCATCTCCTTATTGTTTTCAGATTTCCTGCCCTGTGCCCGGCCGCTCTCGACCGGCTGAACCTTGCCTCCACCTATGCGTCGAATGAACCCCCATGAGATCGACAGATCGAATTAATTCTTTTGGTCTGCGGTACAGCGGGCCGGCTTTTTTTGCTCCTGCAACCGCGTCGCGAGCGCGCTCCGCTTTCTCAGCGCGCGAAATCCGCCGCTTCAAACACCGGCCGGATTTCCACCTCCGTTTCCCGGTCAAACGGCGCGCGCTTCAGCCATTCCACCGCCTCTTCCATGGAGCGCACCTGCCAAATCCAGTAGCCGGCCACCAGTTCCTTCGTCTCGGTGAAGGGCCCGTCTATCACCGTTTGCTGCTGCCCTGAAAACCTCACGCGCTTGCCTTTCGAGCTGGGATGCAGTCCATCGCCTGCCAGCATCATGCCCGCCTGTATCAGTTCCTGATTGAATTTTCCCATCTCGGCCAGCAGCTTCGCACTGGGCATAATGCCCGCCTCGGAATCCTTGTTCGCTTTCACTAGCACGATAACTCGCATCGTATTTTCTCCTTGCTCTGGATTTGCGCCTGGATCCCGGCCAGTGCCGGCCCGCCAGACCCTGCCTCTACTGACGCGTCGAACGAACAGTGGTTAGATCGACGAACCCCGTGTTTTATTTTGGATATTCTTTGAGTTCGTATGCGAAGCGGTCGCCGTCAAAACCGCTCCAGCGGTCACCAGGCACAGCGGCCAGAATGATATCAATATCTTGCACGCGCTCCGGGCAAACCCCGCGCGATCGAAAAGGTAGCACTGAACCAGGCGCGAGGCGGCCAAGCTGACCGCGGCCACTTCGCCCAATGTCTGCGTCGCGTCCGCGCTTTTGCCAACGAAACCGGTCCATCGCGCCGCCGCGTCAGCCACATCCCCGGACAAAAGAACGAGCCCAAGCCCAATGAGCGCCATCCCCGCGATTGTTTTTGAAAGTCCCAAAAAAGTCTGCCGCATCGTCATGTCCTCTTTTAGGCGGCCTGTTGTGCGCCTCTACGTACACGTCGAAGGAGGACGGGCGAATTCGACACCTAGAACCAGACTTATTTGCGAGGAATGGTCCAGGGTTGGCCGGGCCCGGGCGGAGAAATACCGTGCGTTACCCACGCGTCCGGATCTTTGGTGCAGTGGCTTGATCTTGTTTTAGGTCAGCAAGCTAGCAAAACAGGAATCTGCAATGGTTCTCAGAAAAGTGTGCGCTCCCCTGCAGGTTTTAGCGGCCGGCACCTGGTGTGCCGCGGGCTCGGCCAGCCATTCGCTGCGGTAGCCCTGAAGAGCCAGCGCTTCCAGAGCCACGCGTCCCGCGCTGGCCTTCCGGAGTCAGTTGCCGCGCCAGCCCGTCCGCGATGGTGGGCGCAATTTCCATATCCCTGATCCACAACAAGCCGAAACTCCATAATCATCTACGACATCCGGTAAAAGGCCGCGCCGGGCAACATTCTGGAATGGCTCGCCGTATGGCGATTTAGCCGCACCCGCAGACGAACTTCCGGCGCTTAGTTCATTGTTCGGTGACGCCCGAGTCAAGGCTGAGCGTTTGCTGGGCGTTAGAGGTTTAAGCAACCGACCGCCACAGAAAACGATCGTCCCGCGAGCATTCTCGGCCGGTAAGCGCTAGTTCTGTCCTAAACCGTTGAACGCTTCCCCAAGCAGCCGGATGCCTTCGCGAATACCTTGCTCGTTCATGCGGGAGTAGCCGAGCATCAAGCCCACCCGCGCAGGGCGCGCCAGGTAGTACCCGGAAATTCCGTATACGCCCACGCCGCGCGAAGCGGCGCTCTGAATCACCGCGTCTTCCGCGATGTGCTTGCCGGCAGGCCACAGCACCACGTGCGTTCCCGCGCCATCGCCAGCCACCTCGATGCGATCTCCCAGATATTCGCGAAGGGCGTCCAGCAGCGCCGCGCGATGCGCCGTGTTTCTGCGCCGAACGCGCCGCAAATGTCGTTCGTACATTCCCGTGGATATGAATTCGGCCAGCGTTTCCTGTTCCAGCGTCGCGGTGTGCCGGTCGCACAACCATTTCGCCGCACCGAACGCCGCCACCAGCGACTTCGGCGCGATCAAATACCCAATCCGCAGCGCCGAAAAAATCGTGCGCGAGAACGTACCCACATAAATGACTCGCCCTTCGCTGTCCAAGCCCTGCAAGGATTCCAGCGGCTGCCCTTCATAACGAAATTCCCCGTCGTAATCATCCTCCACGACCACAGCATCTTTGCGTCGCGCCCAATCCAGCAACGCCAGCCGTCGCGCGAGCGGTAATATCGCGCCCGTGGGAAACTGGTGCGAAGGCGTCACAAATGCGACGCGTGCGTGCCGCGGCAGCGCATCCGGGCGCAACCCGTCCCGATCGACCGGCACCGGCTGCGACCGCGCGCCCGCCGCGCGCAATACCTCGCGCGTGCCCTGATACTGCGGATCTTCAACCGCCACGGGATCGCCGCGCTCAATCAACACGCGCGCAATTAAATCGAGCGCCTGTTGCGATCCATTCACCACAATCACTTGCGACGCATCGCAAATCACCGCGCGCGACCGCCGCAGATGCACCGAAATCGCCTCGCGCAACGCCAAACTTCCCGCCGCCGCGCCGTAGTCCAACTGCCGAACCGGCGCCTTGCGGGCATGCCGCAGCAAGATCCGCCGCCACATCTGATAGGGAAAAGTTTCGACGTCGCCGCGTCCGCCATAGGCAAAATCGTAACGCAGAGGAACCGAGCGTCGCCCGGGAAAATCCACACTCGAACCGACGGCGGCGGCTGTCGATCCGTAGCGCGATAGTTGCAGCTTTGCGGCTCGCTCCCATCGTTTCGGCCTGCCGCCGCCGCTCAATTCGGCGGATACGTAGGTTCCCGAACCGCCGCGCCCCGCCGCAAATCCCTCCGCCACCAGCTGTTCGTAAGCCAGCAGCACCACCGTCCGCGAAATCCCCAGCTCATCGGCCAATTCGCGCGTCGAAGGCAGCCGCTCTGCAGCCCGAATGGTGCCGGCGAGAATGGCCTGCCGCAGGCCGCGGTAGACCTGACGGAAGAGGGGTTCGCCCCGCCTTGTAAGTGGTATCAGCAATTGCATATAAAGTGGTCATAGCAAAATACCACAGGCTACGTCAATCTGCTATCGGGCCGGCGCGCAGTTCGCAGCAGGCGCCGTGACGGGCACAATCCGCCGCTCGATCAGCAACGATCAGGAGAAGACAATGAAACTGCTCTGGAGTATCGGAAGTTACTTCGCACTATGCGCGCTCGGCTGCCTGCTGCAAACCGCTCCAGCCATTATGCAGGCCGCACCAGCAGCGCCTGTCGCAGCGCGCGCCGCCTCGCAACCGCCCCAGCAAGCCCAGCATGACGGCCAACACGATTTTGACTTCAACCTCGGCACCTGGCACACGCACATCAAACGCCTACAGCACCCGCTCACCGCGTCGAACTCGTGGGTCGAGATGCAAGGCACCGTAGTCGTCCGCAAAGTCTGGGACGGCCGCGCCGAACTGGAAGAAATCGAAGCCGACGGCGCCGCTGGCCATTTCGAAGGCCTGACGCTATTTCTCTATAATCCCGAAGCGCATCAGTGGAGCCAGATTTTCTCGAACAGCAAAGACGGCACGGTAGCCCAACCCGTCATCGGTGAATTCAATAATGGCCGCGGCGAATTCTACGATCAGGAGCCGTACCATGGCCGAACCATCCTGGTGCGCGTCGTCTGGTCAGACATCACGGCCGACTCGCACCGCTTCGAACAATCCTTCTCCGATGACGGCGGCAAAACCTGGGAGCCCAACTTCGTCGCGACGCTGACGCGAGCCAAGCCATGACGCTCCAAATGCTCATTCGCGACGTGCGCGAAAGCGATTTCGCAAAATGGAAACCGCTCTGGGATGGTTACAACGCGTTTTACGGCCGCCAGGGCGCCAGCGCGCTCCCGGAGGAAACGACGAACCTCACCTGGTCGCGCTTTTTCGACGGCTACGAGCCCATCCGCGCCCTGGTCGCCGAACGCGACGAAAAATTAGTCGGCCTGGTGCACTATCTCTATCACCGCAGCTCCACTCAACTGCGCTCGAATTGCTATCTTCAGGACTTGTTCACCGTCGAATCGGCCAGAGGCCAGGGCATCGGCCGCGCGCTCATTGAAGAAGTCTATCGCCGCGCCGCGCAAGCCGGCTCCGGCCGCGTCTACTGGCAGACGCAGGAAACCAACGTCACCGCGATGAAGCTCTACGATAAAGTCGCCGCAAAATCCGGCTTCATTATCTATAGCAAGGATTTCGACCCGGGAGGAATGGATGATCGCACCAAGCCGTAACACAAATTATTTTCTGCTGGGCACGTTGTGCGCGCTGGCCTGCCTGCTGCAATCCCCAGCGGCGTTCGCGCGAACAGTCACCGCTTCGCCAGCGCTGCAATCGGCCCCGCCGCGCGACGGCCAACACGATTTTGACTTCGAGATCGGCACCTGGAAAATTCACCTCAAGCGCCTGCAGCACCCATTGGCCGGCTCAACCACCTGGGTGGAATTTGACGGCACTGTCGCCGCCCGAAAAATCTGGGAGGGCCGCGCCAATTTCGACGAATTCGAAGCGGATAGCCCCTCGGGCCACATCGAAGGGATCACGCTGCGTCTCTACAATCCGCAAGCCCGCCAGTGGAATCTCTATTGGGCCGATGGCCAGGAGGGCACGTTCGCCGGCCCGCCGCAGGTGGGCGAATTCAAGAATGGTGTCGGCGAGTTTTACTGCCAGGACACTTTCCACGGCCGCATGATCTTGATTCGCTACGCCTGGTCTGGCATCACGCCGAATTCCGCGCACTTTGAGCAATCCTTTTCCGACGATGGCGGCAAGACCTGGGAAGTGAACTGGGTCAGCGATCAAACGCGCGTAAGCAATGAATCTTTCAAAGCGGCATCGGCGCCCGCGATCGCCCGAGCGGATTCCGCAGCCGCGCCTGCAACCAGCGCGGACCAGGACGGCCAACACGGTTTCGATGCGCTCTTTGGCTCATGGAATTATCACGTGAAGCGCCTGGTGCATCCGCTGACGGGATCCACCACCTGGAACGATTTTCCGGCCACCGGCAACTGCTACAAGATTTGGGGCGGCCGCGCGCAACTGGATACGTTTGAAGCCGACGACCCCACGGGCCACATCGAAGGCCTGGTTGTGCGTCTGTACAATCCGCAGAACCGGCAGTGGAGCCTGAATTGGGCCACCAGCAAGAATGGCACGCCAGACCCGCCCCAGATCGGCAAATTCAAGAACGGACACGGCGACTTTTACGCGCAGGACACGATCAACGGCAAGACCGTCTTCATTCGATTTGATTGGTCGCGGCTCAACACGGACACGCCGCACTTTGAGCAATCTTTTTCCGAAGATGGCGGCAAAACCTGGGAAGTGAACTGGATCACCGACCAAACGCGCGTAAGCGATGCCGCCGACAAGACGGAATAAACCCTGCGGCTCTATCGTTGCTGTTGCATTTGTAGCGGCGGTCCCGCGGCGCGGGACCGCGTGGCATAGCTTATGCGCGCGAGTACCGGATAGCGCACGGGGCTCGGCTTCACTAGTCTGGTGGAGATAAAGAGGACGGGATGCACGCACCCAAAAATATTCGCGCTTATCTCTTGCTCAGTGCCTTGACGCTAATCTTTCCGCTTCCGCCAGCGCTCGCGCAGCAAAATCCAGGCGCCTCGCAAACAGGCGCGCTACCCGCCGCCGGCCACGACGGCCAGCACGATTTCGATTTCGAAATCGGCGCTTGGCACACGCACTTGAAACGCCTCGAGCATCCGTTAAGCGGTTCGATGTCCTGGATCGAATACGATGGCACATCCGTAATCCGCAAAATCTGGGATGGCCGCGCCAATCTGGTCGAACTAGAAGTCGATGGCCCCACCGGCCACATCGAAGGACTCTCGCTCCGTCTCTACAACCCGCAATCCCGTCAGTGGACGCTGAATTTCGCCAACAGCGCCAGCGGCACGATGAGCGTCCCCACCAGCGGCGAATTCCAAAATGGCCGCGGCGAATTTTACGACCAGGAACCATTCAACGGACGCGCGATTCTCGTGCGCAACGTTTTCTCGGACATCGCCGCAAATTCCTACCGCTTCGAGCAAGCCTTCTCCGACGATGGCGGCAAAACCTGGGAAGTAAACTGGATCGCGGTGGACACGCGCATCCCCGACCCTAAGGATGCGACCACAAGCCCGGCCGCAGCAGAGGCCACCGCGCCGCCCGCGCAAGTACCCGCGCCGCCATCTTCGGCCGACCGTCAGCAACTCGGCGATGCGTGGTGGACCGGCCCCATGCTCGCCAATAACGCCTCCACGCTTCCCCGCGGACATTTCCTCATCGAGCCCTACCTTTACGACGAAATCAGCCCACACACCAACGGCTTCGGCTCGCTTACCTACATCGAATACGGGCTGGCGAACCGCTTCACCATCGGCCTGATCCCCACTTTCGGCTACAACAAAGTCAGCGATGCCCTCAGCAGCTCCGGCGTCGGACTCGGCGATGTCACCGTGCTAGCGCAGTACCGCCTGACGCAATTCCATGAACGCCACTCGCTTCCGACAATCTCTTTCATGGTTCAAGAAACATTTCCGTCGGGAAAATACGATCAGCTGGGCCCGCGCCCTAGCAACGGCCTAGGCGCCGGAGCCTACACCTCGACGCTGGCGCTCAACTCCCAAACGTATTTCTGGATGCCGAACGGCCGTATTCTGCGCATGCGCCTGAACGCCACGCAGTCGCTCTCCAGCTATGCGAACCTGGAAGGCGTCAGCGTCTACGGCACCAGCCAAGGATTCCAAGGCCACGCCAAGCCCGGCGCCTCCACTTTCCTAGACGGAGCCTGGGAATACAGCCTAACCCGCAACTGGGTCCTCGCCCTCGACGCCACCTATCGCCACACAAACAACACGCGTATTACCGGGCAGGATCCCGCGCAATCTCCCCCCAACGTTCAGCTGAATTCAGGCTCAAGCGACGCCGTCGGCTTCGCCCCAGCCCTCGAATACAATTGGAAGCCCACCATTGGCGTCCTACTAGGCACCCGCATAATCGCCCTGGGCCACAACACCCCCACCACCATCACTCCAGCCGTTGCAATCAACTACGTCCACTAGCGAGCCTGGCAAGCCAGGTATTGGCTCGACCATCAGCAAATCGGGATGAGGCCACTTCAAGACGGAGGGGATGGATGCGTTGTATTCGATCAGAGTCGGGCGAGTCGGGCGGCTTTTTCGTGTGCGCCTGATGAGGAAAATAGCGGAAGCCGGCAGCGCCAAATTCGTTAACCACGAATCACCATGGGAGCCCAAAATCGTCCATGCGAGCGATGACAACTTGCGTGAATTGAAGCGCGGGAAAAGCCTTTCCCGGCGAGGGTTTCAACCGACGGACGCCTAACCCAAGCTAGGATATTTGAACCGACGCGCTGGAAACAGTCACGCAGGATTAGAAAGGGCTAAATTACTCACAACAAAGGAGAAAACCGTTTTCTGGTTGGTTGTAGAAAACCGTAGTTGGAGCGAGTCTCACGCCGCCGCCTGGCCGCAGCGGTCGCTGTTTTTGCTATCCGCACGCGGGTGATGTTAGAAATGTGGGGCACAAGCGCAAGTACAAAGGGTCGCAGCGGAGGAAGCATGGCGAAGTCGCGCAGGGAATTTTTGGCTGATGCATCGGTGGGATTGGTTGGCGCGGCGGTAATGTTGCACGCGCAAGATCAAATGGCCGTCGCAGCGCAGACGGCAACGGCGCAATCGGCTGCGGCGACGCCACCGCCCGCAACCGCGCAGTCAGCAACGTCGTCAGCGGCCGCGAATCCGCCGCCCGGGACGCCGTCTGCTTTCGGCACGGCGCCGCCGGTGGGGCCTGTGGTGTCGCCCGAGACCTTCGCCGAAGCGCAAAAACTAGTGCGCGTGGAGATGACCGATGCAGACCGCGCGCAAGCAGCTAGCAACTGGCGCAATTCGATGGCGGCGCTTTACGAAAGGCGCACCGGGCCGCGTAAAGTCGCGCTCGAATCAACACTTTCGCCCGCATCGCGCTGGAATCCCGTGCTGCCGGGCCTGACAGCGGGGCCGGAACGCAATCTATTTATTCGCAGCAAGGACGATGCGGGTTCGCTGCCCAAGCGCGACGAAGACATCGCCTTCGCATCCGTGACGCAGCTTTCGCGCTGGATTGAAACGCGGCAAATCACCTCGGAGCGGCTCACAAATATCTATCTTGACCGCATCGCGCGCTTCGACGCCCAATTGCGCTGCATCATCACGCTGACACGCGATCTGGCGCTCACGCAAGCCAAACAAGCCGACATCGAAATCGCCGGCGGAAGATATCGCGGCCCGCTGCACGGCATCCC
>Ga0070764_10001499_pt1 | contig 10212 bp, 7 predicted proteins | sample HubBroMetageWRM4_FD_67287 | JGI IMG/M metagenome (GOLD analysis project Ga0070764, IMG submission 67287) | Warmed soil microbial communities from the Hubbard Brook experimental Forest, New Hampshire - Hubbard Brook CCASE Soil Metagenome WRM 4 | ecosystem: Environmental > Terrestrial > Soil >... | reverse complement strand
CGCGTCAATGAGATCGTGCCACAGCGTGAGCTGATCCGGACCGAGTTCTACAACGACTTTCTCGCGCGCGATGGCCTGTACTACGGTTTGAACCTCTACGTCCACGACGGCGACGTGAACATCGCCGACATGCGCATCTGGCGCAATCGGCGCCGCGAGAACTTCGATGATAGCGATCTGCGGATCCTCGATGTGATCAAGCCGCATTTCTGCAACGCGATGAAGAACGCTCTACGGTTCGCGCGGAACGAGGCGCCGAAGGTTTCAGGCGGCGTTGAGTTGATCGAGTCGGATCGCCTCAGTGTCGAGCGGATCAGGTCCGCCTACGGTCTCACGATCCGCGAAGCGCAGATCGCGCTGGAGATCGCCTACGGAAAGACGGACCACGAGATGGCGGCAACAATGGGTGTCGCCTTTTCCACTATTCGTACTCACATCAATCACCTCTACGCGAAACTCGGCGTTCGAAATCGCGCTGCCCTGGCGCGCTTGATCTGCGCCTGACCCGAAACCCGCCCAAACTTGTTGCGTAACCGCGACGCGCCTTGAGTGCATCCACAGTTCTGTGGATGGCGCCGCTCACAACAGCGTCTGTAGCCTCCTTCGAACGCGGACGAACGAGGGGGAGCGATGAGAACAATTAGCGTTCCGCATCAGGCTATGCCGCTCGGGGCTGTTCTGATGCGCTCATGGATTCTGACAGGTCTGATCTGTGCTGCAGCACCGACGCTCGCGGCTGAGACTGGCTCTGCCGAAAGCAACGTACTCGAGGAGGTCACCGTCACGGCGCAGCGCCGCTCCGAGAGTCTGCAGACCGTACCGATCGCGATCACTGCCGTGACGGCAGCCGATATGGAGAGAAACGGCGTTCACGCGCTGGGTACGTTGGCCACGCAGGTTCCCGGACTGACCTTTTCACCGTACGCGCCGGGGCAGAACATCGTCGCCCTGCGCGGAGTTTCGTCGAACGATGACGGCGCCGGGACAGATAACTCGGTGGCAGTGTTCGTCGACGACGTGTACCTCGGTCGAGTCTCGAACATCAACCCCGAGATGTACGACGTCGACAGGGTCGAGGTGCTGCGTGGTCCGCAGGGGACGCTCTATGGGAAAAACACGATCGGAGGTGCGATCAACATCATCTCCTCGCGGCCGAATACGTCCAATCTGGACATCAAGGCCACCGCCGATTTCGGCAACTACGATCGCCACAATTTCTCCGGCCTGATTACGGGACCGATCACGAGTAACTGGGCTGGCAAGTTCGTCGTTTCCACGCGCGCGGCCGATGGCTGGGTCGATAACGTCGTGCTGCATACGAAGGAGAAAAACGACGACAGCCAGGCGTTTCGCGGCCAATTACTGCGGGTCGGCGACAGCTCGGAACTGCTCCTGAGCGCCGATTATCAGCAGCTCCGAGATGAGGACATGGCGCGAGTCCCTCTGACCCACATGACGAATAACCTGCCTTTCAACGCCCAGGCGGCGTACCAGGCCTTGTGCGGCAGCAACGATCCGACCTGCGCGACAAATCCCTCTGACGGCTATGCCCGCCAGTTTGCCTACGGAACGAGCGCAAAGTTCATACAGCACGTCAGTCCGACCTCCGATCTGATCTCTATCAGCGCTTACCGGCGCTCATATAACCAATGGTCCATGGATTCCCTCGGCGCCGTGCTGCCGCTCGCCAACGACGTGTGGGACAACACGAGCCAATACAGCGAGGAACTGCGCTGGGTGTCTTTGCCTACCGACCGGCTCAAGTATGTCGGCGGCCTCTGGTTCATGCGCGAGGATACTAATCGCTTGCGGATGTTCTACCTTCCGTCCGTGGATCCCGACCCCGATGATAGCGACCGCTACCGGGGAATCGATCGGACCACCAGCGAAGCCGCCTTCGGACAGGTCGACTGGCAGTTCGCCGACTTGTGGACCCTTACGGTGGGGGGTCGCTATTCGCACGATTTCAAGCACATCGATAACGACGCGGTGCACGGCTCCGCCGGCATCCTATACATCATTCCAAACACCTTCGCGAACGAGCGTGAGGCCGGCTGGGGAAAGTTCACGCCGAAAATCTCTGTGCGCTACACGCCGACGAATGCTCTGAACCTGTATGCGACGGTGTCGCAGGGTTTCAAGAGCGGCGGCTTTGCCGCATCGCCGACCAGCGTGGCGGATACCAACCCGCTGCGGCCCGAACAGGCGACCAACTTCGAGATCGGGGCCAAGGCGGAACTGTCACAGCGCCTGCGGGCGAATCTCGCGCTGTTCGATACTCACTACAAGGATCTGCAGATCCAGGCTTTTGGACCTCCTACGGGGTGTGTCCCGACTCCCTCGGTGCCGTGCTTCGGAGAGTTCGAGACGTTCAACGCGGGGAGCGCGCAGGCGAGAGGCGCGGAGCTCGAGTTTACCTGGCTGCCTGTCGAGCACCTGACCGTAGCGGCAACCTACGGTTATCTCGACGCGAAATTCACAAACGTATACCTGCCTAACGCGTCGGTTTATACGTTGCTGAGCGGTCAGGCAGTCGATCTTCGGGACCAGAGCGGACAGAACATGCTGCGCGCGCCTCGCAACAAGGGCAGCTTGGATATCCGCTACGAAATTCCCTTAGGTTCCGATGGCGTGCTGGAACCGAGCGCAAACTACCACTATACCTCTGACCAACGAGGCGAGCTGGAGCCCTACGCAATACAACCTGCCGTCGGTCTGTTCGATGCCAACCTTGCGTGGGTCAGCCCGGGAGGCTCCTATGAAGTCTCCCTCTATGGCAGGAATCTCGCGGACCGGGCCTGGATCGCGCACGTGTACACCATCGCAAACGAAGTCTTCGGCGTCTATGGCGAGCCGCGAATGTACGGCGTCCGTCTCAACTGGCACCTGGCGCCGTAGGGTTCAGGCGACAGCAGGGAGTTCGATCGAGGTGAGAGCATAGTGACTGTCAAAACCGCAGCTCCGGGGGACCTGGAGCGAATCGAACTGGCCAGCGAGGATGAGTTGCGCGCTCTGCAACTCGAGCGTTTGCGGTGGTCGCTGTGGCATGCATACGACCACGTGCCACATTTCCGCAGAAAATGCGAGCTCCAGGGCGTCAGTCCTGCCGACGTCAGGGCGCTCGAAGATCTGGCGAAGTTTCCGTTCATGACCAAGGAGGATCTGCGGAGTCAGTATCCGTTCGGTCTGTTTGCCGTCCCCCGCGAGCGACTGGCGCGCCTGCATGCCTCGAGCGGTACGACGGGCAAGCCCACGCTCGTCGGGTACACGGCGCGCGATATCGACACCTGGGCGAACGTAGTCGCGAGATCGATCCGTGCGGCCGGAGGTAGGGCAGGGGACCTCGTTCATATTGCCTACGGATATGGCCTGTTTACCGGCGGTTTGGGCGCGCATTACGGCGCCGAAAGGTTGGGCTGTGTCGTGGTTCCGATGTCGGGCGGCCAGACGGAAAAGCAGGTCCAACTGATTGTCGACCTGCGGCCGGACATTATTATGGCGACACCCTCTTACATGTTGAACATCGCCGAGGAGTTCGAGCGCCAGGGTCTCGATCCACGCGAGTGCTCGCTGCAGGTTGGGATATTCGGCGCCGAACCCTGGACTGACGCAATGCGCGCTCAAATCGAGAGCCGCATGGGAATCGATGCCGTAGACATTTACGGATTGTCCGAAGTGATGGGCCCGGGGGTCGCGCAGGAATGTATTGAGGCCAAAGATGGCCCCGTCATCTGGGAAGATCACTTCTACCCGGAGATCATCGATCCTGTGACCGGGGCCGTGCTGGCGGACGGCGAGGAGGGCGAGTTGGTATTCACCTCGCTCACCAAGGAGGCCTTACCCGTAATACGCTTTCGGACGCGAGATCTGACGCGGCTGCTACCGCCGACCGCGCGGTCGATGCGCCGCATGGGGCGAATCACCGGCCGTTCGGATGACATGCTGATTATCCGCGGCGTGAATGTGTTTCCCAGTCAGATCGAAGAGCTCATCCTGAGGCAACCTGAGCTGTCTGCACAGTACCTCATCGAAGTGATCCGCGACGGGCATTTGGACGCCCTCATGGTGCGAGTAGAACTCGCTCCTGGGCATGCGATCGATGCGACCGTAAGCGCCGCGGCTGCCGAAACGCTGCGGCGGAACGTCAAAGCCTACGTCGGTATCAGCGTCGACGTGCGCATTTGCGAGCCGAACGAGTTGCCCCGATCCACCGGAAAGGCGCGGCGAGTCGTCGACAGGCGCCGAGGTGAGGCAATGTCGGTGTAGCCCGCTGCCGCCTGCCGCTGGTCGATAAAGTGTCAATATGACACAATGTCGTATCGTCACCGGTTCGAAGGATCATGAAGAGCAAGCAGCAGGTCGCGGAAGCCGCCCCGGTCGATTTCCGGACACGAACCGGCCAGGCGCGCCGGGCGCGCACCCGCTCCAAAATACTTTCCGCCGCGTTCGAGCTTTTCGACAAACACGGCGTGGACCGGGTGACGGTGGAGGATGTACGGGAAAGGGCCGGACTGGCGCGTGGATCGTTCTACAACTATTTCCTCACCTACGAGGAAATGCTGAAGGCCCTGGCGGCGGATATCGCACGCCAGATCAACATCGAGCAATCGGCGAAGTTCGAAACCCTCCCCAATATGGCGGAGCGCATCTGGTCCCATCTCCGATATGCCATTCTGCGCGCTGCCTCGGACCGTTCCTGCACCGAGATACTGGTGCGAATCACTCCCCTGGTCGGTCCGTTGAACGAGGAAATGCGGATGCACGCCGAGCGGACCGTGCGCAATTCCGTCAAGAGCAAGGCGATCGATGTGCCCTCGGCAGGTGTCGCGTTGGATCTGGGTTTCGGATTGTCGATCATGATGTGGCAACGCGCCCTCAAGTCGCGAATCGACACCAAGGACCTCGAGGCAGCAGGCCTGATGCTCATGCGCGCTTACGGTGTTCCGGAAGTGGAGGCGCGACGAATCTCGCGCCTCCCGTTGCCGCAATTACCCGACGTTCCGCTGCGTACGGCGGTGATCAATAATTTTCGAGTCGATGAGTGAAGAGCGGGTTTCGCTCGCGCTAACTCATTGCCCGGCAGGGAAATGTTGGCTTAGAAAGTCACCGAGGACATGTCGGGTAATCTGGCCACCGATGCTGCCCCAGAAGGCATCGTAGCCGTGATCGCTGTAGGGAATCACGAGAAGGGTATTCGGCACGCCGACCTCGGTCAGTTTCGCAGCCATCGGCCGGTGCCCGCTGGTCGGAATCAGATGATCCTGCTCGCCGTAGGCGATGAAGGTCGGCGGCAGACCGCTCCGCACATGAGCAATCGGTGAGACGGCTCGATAGCGATCCGGAAATTGGTCGGGCGGGCCGCCGATGTAGGTCATGTCGACGTCGCGGGTGTCCAACGGTCCGACGCGACGCTCGTCACTCCAGAGCAAGCCGAAATCCTCTGCTGGATATAGAGCGAATACCGCGTCTGGCGGCTGCACGGAGCCTCCACAGCTCGAAGTGAATGTCCCGTCGCCGAGACCGTAGGCCACTTGGAGCGCCAGGCTCGCGCCCGCGGATTGCCCGACGATGAGCGCGCGGTCGGGGTTGATGTGGAGTCTTTCGGCCTGGCTATGCACCCAGGCCATTGCGCATACAACATCCGGTGCCGCCCGATTCCACGCGACCGGCGGTGCCAGCCGATAATCCACGTCGAACACCGCGTAACCGCGTTGTGCGAACCATCGGTCCCAGTTGCGTCCGTCACTTCGACTGCCCCTGACGAAGCCTCCCCCGTGCATCATGAACACCGTTGGCCACGGAGACGGATGTAGCTGCCGGTCCGGCAGATAGATGTCGGCGTACAGCTTTTGGCCACCCACAGTGGCGTACAACGCAGTCTCATCCGGCAAGGCGGTCGGACCGATTGCGGTCAGGTGCAGGTGCTGCCCCCACGAGATGGAGGCTCCTTCTCGATGCGCGGCCGTCACCAGGGAGTAGAGCGGTACAACGGAGGCCAACGTGACGAGCGCGCTCAGTCCTACAACGGTAGCCGCCACCTTGCCATGGCGAACTCGCCAAACCGTCAAAGCAAGCAGCAGCGCTGCAAGAGCCGCCAGCACAATGTGAAGCGACAGGAACGACTCGAAGAGCGTGCCGAGCGTGCCCAGGAATGGAATACCCGGAAGCAACACGCCCATCACGATCAGCAGCGACAGCGATAACAGGACGATGGCGAGTGTCAGAAGCGAATTGTACAGCCAGGCGCGTGGCCGGTGCTCAGTCATGTTGGAAACCTCAATACTCATACCGGATACGGAGGCCGAACTGCCGTGGCGGCCCCCATAGGGCGGCGTCGTCTCCCAAGGTGCCGGCGGCGTACAGGACATTACCGAGGTTGGTCACGTAGGCCTCCAGGCGTATGCCGTCTTTCAGCTTCAAGGCCAGATTCGCATTCACCAACGAGTGACTGCCGAGCAGATCCCGGGGGGCGACCTGGAACAGCGAAGCGTACGTCCGGCTGGTGTAGGAGTATTGCGCCGCGAGGGTCCAATTCCCAATGGGGCTCGATACCGTGTAGCTCGCTCCCGCATCCCCGGTCCACGTGGGTGCGTAGGGCAATTGCCGCCCGGTGAGATTCTGCGGGCCCGCGAGGGGGTTACCGGCGTCGATGAGGTCGAGCTGCTGACTGACCCGTGAATGGTTGTAGGCGCCACCTCCATTGAGCAGCAGTCCGTCAATCTGCCAGGTCCCTTCGAGCTCGGCCCCATAGATCCGCGCGCGCGGAACATTCACGATGGCCTGGTGCGCGATGGGATCGAAGACCTCCGTCTGCATGTTATGGTAGTCGTAGTAGAAAACGCTGCTTGCAAACGTCACTGCGCGGTTGAGAAAAGCAGCCTTGTAGCCCCCCTCGTAAGCATTGATCTTCTCCGGCTGGAACAGGAAATTGACACTGTTGCCCGGATTGGCGCCCCCTGCCTTGAACCCGCGCGAGGCCGAGACATACACGGAAGAGTCGGAGTCGGGAAAGTAGCTGAGCGCGACCTTACCGGTAGGTGTTGTCGTGTTGATCGTTGCGGCGAGGGATGACGGCGGCAGCGTGAGTCCGGCGATCGTGGTCTGCTGAGTGCCGGTCGAAGTCTTCTCATCGCGGTTCTCGCGTCCTCCCAGCAACAACTGCCAATTGTCGGCGAACTTGTAGGTCCCCTGGCCGAAAACCGCGTATGAATGTTCGTACGGCCCCGTGTTGATGAGCGCGACCACCGGTACCTGGGTCAGGCTGAGATAGGTTGGGGTGGAGTCCCGCAGATAGAATGCGCCCACGATCCAGCTGAACGGGCCGGGTGACTTCGAGATCAGGTCGAACTCCTGCTCGAGCGCCGTCTCGTCGAACCGCTCCGCCGCCCAGGAGAGTGGCAGATACGTAAAGTCGTTGTCCCACAGGTTGGACTGCACGTCGTGCTGGTAGCCCGTCAGCGACCGGAGGTCGGCCACCCCGTTGATGGTCCAGTTGATCTCCGCCGTGACGCGCGACATCCGGTATTTGTCCCAGCTCGGCTCGTCGTAGCTGATGTCGAAGGGGTTCGAGAGTCGCGGGTCGACATTGTTGTTGGCACCCGCGAGCTCGGTATAGTCCTTCGCCACGAAGCCGTCGCCTTTGCGGGTCGTCGTGTCGTACTTGACATAGATGTCGAGCGCGTCGATCGGCCGCCAATCGATGCCGAGGCGGCCGCTCTGGGAATCCACGTTGCCCGGCTGCAGTCCACTGGTGATCGCGGCCCCGCCGACATTCAGATCGTTGTAGAAGCTGTCCCGGTTGTCGAACGTGCCGGCCAACCGGAACGCCAGTTGGTCCGAGATCGGCACGTTCACTGCTCCCTCGGTCTGTCTGTATCCGTAGTTTCCGACACTCTGCTGGGCGTAGCCGGTGACGTGCTCGAAACTCGGCCTGACCGAGGTGACGAAGATGGCGCCGCCGGTTGAGCTCTGTCCTACCAGGGTGCCTTGCGGACCGCGCAGGACCTCGACCTGGCCGACGTCGTAATAGTCGTCCCCGATGGCGGTCTCGTGCGGAATGAAGAATCCGTCCGAGTAGATGGCGACCCCGGAGGAGGTGGTGGGATTGGTGGCCTGCAGTCCCACGCCGCGAATGTTCACGTACGACAAGGACTGCTGATTTTGGATGGTGAGGGACGGCGCCACGCTGCCCAGGTCGTTGATCGATTTGACGCCTCGATCCTCCAGACCCTTGCCGGAGATGACCGACACCGCGATGGGCGTCTGCTCGAGGAGCTCGGGACGGCGCTCCGCGGTAATCACGATCTCCTCGATACCTGCGCTTTGCGTCGCGGCGTCGCCCGCGGTGGCGGGTTGAGTGACTTGCGCGCGCGCAGACAGGCTCGTCGCAAGGCCTATGAGTAAGCCCAGATGGCCGGCTCGTCTGATCATTAAGACATCCCCCCAAGGTAGTCCCGATACGGAAAATCAGCAGCGGGTTCGTTCGACCCGTGAGTGTGGGAAGGGTACGCCTCGATGCGACGATACGTCAAGATGACATGTCGTCATAATGACATATAAACCCTAAGCGATCCGATGCCAACAGCGGGGGCGCGGACACTGGCGCTGGTGCCGTTCCGCGCGCAGAATCGGGCCCGGTACCACTGCGGATTCCACCAACTCATGACTCAGTCCGACCCGCTTCCGCCCGAGTGGGCCAGTCAGTTTGACGGGACCCATCTCGAAGACAAACTGCACGTGGCCGCGATGCTCGCGACTGTCGATGCGGAGGGCTGGCCGCATTTGGCTTATCTGGGCGCGGGCGAGGTGCTAGTACACGACCTTCGGCGTGTGAGCGTGTGTTTATGGCCTGCTTCGCGCACCACGGCCAATCTTCAGCGTGTCGGTCGCGGAGTGCTCTACGCCGCCGCGGTGGGCGCCGTCTGGGAGGCCAAATTCGTTGCAGTGCTGCGTGCGGGACCCAACACACCGGTGATATTCGACTTCGATGTGACCGAGGTTCACCGCCATGCGGCGCCATACGCCGAGGTTACGGCCCTGATCGGGTTCCGACTGGGCGATCCGCCCGCCACGGTGGAGCGCTGGCGGCAGCAGATCGAGAAGATGCGACATCCTCGCACGCTTTGACGATTGTTTGTCACCGCCGGCATCGAACCTGCTTGTATCATCCTTCGCGAAACAGACGATTCGGGTTGTCCACCAATATTTTCTCGCGCACCGCCGCCGTCGGCGCCCAGCGTTCCAGCAGGCTTACCAACTCGCCCGTGTCGCGATCTGAATACGAAATGTGCGGCCAGTCAGAGCCCCACACGGCGCGCTCCGGCGCCCGGTCGACAATCGCCTTTGCAACGGGCTCGACGAAATCGTAACCACGAGTTTTGGCAATTCGATAGGCGCCACTCAGCTTCAGATAACAGTGCCCGGTATCCAGCAGGTTCAGCAGCGCGGCGAAGTCCTGCGACTTCAGTCCGTCTTCCTCCAGCATATAGCCCATGTGATCGATGACGAAGTCGATCCGCAGGGTGCGGAAGAACCCGACCAGGTCGCGCACGAGGTAACCCGGCGCATAGAACTGCAGGTGCCAGCCCAGCGGCCTGACGCGTGCCTCGACCTCGAGAATGTAGGACTGGACTTGCGCCAGGGGCAGCTGCGCGCGCTTGAAAAGATCGAGGCGCACCGCTCTGACCCCTTTGTCGTGGAAGCGCTGCAGCTCGGAGTCGGCAATCTCGGTATCGATCATGACCACGCCGCGTGCTACCGCGCCGATCTCATCGAGAGTATCCAACAGGCACGAGTTGTCGGTGCCGTAGAAACTCGGCTGGACAATCGCGAAACGCTGCACGCCTATGAAGGGCATGAGGCGGCGGTACTGTGCGAGATTGCCGTCCGGCAAGGTGTAGTGAGGCTGCGCTACGTGAGGATAGCTTCGCTCCGGCCCGAAGATGTGTACGTGGACGTCCCATGCACCCACCGGTACGGCGAACGTCGGCCGGGATAGGGTCTCCAGTGGCCGTAAGGGCAACGAGATCAACGGTACTTGGCTCATTCCGGCAACCCTGCTTGAGTTATTTTCTGGCGCGCACGGCGCAACTCGTCTGAGCGTTGGATCCATTCCTGCGCGCGCTGCGTGAGCCCAGTCGCCAGAACGTCGGTGTCGATAGCGGCGAAGACGATGGGCACCGCCCCCGCGTGCAGCAGTTCCATGAACAGGGC
>Ga0070764_10001496_pt1 | contig 10216 bp, 4 predicted proteins | sample HubBroMetageWRM4_FD_67287 | JGI IMG/M metagenome (GOLD analysis project Ga0070764, IMG submission 67287) | Warmed soil microbial communities from the Hubbard Brook experimental Forest, New Hampshire - Hubbard Brook CCASE Soil Metagenome WRM 4 | ecosystem: Environmental > Terrestrial > Soil >... | reverse complement strand
CCCGACGAGAAGACCTTGCAGTTCGTCGACGCTGTGCTCGACGAGGTGCTGCAACTCTTCCCCTCCCGGTACATCTCGATCGGTGGCGACGAAGCCGACAAGCAGCAGTGGAACGCGTCCCCTGAGCTGCGTGCGCAGATGCAGCGGCTGGGGCTTGCGAACATGGATGAACTACAGGGTTGGTTCACCAGCCGGGTCGCCGACTATCTCGTCAAACACGGGCGCACGCCGGTCGGCTGGGACGACGAGTTGGTCGCCGGTGTGAAGCTTCCGGAATCGGAAGTGGTGATGTCATGGCACGGAAACGACGGGGAGCACGTTGCACTCGAAGCGGCTGCGCAAGGCCACGATGTGGTCCTGACACCCCAGGAGTCCCTGTACTTCGACCACTATCAGTCGGAGCTGCCAGACGAATGGCCGGGTCCGGCTCCCATGACGACGTTACAGCAGGCCTATGACACCGCCGTCACTCCGAACGGTGCAACCGCCGCCGAGGCGACGCGAGTCATCGGTGTGCAGGGCGGTTTCTGGACGGAGTCAATGCCGAGTTTCGCGCATGACCAACACGCACTGTTCCCGCGCATCGCCGCGCTGTCAGAAGTCGGGTGGTCAGCGGCGAGCGAACATGAGTGGCACGGATTTCTGCAGCGCCTGGCCGCTGAGCTCGCGCGCTACCGGGCGCTCGGCATCGACTATTCCGATACGGTGTTTGCACCGGCGTTCGCTGTGACTGCAAGTCGCGAGGGAGTCTTGCGCGTCGCGCTTTCCAATCAAGCGAACTTTGGCGAGATCCGCTACACCACGGACGGCTCTACGCCGACTTCGAAGTCTGCCCAGTATGTCCGCCCGCTGGAGTTTTCCGCACAAGGCAAAGTGACGCTGCGCGCGGCGACTTTCGCGCGCGGCGGATTCGACCTCGCCGCGCCGCGCACCCAGGTGTTGAATGCCTCGACTTTGCTCAGCCGCGACGGCAGCGAGCTTGCAACTTGCTCAAACCAGCCGGGATCGCGCTTGGACGGTAGTCAGCCGGCACAGGGCCTGAGGCCGGTTTATAAGGCGGATATCGGCAACATGTGCTGGCTGTGGCACCGGGTGCCGTTGGCAGGTATCCAACATGTCACCTTGGCCGTTGAGCGTGTGGCATGGCGCTTTGGCGACGAGACCAAGGAAGCCGTGGTGCGCCCCAAGGCCAGTGCGGCCGGCGAGTTCGAGATCCATGCCGATTCGTGCTCGGGACCTTTGCTCGCCAGATTGCCGCTGGCGTCCGCGGCGCGGCGCGAAGGGCAAAGCGAACTCAACGAAACAGTTTCCACCTCGAAGTTGAATGACGCTCATGACCTGTGCGCTTTCGCCACTGGCGATCCGCGCGATGGCCAATGGGTGCTGACGCGAGTGGCATTTTCGCAATAGGGAGTGCGGCGAGCGCGCCGCAGGGACTCAGGGATTCGGAAGATAACAGTCTTGAGGTAAAGCCCGTGTTAAACGTACATCGCAAGCACCCCGTGTCGATTGCGGTATCCATGGCGCTGCTTGCCGCTGCGGCGACAGCAGCTATGGCGTCAGAGCAGACGGTTGCCCCGGCGCAGCAGGACGTGCCGACGCCACCAGCGCCACCAGCGCCCGACGCCAAGAAAGCCAAGTCGGACGAGGCAGCCAAGGAAGCGGACGAGACTGTTACCGTCGTCGGCGTACGGCAGTCGCAGATAAAGGCGATCGAGGTGAAGCGCCTGGCTGATAGTATCCAGGACAGCATTTCGGCGGAGAGCATCGGCCAATTGCCCGATGTGACCATCACTGACGCGTTGCAGCGTATCACCGGCGTGCAAATCAACCGCGACGCGGGTGTCGGAAGCTCGGTGGACGTTCGCGGCCTGCCTCAAGTCGGCACCATGTTGAATGGTGAAGTATTCATCTCGCCGGATCAGATCGACTCGCAACAACCCGACTTCTCCACGCTGCCCGCCACGCTGTTCAATCAGGTGGACGTTATCAAGTCGCCTACCGCCAGTCAGACCGCGGGCGGTATCAGCGGTTCGCTCAATCTGCACACCTTTCGGCCCTGGGATTTGCCGAGTGGGTTCACGTATAGCTATTCGGCCGATGGAGAGCGGGGCAGCACTACAAAGAAAAACGGACCGGAGGCGAATGGCCTCATCTCATACAACGCCGACGGCGCATGGGGCCTGCAGATTTCCGGTGATTATTCCGACACCACGCGAACGGGCACGTCGGGCGGGGCTACCGCGAATGGTAACGTAAGCCAGGGTCTGGACCAGTATGGCGTTATCTTCAACGGCGAGAACGCGGCCAGCGCGGGCGCTTACAACGGCTTCCTGGGGGCCTGGAACGGCGCGCCGATTCCTTCGAAGATCACTCAGAATCCGGACGGTAGTGTCGATGTGAACGGTGACGGGAAGTCGAACGGCGTATTCATGGGCAGCCAGAATATCGGCATCTACGACAGCTCCATTCAACGCAAGCGCAAGGCGGCGAATGCATCGTTCCAGGCGGACTTCGACCACGGGCTCACCTTGACCAGCGACTACTTCTACGCGCAGCAGGATCAGTGGGATCGCAACGTCGGCCTCCAGTTCAATTCCACCAATTGGCAGGGCGCGACCTACGTGCCGTTGCAGTCGAGAAACACCGGCAGCACCGCTCTGAGCCAGTACAACACGCCGCCGGCGGATCCGAACTGGTCCGGTTCGCAGATCTACACCACTCAGGTATACGAAAAATGGCCGGGGGATGTTGAATCGTACTCGCAGGTCATCCGCAGGGAATCGACCGCGCAGAACTTCAATCTGCAGCTCGATTTCGACAATGGCGGCCCCTTTACGGCCGGTGTGCGCGGCATTCGCGAAACAGCCAAGCAGGAATACATAGAGACCGACGTCAACATCTCCGATTCCGACGGCTGCCTGTGGGCCGACCCCAACAGCGCGCTGCCCTGTGGCACCTTCGTCTATCCGACTCAACTGGGTGGGGATCGCGTGTTCAACGCCAACGGCATTCCCCAGAATACGGTGCCCATCATCGCGAACACCACGGGCCGGAATATTGCGATCAGCATGCCCGCGTCCCTCGCCAGCGCCTTCGCCAACCCGAACGCCTGGACGATGAAGACGTTGGAATCCGGCGAAGACTACAACCGCAACACCGCCGTAACCGCGCTGCGCTTCGACGGACACTATAAATTCGACGACGGCTTCCATCTCAATTTCGGAGTCCGCAACAGTATTCACACCGCCGATAATGACGGGTTCACCCTGGTTACCCCCGTGTACGCCGGGATGGGTGCCAGCGACCCGGGCGGATGCGTGGTGCGTTATGCCGGTTCCGATGTGATCCTGAGCGGCAATGCGACTGCTACCACCCCCGACACCTGGTGTACCGCGGGTAACTCGGAAGGCGCCTTCCGTGCCGGTCCGATATCGTCACAGCAGCTGGCGAAAACACCGGCGCCGCTCGCCAATAACTTTCAGCAATACAACAATCTGGCCGGGACGGGAATCAACTTCTGGGCGATCAATCCAAACGCGATGAACAATCCCATGGCGTTCTGGAAGTCGATCTATCCCGGTACCACGACACAGTCATCGCCGGCATTCACCTGGTCAGTGTCGATGAAGGAATTGGCCAGCTATCTGCAAGCCGACTTCAAAGGCACGATCGCCGATATGCATTACAGCGCTAACGTGGGTGCGCGCCTGATCCACACCGACCTCGATATTACCCAGCATTTGACCGGTCTGCCGGGCCAATACGGCACCGAACCCGCGGATGCGGGCGTCGAGATCACGCGGCGCAGCTACAACGACGTCCTGCCGGCGCTCAATTTTATGCTGAATGTGACCGAGAAGATGACTGTGCGTCTCTCCGCTTCCAAGAACATGATGCCCCTCAATTTGAGCCAGTGGGGCGGCGGCCTGCAGCTCAACTATTCTCTGCAGGAAACCAAGACGGGTCCGATCTACCAGGTCGCGACGGGCAACTCCGCGGGCAATCCAAACCTCAACCCGTGGCGTTCCACGAACTACGGTGCTTCGTTCGAGTACTACATCAACCCGACGAGCATGATCAATCTCGAGCTGTTCCACATCGACGTGAAGAGTTTCATCGTCAATGGCGCCGTGACCAATTGCAATCTGCCGGATGAGGATGGTGTGGTCCGCGGCCATTGCATTGCCATCACCGAGCCGTTGCAGGGCTCGGGCAACAGCATCCAGGGAGCTGAATTCGACTACCGCCAGGGGTTCACTTTCCTGCCTTGGCTCCTGTCCAATACCGGCATGGAGTTCAACTTTACATACGCACCCAGCAAAACGGGAGAAAGGGATCTGGCCGGCAACGAAATTCCGTTCCAGGATAACTCCACCGAGTCGGGAAACTTCGTCCTGTGGTACCAGGACAAGCGTTTTGAGGTCCGTCTCGCCTACAATTACCGCTCGAAGCGAGCTTTCCAGGACAGCGTGGGCGGCATCGTCGGCCTGGAAGAGTACGAGGCGCCTCAGAGGTATCTCGATGCATCCGCCGCATACAAGTTCAGCAAGTACGCTCAGGTGTTTGTGGACGGAACGAATCTGACCAACGAGTACCAGCGGTTCTACCTTGTATGGCCCGATCAGTGGGGGCACTCGAACTTCTCCGAGCGCATGTTCACCGTCGGCGTCCGCGGGCAGTGGTGATCGGTGTAGCCGCAATCCGGGTGATGGCGGCGCTGGCAGCGTTAGCGGGCACGTCGCTCGCTTGCGCCGAAGGCACGGTCGCGCCCACTCGGGTGGATGACGCAGCCGGCTCGGTAACAGCCATATCCCATTGGCAGATTCAGTCGAGTGCCAAGGCGCAGGAAAGCGGCGCCGAAATCTCCGCCGCCGGCTTTTCAACCACCGGCTGGTACCCGGTGAGCGGCCGCGCGACGGTGATGGCCGGGCTGCTGGAGAACGGCAAGTACGCGAACGTGTTCTACGGCGACAACCTGCGGGCGGTAGAGGAGCCCGATGCCAGCGGCACCATGTTCGTGATTCCATGGTGGTACCGGACCGAGTTCGCCGTTGGTGAAGGAGCACCGGGAGTGCGTACGTTGCTGCGTATCAACGGCATGATTCCCAGCGCGGACGTCTGGTTGAATGGGAACCTCATCGCCGAACGGGCAGCCGTCGCCGGTGCCTACCCCGTGCACGAGATCGACGTGACACGCTGGCTCCATGCGGGCACCAACACTCTGGCGTTGCGCGTGCATCCTGGCGATCCGAGGACGAGCCTGTCGATTGGCTGGGTCGACTGGAACCCCACGCCGCCGGATAACAACATGGGCCCGTGGCGCGGCGTGGATATCGTGCGGACGGGGCCGATTGAGATACTTTCCCCGCAGGTGGCCTCGACGCTATCGCTTCCCGCTCTCGCGCGCGCCGCGCTGACAGTGAAAGTGGAGGCGCGAAACCTCGACGCGTTGGCACACGAAGCAACGGTCACGGGCGTCGTGGCGGGCATTTCACTGCGGCGAACGATCCACCTCGCTCCCGGTGAATCGCAGACGATATTGTTTTCCCCCAAGAGCGATCCGTCTCTCGACTTCAAACATCCGCAAGTCTGGTGGCCGGTTGGTATGGGTGGGCATCCGCTCTATCGATTGGAGATGAATGCCGCCGTTGATGGTGCAATCTCTGACCGGGCGACCGCGACATTTGGCATCCGCAGCGTCACCTCCCACCTCACCCAGGACGGGTATCTCCAGTTCGTCATCAATGGCAAGCCTGTGTTGATTCGGGGCGGGGGCTGGGCGCCGGACATGTTCCTGCGCGACGACCCCAAGCGCATGGAGGCCGAGTTCAGTTACGTCCGCAATCTCGGCCTCAACACCATTCGCAGTGAGGGCAAGCTGGAGGATTCCCGGTTTTACGATCTCGCCGACCGTGACGGCATCATGATCCTGCCTGGCTGGGAATGCTGCGACAAATGGGAATCGGCAGCGAAGACCGGTGGCGAACCGTGGAACGCTGCGGACGAGAAGGTGGCCGCAGCCTCGATGGCGAGCGAGGCGCGTCTGCTACGGAACCACCCGTCCGTCATCGGATTTCTGATCGGCAGCGACAACGCGCCGCCGGCCTCGCTCGCAAAGATGTACGTCGACACCTTGCATGCCGAAGACTGGTCGCTGCCGATCGTCGCGGCGGCGACACCACAGGGTACGGCGGAGACCGGGCCGTCCGGCATGAAGATGGACGGGCCCTACGAGTGGGTTCCACCGGCGTATTGGTACGCCGACAAACTGGGTGGCGCGTTCGGGTTCGACTCTGAAGTCAGCGCAGGCGCAGTTATTCCACGGATGGAGGACCTGACGCGCATGCTCTCACCGCAGGAGTTGGAGGCGCTGTGGAAATACCCGCAGATACGGCAGTATCACGCCTCCGCGGCCTGGTCGATATTCGCGAGCATCGAGCCGTTCGATACCGCACTGGCCAGGCGCTATGGCGCACCCAGGAGCCTCGAGGACTACGTCGCTAAGTCCCAGCTCGAAAACTACGACAATGTCCGGGCGCAATTCGAGGCCTTCAATGCGCACATGGATGCAGCCAAACCCTCGACCGGCGTCATCTACTGGATGCTCAACAACGCGTGGCCCTCGCTGCACTGGCATCTGTACGATTATTTCCTGAATCCGGCCGGCGCCTACTTCGGCGCCAGGATGGCCAACGAGCCGGTGCATATCCAATACTCATACGATACGCGCGCGATCATGTTGGTCAATCACACTCTCGACAGTGAGCGTGGATTGCAAGCGGTCATCCGGGTACGCAACTTGGACGGCAGCATGCCCTACGAGCGGCGCCTGAAGAACATCGATCTCGCGGGAAACAGTGCGCGGGAACTGGCGACGCTGCCGGCGGTGGCCGGCATGTCGCGCACCTACTTCATCGAGCTCGAACTCGCCGCCGCCAACGGCAAACCGATCAGCCGCAACGTCTATTGGCTCTCAGCCCAAACCGATGAGCTCGACTGGGAGCATTCGAACTGGTACCTCACGCCGGTGACTCGATACGCGGACCTGACCCCGTTGCAGTCCCTACCGAGCGCGACGAGCGAGGTACGAGCGACGGTACGGCACGAGGGGGCTGAGGACATAGCCACGGTCACACTGACGGTACCCCCATCCTCCAAGGCGGTGGCGCTGTTCCAGCACGTGTCGATCAAGCGATCCGCGGGCGGCGAGCCGGTGTTGCCGATCCTGTGGAGCGATAACGACGTCACGCTATGGCCCGGCGAATCGCTTAGCCTGACGGCGCACCTGGCGACGCCAGGAGCGGCGCAGCCCATCGTTGAGGTGAGTGGATGGAACGTTCCGACCCAGAGTGTTCCGGTTGCTGTCGAGAGTCGGACGCCATAGCTCGGACCGGATACCATCCGTCACATCACCGATCCACAGGAGAGGACCTACATGCCTGCCGCACCTCACGTTGCGAAGTCAGCCCCGAAGTTCCACTTCATTTCCGGGCTGCCGCGCTCTGGCACTACTCTCCTGGCTGCCATCCTCAACCAAAACCCGCGTTTCCGCGCGGGCATGACCAGCCCGCTTGCCGACATTATGGGCGTGGTGATGGCGGAGGCGAGCAGCAAGAACGATTTTTCGTTCGATGTCTCCGACGACCAGCGTGTTGCAATGTTGCGCGGCCTGGTCGAGAACTTCTACGCCGGACAAGCGGATGCAGGCATTGTGTTCGACACCAGCCGATTGTGGTGCAGCCGGATGCAATTGCTGGAGACGCTGTTTCCGGAGGCGAAGGTCATCGCGTGCGTGCGCCAGTTGTCCTGGGTGCTCGACAGCATGGAACGGCTCGTGCGCAGGCAACCGGTCGGCGTCAGCAAGGTGTTCCGATTCGACACCAATACCACGGTGTACTCGCGCGTCGAGGCGCTGACCGATCCGCGCGGCATGTTAGGGTTCGCCTTCCAGGCCACCAAGGATGCGTTCTATGGACAATATGCTCCGGGCCACTTGTTACTGCTGACCTACGAAAGCCTGGCGCGCAACCCGTCGGCGGCCATGCGCGCGGTCTACCAGTTCATCGGCGAACCCTGGTTCGAACATGACTTCGAAAACGTTTCCTACCATGCGGACGAGTTCGACGCCCGGGTCGGCATGCCCGGCCTGCACTCTGTGCGCCCGAAGGTAGAGCCGATCGAGCGCACCTCCATTCTGCCGCGCGAAATCTTCGGCCGCTTCGTGAACGAATCGTTCTGGATGGACCCGAAAAATAACATCGGCCAAGTGCCGGTCGTGTAGCAGCCTTGCGGGGAAAAGCATGAGCCGTCGCGCTCTCATCATCTGTTACATCATGTTGGTCTGGTTCGTCATTTCGTTCGTGACTAACCTGATCGGCCCGCTGATGCCCATCATCATCGGCGACTTCCACCTGAGCCTCGGGCTGGCCGGTTTTCTGCCGTTCTCATTTTTCCTCGCTTACGGGCTGATCTCGATCCCGGCCGGCGCGCTGGTCGAGGCGCGCGGGACTCGTACTACATTGCTGGCCGCCTTCGCCCTGAACCTGCTCGGCTGCTTAGGGATCGCGCTCTACCCCTCATACGCCGTCGTCATTTGTGGACTTTTCGTGATCGGACTCGGCATGGCGATGCTGCAAGTCGTCATCAACCCGCTGACACGTGCGACGGGTGGCGAAGGCCATTTCGCCTTCTTCTCAGTCATGGGACAACTCGTGTTCGGACTTGCATCGTATGTCAGCCCGTTAGTTTTCTCGATGTTGATGCAACGCCCGGGAGCCGAGCACCGGGCACTCGTCTGGGTGCAGTTCTATTGGGCATTCCTGCTCGTCTTCGTAGCGCTCATCGCATTGACCGCGTGGCTGCCGCTGCCACCCGTGAAACTCGCCGAAAGCGAGCGCGCCGGCGGGCTGGCAGTCTATCGAAAACTCATCGGCGATCGGTCCGTGCGCCTGTTCTTTCTCGGCATCATTGCCTACGTCGGCACCGAACAGAGCCTTGCCAACTGGATGTCCCAGTTTCTGAGTACATACCACCACTTCGAGCCTACCCAGGAGGGGGCGCACGCCGTCGGCTCATTCTGGGGATTGATGTCCATCGGTTGCCTGCTCGGCTTGGTCCTTCTGAAGCTGCTCGATGCGAAGGTGGTGCTGGCGGCGTTCACGCTGTTGGCATTCGTCTGCGTGGGCCTGGCCTTGTTTGGATCGGCGCAGACCGCGCTCGTCGCCTTTCCCATGTCGGGATTCTTTCTGTCAGTCATGTATTCCATAGTTTTTTCGCTCGGACTCAACTCGGTGAGCCGATATCACGGCGCCCTGTCCGGCATCCTGTGCACCGGAATACTCGGAGGCGCCGTCGTGCCGCTGCTGGTCGGACTGTTGGGAGACCGGTTCGGCCTGCGAATCGGCCTGTTGAGCGTGTTTGTGACGCTCGGATATATATTGAGCGTTTGCTTCTGGGCTCGACCCCTCGTTCGCAATCAGACGATCCTGACTGAACGAAAAAGTGCTAGCTGGGGGTCACCATGAAGGCACCACGAACCGGCGCGGCGGCAAGGGGTCCAGGGTTCGCATCCCTCCCTTTCCACCAATAAAAACAATAACTTAATAGTGCTCTCTTCGGGCATGGCATTCTGTATGCCAGGGTCGGCTGGCGACCGCGCGGGCAATTGTTCGCTTCGCTGTATGCGGAGCTGAGGCAGCTCGCGGGGCGTCAGTTGCGGCGCAATCAAGACGTCACCATCAGTGACTGCACCTGGCAGATGGCGGTTTGTGACGTGCAAATCCGATTTAGATTGCAGACGCCCGAATCCTAACGCCCCTCGTGGCCGGAGAGCCAAATGCCGAACCTGTCCGAAGAACAGTGGCGCTCTTTCAGCAACTACCTCGGTCAAGCACTCGAACTCTCGGAAGGGGAGCTCGCGCCGTGGTTCGCTACGCTCGCCAAGGCGGAGCCCGCTATCGCCGCCGAGGTCGCGCGGGCATTGTCCGCGCGCGAGCGCCAGGGTTTTGCCGCGTTCCTGTCCGACTCGCCGCTTGCACCCGAGCAGCCCGCAGCCTCGGCGCTCAGCGGTCGCCACGTCGGGCCATACGTGATCGAATCCGAGGTCGGTCGCGGTGGCATGGGCAGCGTCTGGCGAGCACGGCGCGCGGACGGACGCTTCGAAGGCACGGTCGCCATCAAGTTCGTGCACGCGCACTTGCTCGGTCGGGCTGGA
>Ga0070764_10001494_pt1 | contig 10224 bp, 8 predicted proteins | sample HubBroMetageWRM4_FD_67287 | JGI IMG/M metagenome (GOLD analysis project Ga0070764, IMG submission 67287) | Warmed soil microbial communities from the Hubbard Brook experimental Forest, New Hampshire - Hubbard Brook CCASE Soil Metagenome WRM 4 | ecosystem: Environmental > Terrestrial > Soil >... | reverse complement strand
CATCGCCGTCGCACATGCTCGAGCCCCTTGCGCTCCGGCACCCAGGGTCACCGTCAACATGACGAACGTCGCGATTCGTTTTCGGTTCAAGCGCTCGCTCCCGCCGCACGTAATTCGTAAGTCTCGAAGACGACCAAACCGCGTGCGCCGTACGACGCATTAATCTCGAGCATTTTTAGGTTTGACTCGCGCAACTGCGATAGATAGGCCATATCCGCTCCTTCTGTGTTGCCCAAAGCTAACATTGTCAAATCCTCAGGTGTCGCCTCCGCCGAGCCGCGCACAACCAAATCAAAAAGAATGTTGCCCTCGCGAACTTCCCAAATGCCCATGCGCGTCACTCCGCTCAACTCCAGCGTGAACGGCTTGCGGCCGACATCCCGTAGGAACAGTTGTACCGTGTGATCGTCGAGGATCCGTAGGCCGTCAAGATGACCGTCGTGAAACTTGGGCAGTTCCGTCATCGCGTCTCCCTACTTTCAATAGCACAAATTGGCCTGAACCGCGCATGCCATGGCGCCGGGCTGTGTTTGTCCCGTTGCCCGAGCTGTGGAATACTGATAGAAACTAACAGTTTGCCGTTGACCCATTTGTGGAGGCCGTCGTGAAGATCGGAGTTTGCGTAAAGCAAGTCCCTGCGAAAGACGCGCCGCTGGCCATCGTCGGCGAAAGCGCCTGGATTCGCGAGTCCGACATCGGCTTTGAGACCAACGAGCCCGACGGTTTCGCGCTGGAAGAAGCCTTGCGCCTGAAAGAAAAGCACGGCGGTGAAGTGGTCGCGATCTCCATGGGTCCCGAGCGCTCCAAGCAAACCATCAAGGAAGCTCTCGCCAAGGGCGCCGACCGCGGCATTCACATCGCCGACAACGAATTTTTCAAGCTTGATCCGCTCAACTCCGCGAAGTCTCTTGCCACCGCGATCAAAGCCGAAAATTTCGACCTGATCCTCACGGGGCTTCAGAGCGACGATCAGGGTTTCGGCCAGACCGGCGTGTTGCTTGCCGAGCTGCTGGGGCGCCCGCACGGCACGATCATCATGGCCATCGAAGTGATCGACGGTCACCTGAAGCTCAAGCGCGAACTCGAGGCCGGCTGGTTCCAGTGGGTGGAAATCCCGCTGCCCGCTGTGCTCTCGATTCAGTCGGGCATCAACAAGCCGCGCTACGCCACGCTGAAGGGCATCATGGCCGCTAAGAAAAAAGAAATCGCGACGGTCGATCGCGCTTCGCTCGGCGTCGCCGTCACGCCCACGCAGCAAGTGCAGCGCATTTACGTTCCGAGCAAGACCAAGAAGACCGAATTCATCACGGGCCAGCCCAAGGAAATCGCCGCCAAGCTCGTCGAAAAACTGCGCCACGAAGCGCGCGTACTGTAAAAAATCTCCGCGACTATAGAAGGGAACTCGAGCGCCATGAAAATTCTCGCCGTCACCGAACAGCGCGACGCCAAGTGGAACAAAGTCAGCTTCGAAATCATCGCCGCCGCGCAGCAAATTGCGGAGCAAACGAAGAGTACGGTCACCGCCGTGGTCATCGGCAAAGGCGTCGCCGCGCTCTCGGATGAACTCGCGGGCTACCAGCTCGACGAAGTTCTTCTGGTCGAGCACGACTTGCTCGCCAATTACACGCCCGATGGTTTCTCCATCGCACTGAAGCAGATCATTGAGGCGAATAAGCCCGACCTCGTCCTTTTCCCGCACACCTACCAAGTTCGCGATTTCGCGCCCGCTCTCGCTGCGTCGCTCGGGAAGGGAATGATCGGCGACTGCACCACGTACCGCGAAGAGGGCGGCAAGCTGATCTTCGTGCGCCAAATGTTTCAGGGCCGCACCGTTGCGGATGTGGTGTTCGCGGGCGACGCGCCGTGGATCGCGACGTTCCAGGCCAGCGCCTTCCGCGGCGACTTGGCGAAAAAGCACGCCGGCGGCAAAGCGCCCGTGAAGCCCGCCGCCGTTGACCTGAAGCCCGAACAAATTCGCACCAAACCCGGCGAACTGTTCCGCGAAGCCAAGCAAGCCGTGGACCTCACTCAGAGCCCGATCCTTGTGAGCGTCGGCCGCGGTATCAAAGCGCCGGAAAATATTCCTCTCGCCGAAAAACTCGCGAAAGCCATGGGCGGCGAACTCTGCGCCTCGCGCCCCATCTGCGACGAAGGTTGGCTCCCCATGGACCGCCAGATCGGCAGCTCCGGCCAGACCGTCGCGCCGAAGCTCTATTTCGCGCTCGGCATCAGCGGCGCGATCCAGCACGTAGTCGGCATGAAAGGCGCCCGCACCATCGCCGCCATCAACAAAGACCAGAACGCCCCCATCTTCGAAATCGCCGACTACGGGGTAGTAGGCGACCTCTTCGAAATCGTCCCCGCCCTGGTGGAAGAGCTCGAGAAACCTCACTAAGCCGCCGCCACAGTGGGACAGGCGCTCAGCCTGTCTGCACCCCGCTCTCAGCGGGGTGTGCCCTAGTCGAGCGCAGCGAGATGTAACATAGACTGGCTGTGCGGCCCCCTATCAAACCCGCACCCTGCCTCCAACCTCCAAGATTCCCATTCTGGCACTCAATCTTTTACCTTTACAACCCGTAACCGCTGTGTTAACATCGGTCCAGAAGGAACTAACCATCCACCAACGACCACACATGCCGCGCCCCCACTCCCAAAACCCGCGGCGCCCCCCAATTTCTAATCGGTACCTCGTGCGATTAGAACGCGACGTAAGTTCTAGAAAACGAACGACGGAGGCACTTTCTAATGGGTACTAAGCGGCAAAAATGACGCTCCCAATTCACCCCATAACGCCTCCTAACACACATCCCGTCGCCGCGTATTTGTCCCCTGATTCGCCAAGTTCTAATCGGAGTGCTCCGCGATTAGAAATGCCCGAAAGTTATAGAAAACAAAGGACCGAGCCCCTTTCTAATCGACACAAATTTACCCGCAAATCCGCCCCCTCCGCTGGTAGGCTGTGATTCATGGCCATCGAACGCGAACAGCTGGAAGCGGACGTACTGATCATCGGAGCCGGGCCTGCCGGGCTCTCCTGCGCGCTGCACCTCTCCAACCTGATCGAGGCGCACAACGCCGCGAAGAAGTCGCCCGCCCTCTCCACCGAAAATATCTACGTGCTCGAAAAGGGCCGCGAAGTGGGCGCGCACCAGCTGTCCGGCGCGATCATGGACCCGCGCGGTCTCCGCGAACTGGTCCCCGATTTCGAACAGGCTGCTCCGCTCGACGCGCAGGTCACCGACGATGCTGCCTACTTTTTCACCGAGGGTGGGAGCTACAAGCTGCCGGTTACTCCGCCGCCGCTGCAAAATCACGGCAACTACGTCGTCTCGCTGAATCGCATGGTGAAGTGGCTCGGCGGCCTGGTGGAAGCGAAGGGCGTCAACATCTTCACGCAATTCGCGGGTGCGGAGCTTCTGTACGAAAAACGTGGCGCCACCGAAGGCGTGGCCGGCGTCCTCACCGAAGATAAAGGCATCGACAAGCACGGCAAACAGAAAGACAACTTCACCGCCGGCTACGAGCTGCGCGCAAAAGTCACGGTACTGGCCGAAGGTTCACGCGGCTCGCTCACCAAAAAAATGGTGGAGCGGCTGCACCTCGATGGAATGAATCCGCAGGTGTACGGCATCGGCGTGAAAGAGTTGTGGGAGGTGCAGCCGGGAAAAATCAAAGAAGGCTTCACGGCGCACACACTCGGCTGGCCGCTCGCGACGAATTATTACGGCGGCGGCTGGGTGTACGGCATGCGGAACAATCGCGTGTCGCTTGGACTCGTCGTCTCGCTCGAATACGCCGACCCGCTCTTTGACCCGCACGCCGCGTTTCAAAAATACAAAACGCATCCGTTCGTGAAAAATATTCTCGAGGGCGGCAAACTCGTCCGCTACGGCGCGAAGTCGCTACCTTATGGTGGCTGGTATTCGATGCCGTGCGCTTACACGGACGGAGCCTTGATCGTCGGCGATTCCGCGAGCGTGCTGAATTCGCAACGCCTTAAGGGAATTCACACCGCGATTAAGAGCGGGATGCTCGCCGCCGAGACGATTTACGAATCGCTCGTCGCGGGTGATGCTTCAGCGCAAAAACTCTCAGCTTACAAACGGAAGCTCGATAAGAGCTGGCTGCGCGATGAACTCTGGGAAGTTCGCAACTTTCACCAGGCGTTTCACGACGGACTGTGGAAGGGATTGTTTCTTTCGGGGCTGCAATTCGTCAGCGGCGGCCGTGGCCTCGTCGATCCGATGCACACGAAGGCCGGCTATCTCGACTACTCCAAGCTGAATCGGCCGGACACGCTCGTCGATCAATCGACGCGCTTCAAGGGCGACGGCAAACTCACCTTCGACCGGCTCACCGACGTCTATCACTCTGGAACGCGGCACGATGAGGATCAGCCGCCGCACTTGCACGTGCTCGATCCAAGCATTTGCAGCGACCGCTGCGTGCGCGAGTATGGGAATCCTTGCCAGTATTTTTGTCCGGCGGCGGTGTATGAGATGTACGTCGATAAAGATGGGGCGAAGAAATTGAAGATCAATGCGACGAATTGCGTGCACTGCAAGACGTGCGACATCGCCGACCCCTATCAAATCATCGACTGGGTTCCGCCTGAGGGCGGTGGTGGCCCCAACTACGAGGGCATGTGATCTTGTCACTTGCACCGAGCGAACTCCTGGCAACACACACATGGCCACGCACAATCACACTAGGGGCGTACGTTTGTAGAATAGGCAGACTTGCCTGTGGTTTTCAAAAGTCAAAGGCACAGGCAAGTCTGCCTATTCTACAAACTTGCTCCCCTTGTGTTGTTTGTAGGACGAGCGTGATGTTGCCAGGATTTTAGTGCGAGGTCGGAAGAGGACCGCCTGGGAGGCTGTCCGACGCGCTGCGCGCGTCAACTGCCGCTGAAGGCGCGTTTGAGTTTCGACCAGAAGCCGGACTTTTTTTGTGGCGCGGCGGTGGGTTGAGTGACCGACGCGGTTGATGCGGTGGTTGTCGCGTCGGTGGGTGGCGCGGTGGCGGCGACGGTTGGCCCGGGTGCTGGTTGCGGAGTTGGATTTGACGGCGCCGACTTTGTGGCGGAGATCGGCTTTACAGTGGGTTGATTCGCGAACGCGCTCGAGCCAGGCGGCTGGACGTGGCCGCTGAACTGCCACTCAGGCTCAACGTGCACGGTGCGCACAAGCAGCGCAACGTCATTCGCGGTGTCCTGTGGCGCTTGCGGCTCTTTCGCGGAAAACGCGAGCGGCGGCGCGATGATTTTGTAGTCCGGTACTTCGGACGGCGCGAGCGGCTTCGGCGGCTCGGCGGGTTTTACCTGCTGCGCGACAACGGGGTGCGCGTCGTTACTGAGCGGCAAAGCGTGCAACGTCACGTTTTGTTGCTCGACCGGAATGTTGCTCGGCGCGGGATTGTTGGAGGCGACTTCGGGAGCTTCGGGCGCGGCCGTTGGATGTCCCGTGATTCCGAGCACGGGGATCACAGGCGGTGGCGCAGTTTTCTTCACGACCATCAGCGCGCAATCGCAGCCGCCGGCAGTAGCGGTCGTCGGGACGAGCTTGCCGTTCGCGAGAAAAAATTCGCCGGCCTCGGGGACGATCAGATCTTCGCCGGTGAATTGCTGCTCGAGGCGCAACGCGCCGCTGGTAGCGCGGACGCAGAGCGAGTCGTTGAGGTCGAGTCCGGCGGTGATGTCGCGTTGGTTGCCGCTGATGTCGATCGGCGTCGCAACGATCGTCGGTGTGAAGATGCGCAGCTGCGTGGCGGACGGAAGCAACACGTGAACGCGACCGAAGTTGAGCGCGAGAGTGATCGAGCCGCCGCTGACCAGCATCGTGAATTTCGCCGGGCCGCAAATATCCACTTGGCCGCCGCTGGTGAGAGTCATGTGCGCGGTGCCGGAGTGGACGGTGACGACGCTGCCGTTGGAAACGTAAATCGCCGGCGCGTTGTTCGCGGTATCGAGAGGCGCTGACATTCCGGCATCGACGGAAATGTCGTAGCCAGAGACGCGGCCGATCGTGCCAGCAGGCGGCGCATCGTCGAAAGCGCGCGCTGTGCTCGGCGCAAACGCGGGCGTCGCGACGATCAGCGTTGCGATGACGAATGCACTCGCGAGGGCAGACTTCGACGCGCCGCGCCACAGCGAGCGCTGACAGAGGTGCCCAACGAATTGTTGCAGGGAGTACACCAGGACGCCGACTCTATCCTTATTTTACACCGTACGCGGGGAACCGCATCGAGCCACTTATTAGCTTCCCATAGTTAGATGCTTGCAATCGGGCAACCAGTCGCCCCGCTTTTGAGTGCGCGAACGCGCAGCCTATACTATTCCGCCGTGAACGACGACCCAAAATTCGACGCAACGCCGGCCACTGCGGCGCCTCCGCCGGATGGCACGCCGAAATCTGCCGCGGCTGACGCCGACGCGATTCCGATGCCGAAGTTTTCACTGTGGCGGCGGATGCAGATTCCGATCATCGCGGCAGCGGTGTATGGCGTGATTCGCGTGATTGGGCCGACGCTCGACGTGGAAATCGTCGGCATCCAAAACGCGGCGCAGATTCGCAACAACTCCGAAGCGGGCATCGGAGTTTTCTGGCACCGCTGCATTTTTCCCGCCGCGTGGATCTGGCGCAATCGCGGCGTGGTGGTGATGAACACCGTTAATTTTGACGGACAGTGGACCCGAAAGGTTATCGAGTGGTTGGGATTTGGCACCGCGCAGGGAAGTTCGTCGCGCGGCGGAATGGCGGGGCTTACGGCTTTGGCGGCGCGGCTGGGAGAAGGGAAGCACGTCGCGTTTACGGTGGACGGGCCGCGAGGGCCGCGTTACGTGGCGAAGCCGGGACCGGTGATTCTGGCGCGGCGGATGAATTGTCCCATTTCGGTATTTCACATCGGAATCGAGAGCGGGTACACGTTCAAGAAGTCGTGGGATCTTTTTAAGATTCCCATGCCGTTTTCGAAGGCGGTGATGATTTGCGCGCCGGTGATTCGGATGAAGCCGGACGGCGTGGGCGAGGATTTGAAGGCGACGCTCGCCGAAATGCAGTCGGCGCTGGAGCGGGTGCGCGATGAGGCTGAGGCGTGGTTTTCGATGAGCGAAGACGAGAAGAGCGATCTGCGAGATGTGTATGCGGGGCGCGCGCCCGGCGCGTCACGCGAGAAACATCGGCATCACTGACGCCCGGCGATAATCTTACGTGGTGCCGAGCTTGACGGGGACGTCCATGCGCTTGCCGTCGCGGATGATGGTGAGTGTGATGGTGTCGCCGGGCTGAGCGCGGTTGAGCAAGAGATTCAGGTCCATCCCCGAAGTGACTTCCTTGCCGTCGATGGCGATAATCACGTCACCGCCCACGCGCAATTCCTGCAAACCAAGAATCGTTTTCGTGCCGCCGCGAATTCCGGCGAGCGCCGCGGGACCGCCGGGCGTGACTTTCTCGATGAGGATGCCGGATTTCACCGGAAGCTTCAGGTAGTCGGCGAGCTGCGGCCACAGCGGACGTCCCTCAGCGCCCAGCGACGCACGGCGGACGCGGCCGTACTTGATGAGATCTTCGGCCACGTGGCGCGCGGTGTTGATGGGAATCGCAAAGCCGATGCCGGACGTGGTGCCGCTGGGCGCGTAGATCGCGCTATTGATGCCGATCACCTGGCCGTGCGAATCGAGCAGCGGACCGCCGGAATTTCCCTTGTTAATGGCGGCGTCGGTCTGGATGGCTTCATCGATGAAGGTGGTGTCGCTGGTTTGCACCGTGCGGCCGAGAGCGCTGATGATGCCGGTGGTGAGCGTGCCGGAAAAGCCAAAGGGATTGCCGATCGCGAGCGCGCGCTGGCCGACGATGAGATTGCGCGAATCGCCGAGAGTGAGCGGCGTGAAGTTGTGGCCCTTGGCGTCGATCTGAATCAGTGCGATGTCGTTGCGTTGGTCGGCGCCGATAAATTTCGCGGTCTCGCGCGTTTGATCGCCGAGCGTGACTTCGATCTGCTGGGCGCCTTCGACGACGTGATAGTTCGTAAGGATGTGGCCGTCTTTATCGATCAGGAAACCGGAGCCGGCGCCTTCGACCGGCACGGGATTGTAGAAGAAATCGTACTGAACGGTGCGCGTGACGATGTTGGCGACCGAGGGCGAGGCGTCGCGGTAGATGCGCACGTTTTCATTCTCGGTGGGATCGAGGCCGGTTTCGGTGCCGGTGGGCGGGAGATGTACGGCGTTCACCGTGGTGGGCGTAGAGCGCGGGCCGTAATGCGAGCCGATCCAATAGGCGCCGAGGCCGATGATGAGGCCAACGCCGAGCAGGCGGATGGCGCGGCCCTGATTTTGTGACCGTTGAGGCATCGCGGCAGTGTAACAAATATCGCGTCGCGCCGCGTGACGGACCGACCGGCTACTTCGCCGTGCCGCGGCCGGTGATGGTGCGGATGAAGTTCACTTCGTCGGCGCTGTAGGGCGTGCCGTTGGTGCGGAAAATGTCGTGGAACCAGATCGGCGGCAGGTGGTCGGTGTAGGGGTGCTGCCAGGAATCCCACGGCAAGTCGGTCTGCGTCTTGCCGTTGACCAAGCCCCAGTTGAAAGCGGCGACATTGTATTTTTTCGCGATGGGCAGGGTGCCTTGGAAAGTGGAGCCGTTGGAGCGCGCCATGTATTCGGTGCAGATCAGCGGGCGGTGATACGGCACGAGCGAAGTGACGCGACTCTCGAACGATTCGGGCTTGTCGTAATTGTGGAAGGAAATAATGTCGGAGAGTTCGACTTGCGTGCGAGGGACTCCGGTGAGTTTTTCGAGCGGCGCCCATTGATCTTTCCAGAGGCCGCTGGTGAGCGGCTGCGAGGGATGCGCTGAACGCGCCCAGTCGAAAACTTGCGGAAGGAGCTTCGCGACGATTTCAACTTTGTTTTTGGGGTCGGGGTAGTTGCCGTCGTTGGTGTTGTCGGGCTCGTTCCACACATCCCAGCCGAGAATGCGATCGTCTTTCGCGAACGCGCCGACGACGCCTTTCACGTAAGCCTCGAGGCGCGGATATTGCGAGGGATCTTCGAGAGCTTTTGCGCCGGGGCTTTGCACCCAGCCGGAGTTGTGAACGCCGGGACGCGGCGCGCGCTGCGGGCCAAGCTGCGGATTCGGGTCCCAGCAGGAGTCGAAGAGCACAAAAAGAATTTTGATGTGGTGCTTGGCGGCGATGCTGAGAAACGTGTCGATGCGTTTCTGGAAGCCGGCGGCGTCCTGTTGCCAGAGCAGATCGTGGAGGAAGACGCGCATGGCGTTAAGGCCGATGGATTCGGCCCAGCCGAGTTCCTGATCGATGCGCTTTGGGTCGAACGTGTCCGCTTGCCACATCTCGAGTTCGTTGATGGCGTAGGACGGGATGTAATTGCTCCCGACGAACCAAGGCTGGCGCGCGTGCCAGTCGGCGGCTTGTTGCTCGGTCCAGCGCGAAGCGTGCGTGTCAGCCACGGCTCGCGATTCGGCGTGCGCGCGTGGCGGGTTCGGAAGCGCTGCGACGAGAAGAGTGGTGACAATCGCAATCAAGAGCACGCTACGGGCGATTCGCATGGACGGGATTGTAGATTTTCGCGGCGCGGTTCGCAAATCGAGGAACGCTTACGCGGCTTCTAATTGATTAGGACTCGGATGGCTTTTGCGGAGCGGCGGAGCTGCGTTTGAGCTTTGCGAGCGCGGAGGCGACCAGGCGTTCGGTTTCTTCGATCGTGCCGGAGCAATCGATCGTGGCGTCGGCGAGCTTGAGCTTTTCCTCGTTGGACATTTGCGCGGCGATGCGCTGCTTCGCTTCGTCTTCGGTGAGGCCGCGCTCGAGCATGCGTTCGAGCTGCTGCGCCGGGCGGCACCAGCAGACCATCATTTTATCAAGCGACTCGTTGAAGTGGGACTCGTAGAGCAGCGCGGCTTCGACGACGGCGACTTCCGGTGGATCGCTGCTACGCGCGAGTGCGGCGAACCAGTCCTCGACGACTTTGCGGATGCGGGGATGGAGGATCGCATTTAGCACTTTTAATTTTTCAGGATCGGCGAAAACAATTTTGCCGAGCGCGGCGCGGTCGATATTTTCGTGCTGGTCGAGGACGTCGATGCCGAACGTGGCGACAACTTCTTTGTACGCGTCCTGGCCTTCTTCGAGCAACTCGTGGCCGATGGTGTCCGCATCAAGCACGGGGCAATCGTGCGCGCGAAGCATCGACGCGACCGTTGATTT
>Ga0070764_10001493_pt1 | contig 10228 bp, 5 predicted proteins | sample HubBroMetageWRM4_FD_67287 | JGI IMG/M metagenome (GOLD analysis project Ga0070764, IMG submission 67287) | Warmed soil microbial communities from the Hubbard Brook experimental Forest, New Hampshire - Hubbard Brook CCASE Soil Metagenome WRM 4 | ecosystem: Environmental > Terrestrial > Soil >... | reverse complement strand
GACGAGCTTGGCATGACCATCCGCTACCGCGCGGAGGCGGTGGCGGTGCGCGGCGGCGACCGGGTCGGCTCGGTCGAGCTGAAGGACGGCACGTCGCTGCCGTGCGACGTCTTCCTCGCCGCCGTCGGCATCCGGCCCAACATCGACCTGGCCGTGGCCGGCGGCCTCACGGTCAACCGGGGCATCGTCGTCGACGACCGGATGCAGACCAGCGAGCCCGGGGTGTTCGCGGCCGGCGACGTCGCCGAGCACAACGGCATGGTGCTCGGCTTGTGGCCGATCGCCGCCAAGCAGGCCGAGGTGGCGGCGGCCAACGCGCTGGGCGGCGACGAACGGCTGATCGCCGAGGTGCCTGCGACCATCCTCAAGGGCGTCGGGCTCGAGCTTTCCGCCGTCGGCCGGGCGGAGCCGCTGCCAGGCGAGGAGCTCGTCGTCATCGAGGACGCCGGCCGGCGTTCTTACCGGCGGCTGGTGCTGGCCGACAGGCAGGTGATGGGCGCCGTCATCCTCGGTCACCACCCGGAGAACCTCGCCGCGGCCACCACCGCGGTCAAGCGGCAGCTCGTCCTCGACGACCCGGCCCGTGCCGCGGTGCAGGCCGGCGACTGGTCGGTGCTTGCCGCGGCGCGGCAGCCGGCCGACGTGGCCGGCGCGGCCCCATGACTTCGGGCCGGGCCCGCTCACAAGCATGCCGCGCTATGTCCCGATAGAATCCTTCCGCGGCCGAGGAGACGACCGACGCGGGCAGCACTGTAGCGGGCAGGGCCGGCGCGTGAAGAGAGGCTTGATATCAGCATGAGGACGCATGGGGCCCCGGGTTCGGGGCGGGGGTGGCGGCCGACCCTGATGGCGCTGGCAGGCGCCGCGACACTGCTGCTGCTCGGCGCGCAGCCGGCGCTGGCGGGGGAACCGAGCTGCGGGCAGACACCTGTCATCACCGGCCAGCCGACGACCACGCAGGTCGACACCGCGATGACGCCGCCTGTCGTGGTGCAGGTAGAGAACTCAAACGGCCAGATCGACTGGGGCTTCCAGGGCACGGTCACGCTGACCTACGCGGTCAACCCGGTCGGGGCGGCCGAGCCGTCCGGCAACGTGGTGAACGCCGTGCACGGCGTCGCCACGTTCTCCCAGCTGACCTTCCCGTCGGTCGGCTTCGGCTTCGAGCTCGTGGCCTCGATCCAGGGCGCGACCAGCCAGCCGTCGCAGCCGTTCGACATCGTCGGCCAGCTCGTGCAGTGCCAGCCCGGGCAGGCCTGCCAGAGCGGGACGGTGAGCTCCGCGGGCACGTCAGGCTCCGCGCGCTCCCCCGCCGCGAGCGGCAGCGGGGTGCTCACGGCGACCGGCGGCGGCTTCCCGCTGCTCTCGTGCACCACCCGCGGCGGCGTGCTGACCTTCACCTCCACCCGGTCCACGGTCATCACGATCAGCACGGCGGCCCGCGGCTGGCACAGCCCCTGGTCCTTCAACGCCTGCTGGGGGGCGCCGGAGCCGTTCGTGACCAAGGGCGGGCACCTTTCTGCGTTCAACCCGGCCAACGGCGAGTACGAGGGGCTGCTGCCCTTCTGCAGCTGGGGTCAGCCGGGGCCGTGCGTGCAGTCGCAGTACCTGACCTGGTTCGGGACCGTGGTAATCACGGTCCGGGCGCCGGCCGGAGACCCGCACATCACGTTCTGACCGCCGGGGCCGTCAGCGGGAAGGCGGCCGTGGCGATCACGCCAAGCCGCCCGAACAGCCCGGCGCGCGCCGTGATGTGCGCCGGGCTTGGCGGCCGGCCCAGGTGGTCGGCCAGCCGGATGAGCGCGTCCAGGCTCAGCGCCTCGTCGTACAGCGCGATGCGCTGGCGCGCCGACGCCAGGCTGGCCTCCAGGGCCTCGGTGGCCGGTTCCGGCTGGTCCTGCTGGGCCAGCAGGTAGCCGCGCAGCCGGTCAAGCGCCGCTAGCTCTGCCGCCATCCCCCGGCCCGCGGCCTGGCTGGCGAGGCCCGCCGCCAGTTCCGCCGCGGTCTCGCCCCGGCCGTCGAGCACGAGGCATTCGGCGATCCGCACCTCGGTGGACAGCGCCTCGCCGCGCTCGCCGGCCCGCAGGTAGCCGGCCTTGGCCGCCTCGAGCAGGTCGTGCGCCTCGGCCAGGCGGCCGGCCCTCGCCGCCGTCCGGCCGAGCACGCTCAGCGCGAACGCGGTCTCCGACAGCGCGCCCGAGGCCTGCAGCACGCGCAGCGCGGGCCCCGCGACCTCGTCGGACTCTGCGTAATGCCCCTGATCGGAGAGGATCTCGCCGACGTTGCAGGCGGCGATGGCCGCGTTCCACTGGTCGCCGACGCGGTCGAAGGTCTGCGCGGCGCGCCGGTAGCGCGCCAGCGCGTCGCCCCAGCGGCCCTCGAAGTAGGCCCTGATGCCGAGCTGGTTCAGGGCCTTGGCCTGCCAGGGCAGCTCGCCCAGCTCTTCCCAGATGGCCAGCGAGCGTTCGGCCCAGGGCTCGCTGTCGAACCGGCCGCGGGCCACGTCGGCGGCGTCCAGGAGCTGAAGCGCCTGCGCGAGCACGTCCCGGGCGCCCGAGCTTTCCGCGGCCGCGATCGCCGCCTCGCAGGCGCGCTGGGCGTCGCCGTAGCGGCCCTGCATCTGCCTGATCAGCGCGGTGTGCACGAGCAGCCGGGATTCCAGCCGCCCCGCCTGCGGGTCGGCCAGGTCGGCAAGGAGCCGGCGGCCGCGGGTGATCCAGCGCAGGGCCTGGGAGAAACCGCCGGTCCGCAGCACCACGAGCGCGGTCTTAAGTAGCAGCCTGGCCTGCGCGATACGGTCGTCGCTCAGCATCTTGCGGGCGACCGCGTAGGCACGGCCGGCCCCGGCGAACTCGCCGAGCCGGTACCTGATGTCCGCGTACGCCTCGGTCACGTGCGCTATCTCCTCGGGGGAGGGGTGGCGCTTGCGCTTTGTCGCCTCCAGGGACCGGGACAGGAAGGTGGCCGCCTCGGCGTTGGCGTACACCACGGCGGCCTGCTCGCCGGCGATCCGCGCGTAGTGCGCGGCGGGGGCGTAGTTCTGGGCGTGGTAGAAGTGCACGGACAGCAGCCCTGCCTCCGAGTCGGGGGTCCGCCCGGCCCGCCGCTCGAGGGCGCGGCCGAGGCCGTCGTGCAGCTGCCGCCTGCGCCGGAACGACAGGCCCTCGTAGGCCGCGTCCCTGACAAGCGCGTGCCGGAAGCGCAGGCTGCCGTCCTGGTCGGGCTGGACGAACGCGTCCAGGCGCTCCCACTGGTCCGCGGACGGCGATTGCCCGAGCACCTCGGCGAGCAGCGGTGGATCAATGCGCATCCCGGCGACGGCCGCGGCCCTGAGCGCTTCCCTGTCCACCGCCGCCAGCCGGTCGATCTGAGCGCCGACGACGTCCTCGATGGACTCGGGCAGCACCGCGGCGTCGTCGGCCTGGGCCGCGACCCGCACCAGCTCCCTGGCGAACAGCGGGTTGCCTGTCGACCGCTCGGCGATCGCGGCCAGCTGATGCGGCAGCAGCGGCGCCTGCCTGGTTTCCCAGCCGACAAGCGCGGCGGCGTCGCGCAGGCCGAGCGGCTCGAGCGGGACGCGCAGGCCGGCCGACGCGGTCAGCGGAGATGCCCCGGATTCCGCGCAGGTGAACATGACAAGCCAGGGCCTGGCCGCGACGTCGGCCAGCAGCCGGGACAACAGGTTGGCGGAGGCGTCGTCGATGAACTGGACATCCTCGACGACCAGCACGGCCGGTCCCGGCAGCAGCGTGCCGATCAGCTCGGTTACCGTCAGCTCCAGCCGCGGGCGGAGGAATTCGCTGGCCAGGGCGGCCACTTCGGGTGTCGGCGGCAGTTCGGCGCCCACCACGGCCGCGAGCAGCGGCAGCCAGGGCCTGAGCCCGGCGGCGCGGGTGTCCACCGCGTCGGAGATCGAGGCCAGTACCGCCTGCGGCCCGGCGGGCCCGGCCACGCCGAGCAGTTCGCGCAGCATGGCGTCGATCAGCGCGTACGGTGTGCCCTCGGCGTACCGGTCGCAGGCGACCGGCAGGGCAAGCACGTCCGTCGTGGCGAGCAGCTCGTCGGCCAGCCGCGACTTGCCGATGCCCGGCGGTCCCGAGATCTCCGCGACCTGGCCGTGGCCGGCCCGCGCCGCGGCCAGGGCCGCGAGCAGCCGGCTCAGCTCGCCGTCCCTGCCGACCAGCGGCGGCACTTCCGCGCCGCTGCGCCGTGGCGGCTGCTGCGCCGTGCCGACCTCGACCGCGTGCACCGGCTTGGACTTGCCCTTCACCCGGAAGGCGGGCAGCGGCGTGCTGGTGAACCCGCTATCCGTCCCGCCGACCAGGGCCGTGGTCGCGAGCAGCTGGCCCGGCCCGGCCCGGCCCATCACCCGCGCGGCCAGGTTGACCGCGTCGCCCTTCACCGAGTAGGTGCGCCGGTAGGGCGGCCCGAAGTCACCGGCGAAGACGCGCCCGGAGTTTGCGCCGGCCCGCACCGACAGCGGGCCGTCGTAGGAGATGATCGTGCGGACCGCGCGCAGCAGCCGCTGCTCGTGATGACCGACGCCGCGCGGCGCGCCGGCCACCATCATGATCTTCCCGCCGTCGGGGCTGATGTCGGTCTCGAGGAACGTCACGTCGGAGCGGTGGCAGGCCTCCTGGGCGAGGCTGACCAGCTCGTGCAGTGCGGCGCCGACCGCCTCCGGGCCGCCGTCGGCCAGCAGCTTGTCGGTGCCCGAGTACTCCACGAAGGCCACCGCCACCCTCCGGTGCTCGCCTTCGCTGGCGCCGCCGAGCACGTAGTCCGCGATCGGGCCTGGCAGGCAGGTAGTGAGGTCGAGGCCGCCTACATCGCTGCGGTCCCAGCTGCGCGGCTCCACGGCAGGGACGGCGCGCAGCAGCCTTCCCGGTCCCTTGGCCGGCCCTAGCACCCGCGGGTCGAGCAGGCTCGCGGCTGCCGGGCTCACGACGATCTCGGCGGCGTCCGCGGCCGCCTCCATGAGCGCGACCTCGGTCGCGGCCGGGCCGGTGATGACCAGCTCGCGGTGCCGGGTGCCGACCAGGAAGAACGGGACGGGGCCCGAGTGCACGCCGACGGACAGCCGCAGGCTGGCCGAGCCGGCCGTCGCCCGGACCTGGCCGGCCTGGCGGAGCACCCTGCGCATCTCGACGGCCGCCCGGCACGCCATCGCCGGGTGCTCCTCCCCCTCGAACAGCAGGAGCACGGCGTCGCCGCCCCACTTCACCAGCCACGCACCGTACCTGAAGGCCACCGCGAGCAGGTCGGTGAAGACGGCGCTCAGGATGTCGCTCATTTCCTCCGCGCCGACCGCGCCAGCCCGTGCCAGCCGCTCGGTCAGGGCCGTGAAGCCCGAGATGTCGACGAACGCCAGCGTGCCGTCGACCTCGCGGTACACCGCGTCCGGAGTCTCCCTGAGCCAGTCGATGACCAGGTCAGCCACGTAGGGGCGCAGGATCTCGCCCTCGTGCACCCGGTATCACCCCCCCGGGTCCTGTTGGCGGATACCCGTGCGCGGCATGCTCGCAGCAGCTCGACGACTCCATCGTAGGCAGCCACAGCCCCGATCTGGCTACCGCCCGGGCCGGCCGAAAATACTTACCCCTGCTTTTTGAGGACGGCGGTGTTGACCTCGACGTCGTTTGTCCAGTGGTAGGCCAGGCCGGCGCCGTGCAGGGTGAACGTGACGGTGCCGCCGACGCACGTCGCGTTCCCCGGCTCGTTGAAGGTAAGCACCGTGGCCGTGGTCTTGGTCAGGGTGAGCGTGTTGAGGCAGGGCGGCGGGGGCCCGTCGTTCTCGGCGGCGGTCCTGCCGCCTGCCTTGAGCGTGAACGTGATGGTGTTCGGGAGCCCGAGGCTGGGGGTCCCGACCGGGGCCAGCGTCGCCGTGCCTGCCCAAGTGCCTGCGAACGCCGCGGGAATGGTGCCGCCTGTCACCTGCGCGGGCGTCGTGGCGGGCGGCGGGCTGCTGGTCTGCCCGGCGGCGGAGCTGCTGGTCACGGTGCCGTTCGCGACGCCGTTCCCGGTACTCGGAGGGGAGCTGCGGGTAAGCAGGACCACGCCGCCCGCGATGAGGGCGATCACGACCGCGGTGGCGCAGACGGCCAGGACCGGCGACCGCCGGGACCGCGGCGATGCCGCGCCGGGGATGGACAGCTGCGTCGAGCCTGGCCCGGCGTGGGTGGGCCCGGCCGACAGGGGTACCGGGCCGGTGCCGGGGACCGGGCCGACCGCAACCGGCACCTGGCCGGCGCCGGGGACCGAGCCGCCGGGCAGCGGAACCTGCCCGGCGCCGGGGACCGAGTCGACAGGGAACGGGACCTGGCCGGCGCCGGGCAGGAAGTCGGCGTGGGTGGCCGGGGTGCTCAGCGCCGAGGGGTCGACCAGGCGGAGCATGAGGTCGCGGGCGTTGGGGCGGCGGCTCGGATCCTTTTCCAGGCACTGGCGGATGACCGGCAGCAACGACGGCGGCACGCCGGCCAGGTCCGGCTCGTCGGTCATGATGCGCATCATCACGGCGGGCACGGTGTCGGCGCCGAACGCCATCCGGCCGGTGGCGGCGAACACCAGCGTCACCCCCCAGGCGAAGATGTCGACGGCGCTTGTCGGCCGGGCGCCGGCCAGCTGCTCGGGGGCGACGAAGGCGGGGGTGCCGATCAGCCCGCTGGTGATCGTGGAGGCGTCGGTCAGGCGGGCGATGCCGAAGTCGACCACGCGCGGGCCGTCCGGGCCGAGCAGCACGTTGGCCGGCTTGAAGTCGCGGTGCACGACCCCGGCGCCGTGGATCGCGGTCAGCGCGGTGGCCGTGCCGACCGCGAGGCGCTGCAGGTCGCCCTCGGGCAGCGGGCCGCGGGCCTGCACGCGTTCCTGCAGCGAGGGGCCGTCGATGAACTCGCTGACGATGAAGCGCCGCTCGCCGTCCGCGGACGCCTCGATGATCCGGGCGGTGACGAACGGCTGCACCTGGTGAATCGCGTCGAGCTCGCGGCCCAGCCGCTCGAGCACCATGGGGTCGACGGTGGACCTCAGCACCTTGACCGCGACACGCTCCTCCCCAGGTCCGGTGCCGCGGCCCAGATAGACGACGCCCTGGCCGCCCTCGCCGAGCCGGCCGAGTAGCTCGAAACGGCCCAGGCGCATGGGATCGCCGGTCTCAAGCGGTTTCGGCGGCATGACGTCTCCGGGTGCGATCGCAGGCGACGAAAGGGACAAATCGGCGTGCCTATTTAAGGCACGGACGGGAAGCCTTCCCGGCTCAATGTACCGACAGGAACCGGCTCAGGCCCCGCCTTGTCGCAAGCACGATCAGCCGGTCTCCCGCGGTCAGCCGGTAGCCGCGGCGCGGCGACCAGTTCAGGCCCGCGCCGCCGCTGACCTGCAGCGCAAGCACCCGCGCCTGCCCGTCCTGCTCGGTGTCCCCGACGAAGCTGCCGGCCAGCCCCGCCTGGTCGCCGACCTGGACATCCGCGATCAGCAGCACGTGGCGGCCCATCGCGATCGTCCTCAGCACCTGGTGCTCGAGCATCGCCGCGGCGAAGGCCGGCGCGGCCAGGTACGGCACGCTGCGGGAGACCGTGTTGCCAATCGTCTTCTGCAGTCGTTCGGCCAGGTCGTCGTCGGCGAGCCTGAGCACGACGCGCAGGTCCTCGCGGAGCGACCGCGCGTTCAGCGCGGTCTCGAGGTTCACGATGTCCTGGCTGGTCACCGAGACCAGGGCGAGGCAGTCCTCCAGGCTGGCGGCGCGCAGCGTCTCCTCGCGGAAGGCGTCGCCGATCACCACCGGCAGGCCCAGCTGGCGGGCCATCGCGATGCCGTTGGCATTCGGGTTGTTGTCGATGCACACCACGTCGAACCCCAGGTCGTGCAGCTGGCCAGTCACGGCGGTGCCGACGTTGCCGAGGCCGACGACGATGATGTGGTCGCCGGGCGGCCGCGGCGCGCGGCGCACCGAGCCGGTCAGCCGCGCGCCGACGATCAGGGCCGTCACCACCGGGATGAAGGCCATGCCGTCGAAGGTGAGCAGCACCTGGGCGACCTTCTCCACCCCCCTGTCCTTGGGGCTGGTCAGCGCCGAGCCGGTCAGGTCCATCAGGGTGAGGTAGATCGCGTTGCTGGTTGAGTACCGGTAGGTGAGCAGCACGTAGCCGACCACGACCACGGCGAGCAGGGCGCTGAACACCACACCGAACTTGTGCCAGACCACCCGGCGCAGCAGGCCGGTGGCGGCACGGACCGGATCCCGGCGCCGGGCGAGCGGGTTGCGCGGCGTCCCGTCCGCCACGGCGAGCACCAGGTCAGCGCCTGCCGTACCCGGCGGCAGCAGCCGGGGCTCCGCCAGGTCATCGGCCGGGGTGGCAATGCCGCAGATCACGTGGCTGGGCCCGACGTCGCCCTGTTTCGCCACGTACAGCGTGCGCCGCTGGACCCGGACGTGGCTGGGCGCCGTCTCGCCGAGCGCGGCGGCGACGAAGGACGGCGCGGACATCGCGGTGCCGGACAGGACGGTGCAGTCGGGGAACAGCTGCCTGATGTGCTCGCCGAGGCGGCGGTTGAAGATGGCGAGGACGAGGCGGAGCGCGGGGTTGAGCTCCTGGGCGCGCAGGCCCGCGTGGAAGTTGCCGACGTCGTCCTGCCACACGATGGCAAGCGCCCTGGCCGACGCGACGCCGGCGTCGGCGAAAGCCCCGACGGTGAGCTCGGGGTGCTCGAGCACCCGGACCCCGCGCAGCGCGGCCAGCCGCGGCCCGTGGTTGCGCTGGCGTGACGGCAGGATGACGGTCACCCGCTCGCCGTACCTGGAGGTCAGCTCCTCGGTAATGCGATAGGCCAGCGGCCCGTCGCCGCAGACGATGAGGTGATCGCCGCGGCGCTCCGCGCGCCCGGGAAGCGCAGGCATGCGGCGATCATAGTGGCCGGCGACCCCCGGAACCCCCCGCTGCGGAGCTACGCTCCGCGGAACGAGCAGCACTGCCCGTTCGGCATAAATTTGGGGTTTTTAGATTTCCTGGGAATCCAATTCGTCGCGGGCGGCGGCGAAGGCGGCGGCCGCCAGCTCGAGGTCCTCGCGGGTGTGCGCGGCGGACAGCTGGGTCCTGATCCTGGCCTTGCCGACCGGGACCACCGGGTAGCTGAAGCCGATCACGTAGATGCCCCTGGCAAGCAGCAGGTCGGCCAGCCGGGCGGCGCGGGCCGCGTCGCCGATCATCACCGGGACGATCGGGTGGTCGCCGGGGAGGATGTCGAAGCCGAGTTCGGTCATCCGGGCGCGGAACCAGGCGGTGTTGTCCCGCAGCCTGGCGCGCAGGTCGTCGCCGTCCTGCAGCAGGTCGAGCACGGCGAGCGAGGCGCCGGCCACGGCGGGCGCGACGGAGTTGGAGAACAGGTAGGGGCGGGAGCGCTGGCGCAGCAGGTCGATGATCTCGCCGCGGCCGCTTGTGTAGCCGCCGCTCGCGCCGCCGAGCGCCTTGCCCAGCGTGCCTGTCACTATGTCGACTTTGCTGGTGACGCCGTGCAGCTCGGGGGTGCCGCGGCCGGTTGCGCCGACGAAGCCGACCGCGTGCGAGTCATCGACCATGACCATTGCCTGGTAGCGTTCGGCCAGCTGGCAGATGTCGGCGAGCGGGGCGACGTAGCCGTCCATGGAGAACACGCCGTCGGTGGCGATCAGCCGCCGCCTGGCATCGGAGCTGGCCTTGAGCTGGGCCTCCAGGTCGCTCATGTCGCGGTTGCGGTAGCGCAGCCTGCGCGCCTTGCACAGCCTGATGCCGTCGATGATCGACGCGTGGTTGAGCTCGTCGCTGATCACGGCGTCCTGCTCGCCGAGGATGGTCTCGAAGAGCCCGCCGTTGGCGTCGAAGCAGGAGGAGTACAAGATCGTGTCCTCGGTGCCGAGGAACGCCGAGATCCGCCGCTCCAGGTGCTTGTGCACGTCCTGGGTGCCGCAGATGAACCGCACGCTGGCCAGGCCGTAGCCCCAGCGGTCCAGCGCCTGCCTGGCGGCCTCGACGACGCGCGGGTCGTCGGCCAGGCCCAGGTAATTGTTCGCGCAGAAGTTGAGCACTTCTTTGCCGTCTTGCACGCGGATGCTCGAGCCCTGCGGGCTTTCGATGACCCGCTCGGTCTTGTAGAGGCCGTCGGCCCGGATCTGGTCGAGTTCGGCCCTGAGTTGCTGCTGCGCTTGCCCGAACACCTGAGCTGACTCCCCTGGTTTTTAGCCGTTGGTCCAGGTGAG
>Ga0070764_10001492_pt1 | contig 10230 bp, 9 predicted proteins | sample HubBroMetageWRM4_FD_67287 | JGI IMG/M metagenome (GOLD analysis project Ga0070764, IMG submission 67287) | Warmed soil microbial communities from the Hubbard Brook experimental Forest, New Hampshire - Hubbard Brook CCASE Soil Metagenome WRM 4 | ecosystem: Environmental > Terrestrial > Soil >... | reverse complement strand
ACATTCCGGCTTCCCGACTTCGTTCCCGAGCTGATCCGGAGATGCCGCAAGGAAGATCTTCTGTTCCCGCTGCTGGATTTTTTGGTGGGCTCTGTCGACAACATCTCGGCGATGGAATTCAAGCGCTATGACAGCTCTTCTTATCAAATGGCCCGCGATGCCTCGGTGTGGGGCAAAGCGGATCCGTCTCTGGAAGATACGGTCAACGGCATTCTGAAATTCATGTATCGCAAGGGGATTATTTCGGTCGCGGCTCGTCAGGCGAACGCGGTCGCGGCGAGCGACGGGCTTGTGGACTGGACAGACGCAATATCCGCTACTGCTTCTTGAACAACAGCTTCTCGGTTACGCGCTGGCCCGTTTCCAAGGTGCCAGTCGTGGATAGTGTCATTTGCTGCCCGTCGGCGGAAACCACCCACCGATCCTTCTGCGTGACTTGATTGTCGCGCTGATAGCTGGCGTCGACCGTATGAGGATCGACCAGTTCCAGCGTTACCGTATCGTTGGGCGAGTTCTTTACATCGTATTGCTTTCCGTCAAAGCGGGCGGTGTAGCTGAAGTCTCCCAAAAAACGGGTCGCGCCGCTTCCGTCGCTCTCGATTTTGAGCTGCAGACCTTGCCGCAAACGAGTCTTGCTGAGATCCTGCGTCCATTCCCCTGCGAAGAGGTCATTCGGCACCTTTGGGGCTGGGCTTCGCGTCCACACGGTGATCTTATCGGCGTGGCCGACCGTCGCAGTCGTGGTCGTCAGCTCGCTGCCATCACTTGAAATTTTTTCCCTCACCGTCGCCACAACCGCTCCGTCCTTTTTCTCCTTGACCTCCGCCTGCCTCTTATCGATCCTGCGCAGCGCGATTTGATTGAACGCCAGATTGCCCGGTGCGGCCGATTCGTGTCCGTTCCAATTGGCAGTGAAATCCAGGTGCGTTTCGCCGGACATCACTACATGCACCCCATCGTGCAGAGGTGTTATGGAGAGCCGGTTCGCAGGATCCAGGCTAGACTGCGCAGAGATGAGCGTCCAGGAGCCAATGCGAGGATCCGCCACTCCCGGTTGCATGGCGGCAAGCAGTCCGAGTAAAAGTAAAGTACGAATGGATCCTCCTAAAGCGCTGCTAAATGGATGAGAGAAAGTTTAGCAGATTCAGATCGCTCCGCGCGGGAGTCGTGCGCAAGTGTAAACTCGCAAAAGCAAGCGCAAACGCACGAACCGGCCCCCCGCAGAGCATCTTTTTTCACCCCTGTGGTTCTTAGGCGCCACCAGAGAGTTTTGGTGACGACGACCTTGTCAGATATGACATCATGAAAGCTATGCACGCGCGCCGTTTTTGGGTGTCTGGAATCGTCCTCGCAGCAACCATCGCACTTCTTCCATTCTCTTTTCACGCCGAGCGCCGCTTGGAGACCGCAACCCGCGTCGAAGGGAGCCAGGCTGAAACTGTTCGGGACGAGCTGGCCACTCGTTTTCGCTCGCCGTTCGTGGACCGGGTTGTCCTGGTGACCGAGGGACTCCCGCCTGCGGATTCCGAGGAAGGCGGCCAAGCGCTGGAAACCATCGTGGCAAAACTCCGAGAGCAGCCCGGCGTTTCAGGAGTGGTGTCCTATCTCGAGTTGCGCGATCCGATTTTTCTGGGCCGGGGAGGCGGAACGTTTGTTCTCGTGGGACTCACCTCGACCGGCGGTCCAGTCGAGTCGCTGGTTCCCGAGATTCACCAGCTCGCAAGCGAGCTTGAAAATCAACTGCACGGCCGCTATCCGGCGGTGAAGCTGGAACTCACAGGCGAGATTCCGCTGAATTTCGATATTCGCAAAGCGAGCGCCGCCGACGTGCATCGCGGCGAAAGCCTGGTGATTCCCGGAACGCTTGTTCTACTGCTGGTGGCGTTCGGTAGCCTGATGGCCGCCCTGATTCCATTGGCGGTTGGCCAGCTGGCCATCGCAACCACACTTGCGATTACCGGATTCCTGGCGCAGCGCTGGCACTTGTCCATTCTGGTTCAGAATTTAGCCACCATGCTGGGCCTGGGCCTGGGAATCGACTACGCGCTGCTGATGATCAGCCGCTTCCGGGAAGCGATTGCGGCCGGGAACGACGGACCCAAGGCCGGGTTGATCGCGGCACATCAAGCAGGTCGGACGCTGTTGATTTCAGCCTCAACGGTAGCCATCGGATTTCTCGCCCTGCTGACGGTTCCGATCAGCGAAATCCGTTCCATCGGCGTCGCGGGATTTCTGGTGACGGGAATGAGTGTGCTGCTCACAAATACCCTGGTTCCGGCAGCGCTGGTGTTGCTCGGTCCGCGGATTGATCTTGGCCGCATGCCCTTTACCGCAAAATTGGACGCGCAGCGGGCCGCGCGTACCGGGAATCGCTGGCGGCAATGGGGAAGGACGATTGTCGCGCATCCCTGGCTTGCGCTGCTGCTGGCAGGTACTCCTTTGCTTCTGCTCGCCTGGCAGGTCAGACGACTCGATACCAGTCTTCCCCGTGGGGATTGGCTTCCGCAGGCGGCGGAATCAGTCCATGCGCTGCACACCCTGGAACGGATGGATCGGGGCGGCGTGGTTGAATCGTTGCGTGTCATTGTCGAACTTCCAACCGATTCCATCGCGCAAACCGACGCGGGTTGGAATGCGCTGGATCGTCTCAGCAAGCGCCTGGCAAGCGACCCTCGCTGTGACCGCGTGATTTCGATTACTACGCTTGCGCAGAACAACCGGGCTTCCCTCACGGATCTTTCGCGCGAGACGCGTCGAACCTTTCTGAGCAGTGACGGCCGAGCGGCGCTGGTTGAAGTGTTGCCTGCCAGTTCCGTCTCCCTGCGCGAACAGGTCAACTGGGTGCGCGAACTCCGCGCGACCGGCGCGCCCGCCCTCACCGGAGTGCCGGGCGCAACCCTTCTGGTTGGCGGCATCCCGGCGCTCAACGCTGATTATGAAACGATCATCAGAAGCCACTTTCCGCCCGTAATGGAGCTGGTAGTGGGCGGGACGCTGTTTGCTTTACTCTGCGGGTTCCGATCGATCTTCGCCGCCGTGAAGGCCATCTTGCTCAACCTTTTCTCGGTCGCGGCGGCCTTCGGAGCATTGGTTTTCGTTATCCAGGATGGACACGGAAGCAGGTTCTTGGGAGTTCCTGGGGGAACAGGTAGTGTGTTTCCCCTGGTTCCGATCGTCGCCTTTGCCATCGTTTTCGGATTGAGCATGGATTACGAGGTATTTCTGGTCGCACGCGTTCTGGAAGCCAGAAGGGGCGGCCTCAGTGAAATGGATGCAATCCCGGAAGGTATGGCCCGAACCGCAGGACTGATTACGAGCGCCGCCGCGATCATGATCGTGGTATTTGCTGCGTTCACGTTCGGAGATTTCCTGGTGGTCAAGATGATTGGATTTACCTTGGCGATCGCCGTGCTAATTGACGCGACGCTTGTGCGCATTGTGATCGGTCCCGCGCTGCTTCGTATTGCCGGCGATTGGAACTGGTGGCCTGGTGGCCTTGCCAAATCGCGCACGGCGCCCGTGACGGCAAGTCGCGAATGATGTCGATCAACCCGCTGTAGGGGGCGAACGCTCTGTGGGTACGCGGAGTCAGCGGGCCAGCCATCGCTTCTTCTTCTTTGCTACCGCGTTCACCGGATTGTCGTGTGATCTCCTGGTTTGCGAGAATGCGAGCTCGATAAGCTCTTCACTTCAAGCGGAGGCACCCGCTGGCGGCCCTAAATGAAGAAAGCCCCGCCCAAGCCTGCTTTCCCGCCGATCCCGCGCAATGGATCGCTCAAGGCTCTCAGACGCGCGTCTCGGAACTGCCAAGCTTGCGATCTCTGGCAAAACGCCACTCAAACCGTTTTCGGCGAGGGCCCACCCCGCGCAAAGATCATGATGATCGGCGAACAGCCGGGCAATCAAGAGGATCTGGAAGGCAAACCTTTCGTTGGCCCGGCGGGGAAACTCCTGGACCAAGCCCTGCTCGCCGCCGGTGTCGACCGCAAACAAGTCTACCTGACGAATGCTGTCAAGCATTTCAAATGGGAGCCACGCGGGAAACGCCGCATCCACAAAAAACCGAACGCGAAGGAAATGGACGCGTGTCGCCCCTGGCTGGAAGCCGAAATCGCCGCGCTACGACCCCAAATCATCGTATGCCTTGGCGCCACCGCCGCCCAATCCCTGCTTGGGCGCGATTTCCGGGTGACTCACCATCGCGGCGAATTTCTGGATTCCGCGCTTGCTCCCGTGGTTATGGCGACTGTGCATCCATCATCTATCTTGCGCGCCCCTGATGAGCAAACCCGGCACGATGAAATGCAGCGCTTTATCGCCGATCTGGCGAAAATCGCCGGCGCATAGCCCAAGCGCGGATTCTGTCCCAAGAACGATCCGGCTAGCTGCCTGCTGCGACCTTGGCATTTTCAGGTTCGAAATCCCGGGCGTGGTCCAGATCGTCCATGAGCTCCGTTTGCGTTGGTCGCCAACCCAATCGCTGCTGCGTTAGCGTGCTGGAAGACGGCATGTCTAAACCGGCGAAGAACCCGAGCCAACCGAAGTGCTCCCTTGCTTGTTCAGCAGATAGGGAGACCGCCGGCAGATTCAGGCCGCGTCCGATTGCCTCAGCGATCTTTCGAACCGGCACGCCTTCTTCGGCGACAGCGTGATACCGCGCGCCGCGAGATCCTTTCTCGAGCACTAATCTGTAGAGGTTGGCGCAATCCAGCCGGTGCACCGCCGACCAGCGGTTGAGCCCATCGCCTACATACGCCGAGACACCTTTTTTTCGAGCAACAGCAATCGCATAGCTAATCAGACCTTGCTTGTTTCGGTCGTGTACCTGAGGGAGGCGCACCACCGACACGCGCACTCCGCGTGACGCAACCCGAGCGGCCGCCTCTTCCGACGCACGGGGCATCGCGGCAGAGGTGGGGAGAGGATCATCTTCTTCCGTTGCGAGGCGGCCCGGCGCAACCATCCCGGTACCGGAGGTGACAAGCAATGGACGGTCAGAACCCTCGAGCGCAGATCCAAGAGCCTCGATGGCGCGCCTGTCGATCTCGCAGTTCTCTTTGAATTTCGAGAAGTCATGGATAAACGCGGTGTGAATCACGGCGTCGGACATGGCCGCTCCGATGCGCAGACTGCCAAGATCCTCCAAGTCTCCTCGAAGCACTTCGGCGCCCGCTGCGATCAGGGATTTGGCTCCCGCATGGGAGCGAGCACACCCGATCACCGAGTGCCCCGCTTTGATAAGCTCCTGAACAACAGCCGAACCGATAAAACCCGTAGCACCTGTCACGAAAATACGCATTTTCTCTCCTCCTTCGCGATTTCGATATTCGATGGGCCCAGTCTTAGAAACTTGATTGCCACGATGCAGCGCCGCTATGTGGCGGCTCGCGCGCATGAGCTACTTCACCACGGGAGTGGGCCGTCCTCGTTCGAGAACGTGCCCGTCGGACCATCCGGACCGAGCAGCGCAAGTCGCACTGGTTCGCGGGCGCCCTCCTCCACACTGCGCGTGCCTGAATAGTTGTTGAGGTTCGTCTTGGTATAGCCCGGGCAGGCGGCGTTTACCTTGATCCCAGTCGACTCAAGTTCAATCGCCATCGCGACCGTCATAGCGTTGAGCGCAGTCTTAGACGCAGCATAGCCGGGGCCAAAGATGGCGCGGTAAGCGTAGGCCGGGTCCGAGTTCCTTGAGAGCGAGCCAACGCCGCTCGACACGTTGACGATTCGGGCTGCTGGCGCCTCGCGCAGCAGCGGCAGCATCGCCTGGGTAACGGCCAGGACGCCGAACACGTTGGTCTCCCACACTGTGCGCACTTCAGCAAGAGACACGTTGCTCGGGCGAGTCAACTTGGCGTAGTCCTGGACGGACATGTCCGGCAGCTTACTGGTATTCGAGATAGCTGCGTTATTGACGAGCACATCGAGGCGGCCAAGCTCCTTGCGGATGCGCTGCGCCGCGGCGGCGATCGAAGCTTGGTCCGTCACGTCGAGCTGAAGCACGCGTGCCTCCGGCCCTATTTCCTTGGCCGCGGCCTGGCCGCGTCCGAGATTGCGCGACCCGACCAGCACAGTGAAGCCGTGAGCCACCAGATCCTTCGCGATCTGAAGACCGATTCCTTGATTAGCCCCGGTGACCAGGGCGACGGGCTTGTTCTGCATCGTAATCTCCTTATTCATTCATGTGTTGCCTTCAAGACAATCCCTAGCGATGGCATGATCGCGACTGCAAGCTGCCTCGAGCGATCTTCAGTGAGTCGGTTGAGCCTCGGCTCGGACGCTTTCGCCGATCGCGTTAAGCTCGGCGATAATCTCCGCAGGAAGTTCCATGGCCGCGGCAGTGAGATTTTCTCGAAGATGGTTGATCGAGGAGGTTCCGGGAATCAGCAGAATGTTGGGAGAACGCTGCAAAAGCCAGGAAAGCGCGACCTGCATCGGAGTGGCTTCGATGGATGCGGCCACGCGATCGAGCACGGACGATTGTATTGGCGTGAACCCTCCCAACGGGAAGAAGGGGACATAGGCAATGCCCTGCTGCGCCAGAGCATCGATGAACGCATCGTCATTGCGATACGCCACGTTGTAGAAGTTTTGCACGCATACGATTTCCGTAATTCTTTGGGCCTCTTCGAGCTGCCCAGGAGTGATGTTGCTGAGACCGATGTGACGAATCAATCCCCGCTGTTTCAATTCAGCCAGCGCAGTCAGTGGTTCCTCAATCGATCCCTCCGACGGCTTGGCGATTCCCCCCACTCGAAGGTTGACGACGTCGAGTTGGTCAAGGCCGAGGTTGCGAAGATTGTCATGAACGCCCGCGAACAAATCTGGGTGCGAAAGTGCGTGATTCCATGACTTGTCCTCTCCGCGGCGGGCACCCAGCTTGGTGACGATCGCCAGGCCGGCCGGGTAGGGATGAAGAGCTTTCTTGATGATCTGGTTGGTCACATGCGGGCCGTAATAATCGCTGGTGTCGATATGGTTCACGCCCGAGGCGATCGCCTCCCGCACAACGGCGATCGCCGCATCCATGTCGCGTGGCGGACCCCAAACACCGGGGCCGGCCAGTTGCATCGCGCCGTAGCCCATTCGGTAAACGCTAATGGAGGTTCCGCAAAGGTCGAATTTGCCGCCGAGCTTTGTATCTACGCTCATTTTGTTTTTTCCTCCCATATCCAGGGCAACTTAGGTAAAATGGAGACTGTCTCCGAATACTTAGATTACCGGAGACTGCCTCCGGTTGCAAGCTTTTTTTGAGGATGCCCATGAATCGTTCCCAATCTGCCGGCCGAAAGCCGCGGGCCGATGCACAGCGCAATCGCGAGCGAATTTTGGAGGTCGCCAAGGACGCATTCACGCGGTCGGGCGTAAACACCAGCCTGGACGACATCGCCAAAGAGGCAGGCGTCGGGCCGGGGACCTTGTATCGTCACTTTCCAACGCGCGAGGAACTTCTACAGGCGGTCTATCGTTCGGAGATGGAAAAGCTGGCCGCTGCAGAGCGGAAGTTCGCTCAAAGCATGCCGCCGATTGAAGCTTTGCGAGCCTGGCTATTGCTGTTCGTTGATGCCATCGAGACCAAGCAAATCATCGCCCCTGTGCTAAATGCCCTGATCGGAGATCCCAAGAAAGTGTTCGCAGCCTCCCACGCTCAGACCCACGAAGCGCTTCGCGCCCTGGTGAAACGCGGGATCAAGAGCGGCGACATACGCAAGGACCTGGATCCTATGGATCTGCTTCGAGCTCTTGTCGGCGTCGCTCACGTGGCTTCTGGCCCCGACTGGCAGCAAAGCGCAAAACGACTCGTCGATATCCTCATCACAGGTTCGCGGCCGATCACCTAGCTGCAAGTTCGCCCCAGCCCCGCTGCGCGCGCAGACAGCACGTCGCCGTGACGCTATACCAGGACCGCACCGCCATCCACCACAACGGTCTGCCCCGTCGAGAATCCTTCCTGCATCAAGAACAGATAGGCTTGCGCGATCTCGGAAGCCTCGCCGACTCGGCCGACAGGGAGAGCCTTGCCGACGCTTGCGAAAAGCGCCTCGCGTTCCTCTGCACCCATACTCTGCCAGAGGTTCGTCCGCACCACCCCGGGAGACACCGCGTTAACCCGTAGGGGCGCAAGTTCGATCGCTAGAGCGCGTGCTAGGGCTTCGATCGTGCCGCAGACGCTTGCGGCGATCACCCATCCTTTGCGCGGGCGCTGGCCCGCGATTCCGGTCGTGAGCACGACCGAGCCCTGCTGGCGAATATGCGGGCTTCCGTATTTCACCGCGGCAAGCGCGGCCCAATAGCGCAACTCAAACGCACCCCGGGCCTGCTGGAGATCGGTCGCTCCGAGGTCGTGCAACTGCAGGCTATCGCCGGCCGTAAATACCAAATGATCGAAAGGGCCAAGCTTTGCAAAGAAGGCTGCGACGGCTGGCTCGTCCGAGAGGTTCACCGCGTGCCCCTGTGCTTGTCGACCGACGGATGCAACGGCCTTCTCGACTCGGTCCGCGTTGCTGGAGGCGATGACGAGCTTCGCTCCCTGCGCTGCCGCCAGCTGCGCCACGGCCAGGCCGATCCCCGACGAACCGCCCAGCACAACCACCCGTTTGTCCTGTAGACCGTTTCCTTGGTGCATTGAATTCTCCTGGCAAGCTTTTCTGACTTACCTCGCTACAGATGACCGGACAGCCACATGTGTTTCATGCATAATAGTCATGGTCCACATGCGTTTAGAGAAACTACGACAAGTCGACTTGAACCTCCTGATCACCTTCGCGGCGATTGCGGAGGAGAAAAGCATCACAGCGGCCGCAGCCCGGCTGCTGCTGAGCCAGCCCGCGGTCAGCCGCGCATTGCAGCGCGCCCGTGCGATGTTTCAAGACGACCTCCTGCTCCGGTCGCCGCGCGGTTTCGAACTGACGTTGCGGGGCCGCAAGATTCTCCAGGAGCTTGAGGGATTGCTGCCCAGAATGGAGAATCTGGTTTCGCCGAATTGGTTCGATCCCATGCGGGAGAAAAGTCATTTTCGCATTTCCGGCCCTGACAATGTTTGCACAGTGGTGGTCCCCCGCCTGTGCCGGCTCTATGCGAATGGACAGTACCAAGTTCAATTTGAATTCCTTCCCTGGCAGAGTGGCATCGCGGATTTAGTAGAGCACGGGCAAGTCGACCTTGTCCTACATATAGATGATGGGCTCCTGCCAGCGCACTTCCAGTCGGAAAGGCTCTATCGGGAGGATTGGATTTGCGCCGTCGCGCGCGGCAGCCGCTTTGGCAACAGGCTCTCGCTTAAGCAGTACCTGGCGGCCAGCCACATCGTGGTATCGACATATGCTGGTGTGCAGACAATTCCGGACAAGCAGCTCGCGGCTGTCGGCGCAGAACGCAACTCATGCGTTCGAGTACCTTACTTCGGCGTGGCCCTGCAATGCCTTCCGGGCACGGAACTTGTGCTGACGGTTACCAGTGGTATGAGCTCGGTGATTAGAGGAAATCGCGAACTACGCTCTGTGAAAGCGCCACGCGAACTGCATCCGTTTCATTTCCTGATGGCTTGGCATCCAAGACTCCAGAGCGATCCGCGCCACCTGTGGCTGCGCCAGGCGATGCGATCAACAACCGCGGCTGGCAACGAGTAACCCGCTATCGAGTCGCTCCCCGCTTCGGCTATGGCAGATCCGCGATGCGTTCCGCAATCACCTTGCGGCTCTTCCATGCACGAACCGTGCGCCAGCGCACGGCTACGCCTGTCGCATAGGTTCCTCCCAGAACGGCCTCCCAATCGGTGGCGAAATTCCCCTCGGCGTCCTGCGCGCTCGCGGTTGCGCGAAACGATGCGATGGAAGCCAAGCCCATCTCGAAGAGCGTATACATCGGTTCCAGCGCAGCTGCCATGCGCTGGAACGCGGCAGGCTTTCCATCCGACTCCGCTGCGCCGATCCACAGGACAAGATCTTCGCTGTAGAACTGATCCAACAGCGCTGAGAAAAGCGACTTTAAGTCGAAATTTCCGACCAGGAAGTCCTGGCGACTCAAATCCACAATGGCTTGATTGAGCTCGGCTTCGCGCGCTTCCGCCCGGAGCCGCGCGGCGCTGAATCCCACGATCTTTGAGCCTCGCCAGCGCTCCATCTCGGCGATTTGCTCGTTGAACCTGGTGACGCAGACCTCGGTGATATAGGCGTATTTTGCATTGGATTCCGCGCCCTCTAATCCGGCATCGTCCAGGCGACGAACCAGTGC